>OMKS01000094.1_pt1 | contig 73347 bp, 74 predicted proteins | sample 1674721 | NCBI WGS metagenome assembly OMKS01 (sample SAMN06264996, study PRJEB25208) | sediment metagenome | isolation source: hot spring sediment | place: USA: California | collected 2014-09-02 | reverse complement strand
GCTGCACCGTGATGGGGGCGCTCTCGGTGAGCGCCTTCCTCGATGACGCCGTCACGATCGTCCACGGGCCGGACGGCTGTACCCATATCAATACCTCCCTTCTGCACACCACGCTTCTCGAGCACGATATCTATACCATACCACGCATCATCTCCAGCGGGCTCGGGGAAGAAGAGGTGATCTTCGGGGGCGAGGAGGCCCTTGCGGAGGCGATTGCGCAGGCCTGTTCATCGCGACCGTCAGCCGTCTGTGTCATCTCGACCTGTGTCACCGAGACGATCGGCGATGATACGGCGGCGGTCTGTGCACGCGGGTGGGATGTTCCCGTCGTGCACATAGAGAGCTCCGGCTTTCTGGGGGGAACGTTTCATTCGGGATACAACAGCGCTCTCTTTGCCCTCGCGGACTTCATCGAACCTTCGCCGTCCCGTGATGGCGGGGTCAACCTGATTGGGGAGAAGAATCTCGAGTTTGAAGTGGAGGCAAATTATGCCGAGGTGTCACGCCTGCTGGGAACCCTCGGGCTTGAGGTAAATGTCAGGTTCGTCCGCAACGTCTCCCCGGCGAAGATACGGGAGATGGGAGGGGGATGCCTGAACGTGATACGGGATGACTCCCTGGGCATACTTACGTCCCATTTTGACGCCCTGACCGGTATTCCCTCCATCCCTGCCTTCCCGGCGGGGCTTGCGGGGACCCTCGCATTTCTTGAGGAGGCGGGACGGCTGACCGGCATTGACGCCTCCGACGCAGTCAGGGAGGAGGAGGCCCGGCAGGATGAGCTTGCCGCGGACTTCCGCGATCTTGCCGGTGCGTGTATCACCTTTGATAATTTTGGGTTCCAGTCCGCGGAAAACGATCTCTTTGAGGAGATCGCCGGGCATCTCGGGATACATGTCGCACCGGAGGGGACGGTGATCCCGGTGCCCTTCTGCATGCCGGTCGGCACCTCCGGTATCCGGGCGATGCTCAGGCAGTGGAGGAGGTTTGTCGATGGGCAGGCCATGTGAGAACCCGGTATGGCCGTGCGCCATGGTCGGTGCGGCATCGGCTCTTGCGGCGATCGATGGTGTGGGCGTCGTCATCCACGGATCCTCCGCCTGCTATTTCTATGCCGATGCGGTCATCCCCGACCCCCTCAACTGCACCTATCTCCTCGAGCATGAGGTGGTCTTCGGGACGGAGGACCGCCTGCGTGAGGTAGTGGAGGCGGTCTCCCCCCTCTGTGAACAGGTGGCCGTCGTCAATTCATGCGTCCCGTCGACCATCGGGGAGGACGTCGGGCAGTTCCTTTCTGATTATCATGCCATAGTGGTCGACGCCCCCGGTTTTGCGGGGGACCTCGGAGAGGGGTTCAGGCGGGCAGTGGCGGCTCTTGCTCCTGCTATCGACCCCGCGCGGGCGGGGGTCAACCTCGACGGCTGCATATCAACCGATCTCTTCTCCACGGGGAACCGCCGTGAGGCAGAGCGTCTCTTATCGATGGCGGGCATCCCGGTTGCGGCGACCTACTGCCGTGACACCCTGGCCTCCGTGCGCCGCCCGTCCCCGGTGACCCTGATCCTCGTCCCGGACATCGCGTCCGGCATCGGAGATGCTGCAGGGGTGATGCTGGGGCTTGCCGGGGTGCAGGATGCCTTCGTCCGCCTTGCCTCCCTCTTCCCTGACGCCGATATATCGCCGGTAATGGATGAGGCAGAGGAGGCGGAGGAGCGCATCATCATCGCCTGCGACCGCTACCTCAGGGCGCACGACCCCCCGGTCATCGGCATCGTCGCGATGGCCGGCTATGCCGGGATGATAACGGACCTCTGCACCACCTACCTGGATGCCGATGTTGCCTTTGCCGCGTCAAGGACGGTCCTCCCCCCGCCGGAAGGCTACGGGGATATCGTCTATGCACCGGACATCGGGTCGGTGCGTGCCTGCCTGGAAGACGTCTCCCCCGACATCATCTTTGGGTCTGCTTATGAGGCGGCGCTGGCGCCCGGCGCCGTGCAGGTCCAGGTCACTCTTCCCATGAAAAAGTCGCTCATGCTCTGCAACCGTCCGCTTGCCGGTATCGAAGGGTCCCTCTGGGTCATCGAGCGCGTGCTTGCCGCGGGTCTGTCCACCTGCTAGGAATTCCGTTCTTCCGGCCGGATTACGGCCGCGGTGTGGATATGCATAACCGGCGTTGCGGCGGTTCTGACCATTTTCTGCAATATTGTTTTCTTTGCGCTCCTCTTCTTCGAGGGGGGTGGTGTATCCCGATAAAAATCATACCCATTAGAAGCGTTAAGATGCCTCCCCCGGTGAGAGCGATGATGCCCTCCCCACCATGTGCGGGGAACGTCAGTGCGGCTGCGCTGTTCCTGCACCCCACTCATCGTCAGCATTATCAGGCCATCCCGCATCCTGGCGTGGAGGCCGGAGAAGACCTCAGATTGTGCGCATTTATGTTGCAGAGAAGATGAGTGATGAGGCCAGACCATGGATGATGAAAAGGACCTGAAGTGTGGAAAGGATGCTGCTGGTTTTCTGTCGACCACCTTTCCTGTGATGGTGAATGATGTGGAGAATTGTCCCCGTTTTTCAGCCGCAGAACCACCGCCGCCTGTATTACCATTAGATAAGAAATTGTCGAAGCAGAGAGGGGATTTATGGCGTCCTGCTCCCTATCAATGAACAATGAATGAATATGGCAGGCAGGCCGTTCATCTCATCGTCGGCCTCCTCATTGCGGCTGTGATTTTTGCCACTGGTGCAGAGGTGTCGCTGATGCTTTTTACCGGAGGTCTTCTGGCGGGATTTGCCGTCCTCGGCCTGATCGCGGCGGGAAAAAAGGTGCCGTTTTTTTCAGGGATGCTGGACGCATTCGAACGCGATGTCCGTATCCCGGGATTCGGGGCCATCTGTTTTGTCGTCTCCACGGTCTTCTGTCTGGCGGTCTTTCCTGAGGAGTATGCGCTGGTGGGGGTCGTGAGTCTCGCCGTGCTCGACAGCGTGAGCACCATGGCGGGAACGGCGTTCGGGCGTCACCGGATCATCAACGGCAAGACGTGGGAGGGGTCGCTTGCGGGACTGGTCGCCACCGCCGTCGTCCTGCTCCTTTTCATCTCCCCTCTCTATGTGGTGGTGGTGGCGGTGGCCGCTGCCATTGCAGAGCTGATCTCCCCCGTCGAAGACAACCTTGTCATCCCCCCGGTCGTTTGTCTGGTCCTCCTCATGCTCCCGGCATAGTCGGTTCTCCCCACCCTCCTTCCTCCAGGCACCCCATCAGGACATCGCAGGCTTGCGGCGGGTTCATAGTGCCCGGTCAGGGGGGCGGATGGTTTGAAGGGGTGCGAGTCATCGTCACCGGCGAATAATAACCAATATACCTGCGTGCGATAACCATAACGGACGACTATGAATCAGGAAGAGGCGGGAGGCAGACTATGGCCGGCGCCGGCATTCGATGTGGTGAACGTATGGTTTGCCGAGGTGTATGACCCGACGCTCCACCTGGTGCTCGAAATTGACGGCCACCTCGACCTTGCTGCACTCCGGTCGGCTCTCAGGGACACTGTGGTGGCTGCACCTGTGCTGCGGTCCCGGTATCTCGAAAAACACGACCGGGCGTACTGGGAGGAACTCCCTCTCGATATGGTAGATGGCGTGTTTTCCTGTTCAGAAAATCATTTTTCAACGGGAGCGGGGAACTACTCCCTTCCGGTGATCGATCCCTTCACCGGCCCGCAGGTCCGGCTCAGCGTGTTCAGGGATCCCGGAGCACGGACCGATACCATCGTCCTTAGTATTCATCATGCGGCGGCAGATGCAAACGGCCTATTCCAGGCCGCCACCCTCCTGGCGGAGTGCTACCGGGAACGCATTGAAGGGAGGGCGCCCTGTATCCGGCCGTTCTGGGAGGAACGGGGGACGGAGCGGATCCTCTCTTCCTTCACCGATGAGGAGTGCTTCCGTGCCTATGAACGTGAATCAGCCTTCGCCGATAACTGGGGGTTCCCCTGGCACTCCCTTTCGCGTGATACCCCCCGGTGGGTCCGGCTTGACATATCCCCGGCACGGTTTACCGTTCTTAGGACCTATGCAAAAGAGCATGGGGCAACGCTCAACGACCTTCTGCTTGCCGCCTATTTTGCCGCCCTTCTGGCTGCGGCAGGGGATGAGGGTCTCTATGACCGGAGCCTCGGGCTCCTCGGAACCCTTGATCTGCGGCGCTACCTGCGCTGCATCCCTCCCAGGAGTATCTGCAACCTCTCGGTAGGATACGAACTGCACATGTGTGCAGGGAAGGGGGAGGGCCTTGAGGAGATCCTTGCCCGTGTCTCGCATATGATGCAGGAGAAGAAGTGCGAACATGTCGGCCTCGGGACGGTGGTATTCTATGAGAACACCTATCGTGCCGGTATTCGTGAGGGAGTGGCCCCCCTCTTTGCCGCAATGCGGGAAACATATTCAGGGGATGGGCGGAAAAATCCCATCCTGACGAACACCGGTGTCATTCCACCCGCCGTGGCTTCGTTCCAAAGGGGGGTGAATGGTGAACCGGTCACGGTCCGACATGTATGGTGCCCGGCGCCTGCCACCTACCCCCCCGGTTCCATCCTTCTTGCCTCGACGTATGAAGGGCAGATGACGCTCTCCACATCCTTTTGCAGCGGCCATGACGCCGATGTGGTATTCCGGATGATGGAGCGGCTCGATGCCCTTCTTCCCGGCAGGGACGCATAATTGTTGCATGCGCAACTATTAATGGCCTCGCCGGGGCAACATATCCTCATGAATACACGCAGGTTTTGCCTGACTGATATCAAGCCGGATCATATTGCAGGAGGCATATCCTACCTGTACCGGGCCGGGCAGTCCTGCCTGTCTCGTGAACTGGATGGTCTCCCTCTCAGTGCGGGGAGCATTGCGTTTCTTCTGCACCTGTATGGAAGAGAGGGTGAATATCAGGACGAGTTTGCCCGGGGTCTCGGGTATGACAAGGCAACGGCCGCCCGGGCCTACCAGGCACTTGAAAAGGAGGGCCTGGTACGGCGGGTCCGTGACGAGGAGGACCGGCGCCGTACCCGGCTGTACCTGACAGAACTCGGGTATGAGGTACGCGATAAAGCAGCAGAGGCGGCCCGTGCCCTCAATGAAACCATGCTTGCAGGGATGGATGACGCCGAGCGCAGGGATGCGGCACGGCTCGTAGGGCTGATGGTGAAGAACCTGGACCGGACCTGTATTGCCGGAGAGGGGGATAAATGACCGGTTCTCCTGGCATGACGGCGGGGGTCCGCACTCTCCTCGGCGACCCGAAGGCCGCAATTCGGGCGCTTGCCTGGCCCATGATGGTCGCGATGGCCCTTCAGACCCTCTACAATCTTGCGGATACGATATGGGTGGCGGGTCTCGGGGCCGATGCCCTTGCCGCCGTCGGGTTCGTCTTCCCCTTCTTCTTCGCGGTATTCGGTCTTGCCAATGGCCTTGGGGTCGGTGCCGGCTCGGCTATCTCCCGCCGTATCGGCAGGGGGGACAAGGCCGGCGCCGATCAGGTGGCCGTGCATACGATGTTCCTCCTCGTCGCAGTATCGGTGGTGATCACCATTGCAGGAGTGCTCGGGGCCCCTTACATGAGTGTCCTGACCGGCCCGGGTCCGGTGGCGGAGATGACGACGCAGTATGCCCAGGTCATCTTTTACGGCACCATCTTCATGCTCTTTACCGCTATCGTCACCGCGATGCTGCGTTCCGAGGGTGATGCAAAACGTGCGATGTACGTGATGGTCGCAAGCTCTCTGGTCAACATCATTCTCGACCCCATATTCATCTACGGGCTCGGGTTGGGGGTTGCCGGTGCCGCATGGGCAACGATCGTATCATTTGTCGTGGCCGTTGTCCCGATGGTCTGGTGGCTCTTCATCCGGCGGGATACCTATGTCTCCGTCCCGTTTGCCGGGTTCAGGTTTCAGCCGTCCGTCGTCCGTGAGATCCTCTCCGTCGGTCTGCCGGCCGCCTTCATGCAGGTGTCGATGGCGGCGACGACCGTATGCCTGAATGTGATCATCATGCTGGTTGCAACGACAGACGGTGTGGCTATCTATTCGGCCGGATGGCGCGTGGTGATGATCGCCATCACGCCTCTCATAGCCATCACCACTGCGGTCGTTTCTGTCTCCGGGGCCGCCTACGGGGCACGCGATTACCTGAAGATGGAGGCTGGTCATCTCTATGCAATAAAACTGGGATTTGGCCTCGGGTGCGTGATCGCCGTTCTGACCTTCATCTTTGCCCCCCAGATTGCGCTTGTCTTCACCTTCTCCGAGGGGGCCGCCCATCTCTATGATGAACTGGTCTTCTTCATCAGGGTGATCTGCATCTTCTACCCGACAACCGCCCTTGGGATGTTCTCGTCCGGCCTCTTCCAGGGGACGGGGAAGGGAATCAACGCCCTGATCGTTACCCTCCTGCGCACCATCGTTCTTACGGTCGCCGTCAGTTACGGGCTTGCCGTGGTTGCAGGATGGGGGCTGCACGGCGTCTGGTGGGGGCTTGTTATCGGCAATGTAATCGGGTCACTGACCGCCTTCGTATGGGCCCGCCTCTATACAAAGAACCTGAAGAAAGGGGCGGCAGAGCCGGGTGCGCAGACGTCCGGGCTGGCCTGAACATCCGGATACCTGTCTTTTATTATTTTTTCAGCTCGTCCCATGTGTGCATGAACCGCTGCCACGCCGTCACATGGCCCAGCACCCCGAAGATGATGAGGAGCCATGCGAGAAAGCCGTAGCCATAGATCTCTGCGCCGGGAAAGAGTCCGGCGAGGATGCCGAAGATGATGAGGAGGAGCAGCCGGTCCGCCCGCCCGAGGAGGCCGCCGTAGAAACGACCGACCCCCACGGCCTGTGCCTGGGTCCCCATATACGAGGCCATCAGTACCCCGGTGAGAGCGAGGATACCCTCGGGAACCGATGCAAGAGGGCCTGCAAAGATGCCGCAGATGATGAAGATGTCGGCGTACCTGTCGAGGACATGGTCGAGATAGTCTCCCCGCATCGAGGCCGTGCCTATCTCACGGGCAATGGCGCCGTCCATCGCATCAAAGAAGGCGTTGAGCATGACGCCAAGGACACCAAGGAGGGGCATGCTGTAATAGAAGGCGCCGCCGGCACCAACTGCAGCGAGAAATGCGATGATCGAGCTGGTGTTCGGGGTTATGCCCGCCCCTGCCATCCCCCGTGCCACGGGGATGATGATCCCCTGCACCCGGGGCCGGAAACTGTCTACTCCCATGTGGTTATCCCGAGGTATGCCGACCAGTCGACATGCGTACAGGGATTAGGGCACTCACCATGGATAAATGCCTCGATTGCCCCGGCTGTCTCCTCCGGGCTTTTACCGGTCGTATCGATCTCGCAAATGCGGGATGCGGGATGGATCTCGAGGGCTTCGACGAGGATCACGTCCAGTGCCTCAGCCTCTGCGTTCTCGGAGACTTTCTCCGGGCCGTATCCCCGCTCCCGGAGACGCCCTGCGAGGATGTCCGGACGGCACCTGAGGATAACGACGCGATTGGCGGGGATGAGATGGGTCAGATGCCCCTCTATGATCCCCTCGAAGGGAACGAACTCCTCCGCCCACATCTCTTCGTCGATGACCACCGTGTCACGGTCGGCATCCTTCTCCAGCTCATAGTGGCCGGTGGTATCGTTCTGCCGGATAACCGTCCAGCCGCGGTCCCTGAGGATCTCTGCCACCGTCGATTTCCCGCATCCCGGTGTGCCGGTGAGGGCGATCATCATAGGTGGGACATCTCCTCGAGGAAGCGTTCATTCTCCCATTCTTCGCCGATGGAGACCCTGATGTAGTGATCGCCGAGGCCGGGGAAGCTGGTGCAGGACCTGACGATGACGCCCCGTGCCGCAAGCTGTTCGACGACCGTTTCGGCCGTGGCCGGTGCCACATCCACCAGCACAAAGTTACCACCCGAGGGTGCGACGGGGTACGGGCAGTCCTCCGTAAAACGGGTCCGCCATGCGTTTACCTCCCTGATGATGGGGTCGATATGGGCAGGGTCTGCGAGGGCGCCCGCACCCGCCGCCTGTGAGACGCTGTTGAGGGTGAACGGGGTTGCGGCAGTCATGTACCAGGGTTCATACCATGCCGGTACGAAGGCATACCCGATACGAAGCCCCGCAAGTGAAAAAGCCTTGGACATTGTCCGGCCGATGATCAGGTTGTCGTAGTGGTGCATGAGCGGGCGGTAGTCCTCCCCGCAGAAATCGATGTACGCGGCGTCGAGAAAGAGGATCCCGTCGATCCCTTCAAGAATGGCCCTGATATCCTCCGCGGGAGTGACCGTCCCGGTCGGGTTGTTCGGGCTGCAGAGAAATGCGAGTTTTGTTCCTTTACATGCACGGATGAAGGCATCCGTATCGACGGACCAGTCCGCTTTCCGGGATACGCTCACCGGGATGCCTCCCTGTGCCCGGACGGCGATACCGTAGAAGGAGTAGGTGGGCGTACTGACCACCACTTCATCCCCGTCGTCGATGAGGGTCCGGATTACCGTCTCGATGATGCCATCCATGCCGACGCTCGCCACAAACCGGTAGTCGCCGTGGTATGCACGCAGGGCATCCGTAAATTCGCTGTTCTTCTCATCCGGGTAGCGGTTTACGGTGGCAAGCGCCTCTATCGCCCGACGGACCGCCTCAGGTGAGGGTCCGTACGGGTTCTCGTTGCTTGCGAGGCGTGCAGGACGGGCGTGCCCGTGGGCACGGGCAATGTCTGCCGCCTTTGTTGCAAAGACGTACCCTTCTCCCTGAAAACACTCCCTAATCAAGTGCTGCATTGATGACTCCGACTGCGGCCTCTATCTCCTCGTCGGTGATGACAAGCGGCGGGACGAGCCGAAGGCTGCCGCTTGCGCAGTTGGTAAGAACTCCTGCTTCAAGGCATTTCTTCTGGACCTCTGCACACCGGTCGCCGAGTGAGATGCCGACCATCAGGCCGATCTGGCGGGGGTTGTGGGCAGACAGGCCTTCGGCAAAGAGGCGCCCCTTGCGGGCGACATCGGGGAGCACACCCGCGACGACCGAGAGTGTTGCCCTGCCCGCCGCACAGGCCAGCGGTCCGCCGTTGAAGGTCCCGCCGTGTTCGCCGGGGAGGAAGGTGAGGCCTTCGCGGGCGACTATTGCCCCCATCGGAAATCCTGACCCGATGCCCTTTGCGATAGTAACGATGTCGGGTTCTATACCCTCGTGCTGGTAGCCGAACCATGTACCGGTCCGGCCGATGCCGGTCTGCACCTCATCGAGGATGAGAAGACTTTCATTCTCGGTGCAGATATCCCGGACGCCCTTCAAAAATCCCTTCGGTGCGGGCAGGACCCCTGCTTCACCTTGTATCGGTTCGGTGATGACCGCGGCAATCGAGGAATCGACCACTTCCGCAAGTGCGTCGAGGTCTCCATACTCGATGAATTCGCATTCGTACGGGAGGGGCGAGAACGGGAGGCGGTAGGCCTCCTTATAGGTCATCGAGAGGGCTCCGCAGGTCCTGCCGTGAAAGCCGTTTACAAATGCGACAAACTTTTTCCTGCCTGTCCTGACCCTTGCAAGTTTAATGGCCGCTTCATTCGCTTCTGTCCCGGAATTGGAGAAGAATGCGCGTGCCCCTTTGAGTCCGGTGGTCTTGACCAGCTGTTCGGCAAATTCCGCCTGCCCCGGGACGTAGAAGAGGTTTGAGATGTGGATCAGCTGCCGTGCCTGTTCGCAGATTGCCGTTGCCACCTCTGGGTGACAGTGCCCGGTGGAACAGACCGCAATGCCTGCAAAGCAGTCGATGTATTCATTTCCCTTATCATCCCAGACCTTTGCCCCCTCGCCCCTGATGATGCGCAGGCCGCGGGTAAAGATCTGCATGACGTATTTCTCGTCAAGGTCCCGGTAATCGTCCCGTAATTCCATATTCTCGTCCTTTTTGTTCTTTGGCGTTTGTGGTATCTGCTTATTCGTATTCGATCGTTGCCGGGGGTTTGGGGGTGATGTCGTAGACGACCCGTGCCACTCCGTGAATTTCGGCCGTGATGCGTGATGCAATCCGGTGCATCGTCTCCCACGGAAGTTCGACGGGTTCGGCGGTCATCGCGTCACGGGAATAGACCGCCCGCACGGCAACGATCCAGCCATGGAGACGAATGTCGCCCTTGACGCCGGTCCCCAAGCCGAGGACGGCGGCAAAACACTGCCAGGGCATAAACTGCTCCACGAGCTCCTCCTCTGCGATCGCGTTTGCCTCGCGGACGATCGCGATCTTCTCCGGCGTCACCTCGCCAAGACACCGGACCGCAAGGCCTGGTCCGGGGAATGGCATCCTGTGCTGGATCTCCGCCGGCATCCCGAGGGCACCTGCCACCTCACGGACTTCATCCTTATAGAGGTCGACGAGGGGTTCGATGACCCCCTTGAAGTCGATATCGAGGGGGAGGCCGCCTACGTTGTGGTGGCTTTTGATGCCCCCTTCACTCTCAATGATGTCAGGGTAGATGGTTCCCTGGAGGAGGTAGGCCGCACCTGTTGCGAGCGCCTCGCGCTCGAAGATCCTGATGAACTTCTCGCCGATGATCTTGCGTTTCTCCTCGGGGTCGGTAACACCCGCGAGGGCCGCAAAAAACTCGTCGCCCGCCTCAACCATTTTGAGGTTGATGTCCGAGAAGAGCTCACAGATTCGCCCACTCTCTCCCTTGCGCATCAGGCCCGTGTCCACATAGATGGGGACCAGCCGGTCACCGATGGCGCGTTTTGCAAGTTCTGCACAGACCGAGCTGTCGACGCCGCCGGAGAGTGCCATGACCACCTTCTCGTCGCCTGCCTCCCTGCGGATTGCCTCAATTGCCTCTTCGATAAATTTCTCTGCCTTAACCATGGTATCACCTGGTATCCTGTTGATGTGTCTTCATTTCACGGCAGGCCCTGACAAATCCAACATAAGGGGGTGAGGGCCGTGTGGGGGTTGATTTGAATTCCGGGTGGAACTGCGTTGCAAGGAAGAATGCCCCGTCCTTCAGTTCGCAGGATTCCATCCGTCTTCCGCAGGTGCCTGAGAAGACAAGTCCTGCGTCTTCCAGCTGTTCAATGTACTCGGGGTTGACCTCGTAGCGGTGCCGGTGGCGCTCAGTGATGTTCTCACTCCCGTAGAGTGCATGGATGCGGCTCCCTTTTTTGAGAAGCACTTCGCAGTCCCCGAGGCGCATCGTGCCGCCAAGGTCCTCCACCTCCTCCTGTTCCGGGAGAATGGCGATGACATGGGAACCCGGCCCCATCTCTTCGCTCGTCGCATCGCAAATTCCTGCCACATTGCGCGCAAACTCGATGACCGCAAGCTGGAACCCGAGACAGAGGCCGAGGTAGGGTTTGCCCTGGGTCCGGGCATACTCGATGGCCCGGATCTTCCCCTCAATGCCGCGGTGGCCGAATCCTCCGGGCACCAGTATGCCGTCCACATCCGCCAGTTCGTCACAGGTAAAGCTCTCGGCATCGAGCCACTTGATGCCGACCTCCGTCCCCAGCGAGAGTCCCGCATGCTTCAGGGACTCCTTGATGCTGATATAGACGTCTTCAATGCCGTACTTGCTGACGATGGCGACCGTCACCCTGCTCGTGCACTCATTGCCGATGAGATTATACCAGGTGTTGTCCGGCTCCCGGTTCCCGAGGTTCAGCAGTGAGGTGAGGACTTCCGGGATGCCCTCCTTTTCCATCTCCATCGGGACCTGATAGATGTCCGGCGCTGTAATGGCGCTGATGACCGCCTTTGCCGGGACATCGGTGAAGGTGGAGATCTTTTTCTTGGTCGCCGGGCTCATGATGATGTCGCTTCGGCCGACGATGATATCCGGCTGGAGGCCGAGTTCGCGCAGCGCCTTGACCGAGTGCTGGGTCGGTTTGGTTTTATGGTCGCCCATCGTATCGGAGGGGACAAGGGTCACGTGGACGAGAATGAGGTCGCTCTTTGCGTATTCGCCGCGCATCTGGCGGATGGCCTCCAGAAACGGCATGCTCTCGATATCGCCGACGGTACCTCCCACCTCGACGAGGCAGATGTCGGGAACCCTGTTCCCCTCAAGCGGGCGAAGGGCGGCTGTTTCGATGCACTCCTTGATCTGGTTGGTGATATGGGGGATGATCTGGACGGTCGCCCCGAGATATTCCCCTCTCCGTTCTTTTTCTATGACATCGCGGTAGACCTTTCCGGTCGTGATATTGTGATCACTGGTGAGGCTGATGTCGAGGAACCGCTCGTAGTTGCCGAGGTCAAGATCCACTTCCCCGCCATCCGCGAGGACATAGACCTCACCATGCTGGGCAGGGTTCATGGTCCCTGCATCGATGTTGAGATACGGATCGATCTTGACCGCTGTTACAGTGTATCCCCTGTTCTTCAGGATCCTTCCAATTGAGGCAGTAGTGATGCCCTTCCCAAGGCCGCTCATCACGCCGCCGGTAACGATAATATATTTCACCTGTGATCCCCTCGCTCGCCGGGTCGGTACCGGGAGTTTGTATGCAGGTACTGTGTGCTCTGCACCAACATTATCATTGAGGTGGCGGAGGTAAAAAATGGGATCGGATGCGGGTATCTAACTGCGCAGAACCGCAAATGAGGCATCTGATTTTGAGAGGATCGCGGGGTCGTCCCCTTCCAGGAAGAGACGCCCCTCGGCAAAGGCAATCCGTCGTCCCTTGCGCACCACTCTCCCCTCTGCACGGAGGCGTCCCTCCCGGACACCACGATAAAAGGAGGTGGTCTCGGAGACGGTCGCAATCGATTCTTCCGCCTCCATGACGGTAACCAGCGCAAGTGCCATAGCCTCATCGGCAAGCGCTGTATAGATGCCCCCCTGGAGCCAGCCGTCGCCGTTCATCATATCGGGGGTGACCTCCATCTCAAGCACCGCCTCACCCGTTTTGTAGGACACGACCTCGATGCCCATCATCCGGAAGAACGGGTTTGCGTCTCTCCCTTTCAGGGAAATCTCTTCAAGGTACGTCATGCTATATTGTAGTCCCGGTGCCGGGATTAAGGTTTTTTATGGAGGTCGGAGATCCCCCGGGCAGGCCTGAGGATGGCAACGGGGGAATACCAGATTTTATGAATCTTTGTAGCCGAGTTTAGTGCATGAAACTGCTCATGGTTGTTGCCCATGAAAGATACCGTGATGAGGAATTCGAGGTTCCTGCCAAGGCATTTGACGACGCCGGCGTCGACTATGATGTGGCGACGGACAAACCCGGCACCTGTATGGGGATGCTTGGTGCCATTTTGGACGTCCCAATGGCGATCACCGATGCAAAGGCAGGCGACTATGACGGGGTTGTCATCGTCGGCGGGGTGGGTTCACAGCAGTATCTCTGGAATCATGACGGCCTCATCGCCCTGGTACGGGAGATGAACGAAGCAGGAAAACTGGTGGCAGCCATCTGTCTCGCACCCGTGGTGCTCGCCCTTGCAGGAGCACTCGAGGGGAGACAGGCGACGGTCTTCGAGACACCCCTGTCGCGAAACACCCTCAAGCAGCATGGCGCGACGTACCAGAAGATCCCGGTCATTGTGGATGATAATGTGATAACTGCGAGCGGTCCGGACGCCGCAGCCACATTCGCAGAAGAGATCATCGGGTATTTCTCCTGCTGATCTGCAATGACTCCTGCATCCAGGGACTGCACCCTCGTCATACCGGCGTATAATGAAGAGCGCCGCATAGGCACCGTCCTGAAGGATCTGAATGGATACGCGGGGCTGGTGATCTTTGTCTGCGACGGTACCGACCGGACTGCGAAAATTGTCCGGGAATATGCCGCCTCCCGTCCTGATTGCAGGATATCATGCCTGGAATTTTCCCGGCGCCTTGGCAAGGGGGGCGGGGTGCGAGCGGGTCTTATGGCGGCAACGACGCCCTATGCCGGGTTTATGGACGCCGACGGGTCCACGCCTATCCGCGAGATGGAACGGCTCTTCCAAAAACTCGACGCCCACGACGGAGCCATCGGCTCGCGCTGGATACACGGTGCCGATGTCCGCATACCGCAGTCACTTTCCCGCCGTATGCAGTCACGGCTTTTTAACCTGTGGGTAAAGCTCCTGTTCGGGCTTTCCTATTCGGATACCCAGTGCGGGGCGAAGGCATTTACGAAAGAGGCCCTGGATGCCGTTCTCCCGGTGATGGTCTCGGACGGGTTTGAGTTCGATGTCGAGCTTCTCTGGCGGATGCGAAGGGCAGGATATGATGTGGCCGAAGTGCCGATCACCTGGGAAGACCGGGAGGAATCAAGTGTGAAAACCGGAGCTGGCTTAGAGATGGCATTGCGCCTCGTCCGGGTGCGCTCAGGAAAACAACCGGAGTGATCATATGGAGAAAAACCTGTTTATCAAGGATATCAGTCCCGGCGATAGAGTAGATTCCATGTTTGTGGTGGAACACCCGTCCCTCATGAGCGGGAAGAAGGGAAAGTACATCACCTGCACCCTGACGGATGCGACCGGGTCGCTTCCATGCAAGGTCTGGGGTACAGGACAGGACGAGCAGGTGACCCGTATCTATGATGCCCTGACTGCGGGGATGGTCTACCGCTGCTTTGGGAATGCCTCGGTGTTTCGTGGCACAATGGAGCTCAATATCAATGACGGGGTCGGCTACCTCTGCACCCCGGTGACGGCCGACCATCTCTCCGCGGAGGACTATGTCTATTCCCCGGCAGATGCCGAAGGAAATAAAAAAGGGCTTTTTTCTCTTGCCCGTTCGATTACCCGCGGGCCCCTGCGGGATTTTGTCCGGGCTGCACTGGAGGCGTATCCCCTGTTCTTTGAGGTGCCCGCAGCCCGATACAAACACCATGCCTATGCAGGAGGGCTTGCCGAGCATTCTTATGAGGTGGCCCGCATGGCAGCTGCCATGGCAGACGGGGTCAGCGGGGTGGCGATGGACAGGGACATGGTGATTGCGGGGGCCATCCTGCATGACATCGGGAAGGTGGCCTCGTTTGAGAAACAGGGATTCGGGTTCATCTCACTGCCGGCCTATTCCCTTGTGGGGCATACGACCCTCGGGATTCAGATCATCGGCCGCCTGCAGGAGCAGAGAGGGCTGCCCGAAGAGGACTTTGCACACCTCCTGCATATACTCCAGTCGCATCACGGTGAGTATGCGGAAGTGAGGCCGCATTCAGCGGAGGCATGGGCCGTGCACTTCGGGGATAATGCAAGCGCCATGTTTCATGAAGTCGACGAAGACCTGCGGGAGACCCCCCCGGGCGAAGTGGTGAAGGGACGCCGGTGCGGCGGTCTGGTCTTCCGGTTTGAACGGCCGGATGGCGATCCCCTGCAACAGGAAAAAGAGTGTCAGGGGACGCTCTTTTAATTTTTTTTAAAAAAGTATGCGGTTTTTGAACGGCAGGTTCAGATGCCTCTTCGCCGCAGCCGGATGGATGCCGCATGGGCGGTGAGGCCTTCTTCGGTTGCAAGCCGTTCCACAATATCGCCGATCGCCTCCAGTCCTTCGGGTTCGATGATCTGGATGGTGGAGGTCTTGGAGAAGTGATCGACGGTAAGTCCGGAATACATCCGTGCGTAGCCGGCGGTCGGGAGGACATGGTTGGTCCCGGAGGCGTAGTCCCCGCAGGCGACGGGGGTGTAGGGTCCGGCAAAGATGGAGCCTGCGTGGCGCACCTTTCGGAGGACCGGGAGCATGTCTCTGACCTGAATGGAGAGATGTTCCGGCGCGATGGCATCGCTCACCGCAATCGCCTCATCAAGGTCCGCGGTGAGGACATACCCCGAGTTCGCGAGCGCCTGTGTGATGATCTCCCGGCGGTGGAGCGTTTCCATCTGGCGGCGGATTTCCCGTCCGGTCTCTTCGGCGATGGAGGGGTCGGTGGTGATGAGGACGCATCCTGCATGTGGGTCGTGTTCGGCCTGTGCAAGGATGTCGGCTGCAATATAGGCGGGATTGGCGGAGGAGTCGGCGATGATGCCGATCTCTGAGGGTCCGGCGGGGAAGTCGATCTCGGCGTATTCCCGGAGCATCATCTTTGCGGCGGTGACGAAGATGTTGCCGGGACCTGCTATCTTCTGGACCGGACGTATGGTCTCTGTACCGAGGGCAAAGGCGGCAATCGCCTGTGCACCGCCGACCCGGTAGATCTCCCGGACCCCGGCGATGTCAAGGGCAAGAAGGGTCAGCGGGTGGACCGGCGGCGGGGTACAGCAGCAGATCTCCGGGACTCCCGCAACCCGTGCGGGGACGGCGCCCATGAGGGCGGTCGACGGGTAGGACGCCCGTCCGCCGGGGACGTAGATGCCGACCCGGTCCAGGGCGGTCGCCTTCATGCCGAGGGTGATACCCGGTTCGATCTCCCTGAGCCGGATGTCATCACGCTTCTGGAGTTCATGGAACTGGGTGATGCGTGCCTCCGCCTCGACGAGGCACTCCGTGAGTTCGGGGTCTGTTGCATCGTAGGCCGCCTCTATCTCCTCCTCACCGACCCGGAAGTCCTCAATATCGATACCGTCAAACTTCTTTGTATATTCCCTAAGGGCTGCATCACCGCGGGCGCGGATGCCCTCAATAATCTCGCTGACCGGTCCCCTGACCTGTTCAAGGTCACCCCGCCGGCCGGCAACCCAGGTCTCCACGTCCAGAGGTTTCCACATATGGAGAAGCGTGTGTTATCCGAAAGTATGATGGTTTCGTCCGGGGGGCACCTTAAGGAAGAACAGAACGGAGGTGCCAGTGGAACGGGAACCTCTTGCATTGCTCAGAGGTAATTAAAATAGGTTAACTGGCAGCGGGAAATAAAAGTATTTATAGATTATATGGGTAATTTACCCATATGAGCAAAAAAGTCTCAATGGTACTGGTTGGTGCTCTTCTTCTGGCTGTAGTCTTCCTCTGCGGCTGCATAACAAGCGATGACGGGGCAACGCCAGGTGTTGAAACAACACCTGCGTCCACGGTTACCCCTGCGCCCACCGCTGAACCTGCGCAAAAGGTGCAGGTGAAGGTCTTTCATGCGGGAAGCCTGACCAGCCCGTTTGAACAGATGGAGCAGGCATTCGAAGCGAAGTATCCTGAAGCTGATGTGCTGCTTTATGCAGGTGGCAGTACGAAGATAATCAAGGAGATCACCGATCTTGACAAGGACGCCGATGTCCTTGCCTCGGCCGACTACCTGCTCATCCCCGACCTCATGGTCCCTGAAGACGCAGACTGGTTCGCAACGTTTGCCAACAACCGGATGGTGCTCTGCTACACGGATGAGAGCAGGTATGCCGACGAAGTGAATGCTGATACCTGGTATACCATCCTCCAGAAGGATGATGTCAAGTGGGCATTCTCCGACCCGAACCTCGACCCGTGCGGCTACCGCACCCCGATGGTCATCCAGCTTGCAGAGTTCTACTACGGCGATGATACGATCTTCGAGAACACCGTCGGTGCAAACAGCGAGATGACGGTTGCCGAGGCAGACGGTGTGTGGACCATCGAGGCAACCGATGCGGAGCCGAAAGGCAATCTCCAGATCCGTCCGAAGTCCGTCGAACTTGTCCAGATGCTCGAGTCCGGCGGTATCGACTACGCATGGGAGTACCGCAGTGTCGCGGTGCAGAACAACCTGAAGTTCATTGAACTGCCGGTAGAGATCGATCTCTCATCCGCCCAGCATGCCGACACCTATGCACAGGTGCAGATCAACTGTATCAGCGGTGTCAGCAAAGGCACGCCGATCGTCTACGGCATCACAGTGCCGTTGAATGCCAAGCACCCGGATTATGGCGAAAAGTTTGTAGAAATGCTCATTACCCAGACCGGCAATGATATTATGGCATCCGAGGGACAGCCGCCGATTATCCCCGCAGGGGGCTACGGCGCTATCCCCGACGGACTTCTCCCGTATGTGGAGATTCTCTGATAGTATCATTTTTTACGGTGCAGACGATGAAAGGGGACCGGTCGTGGTGGAAGGGGCACCGTTCATCACACCGGTTGCCCGATGCCTGCCTGCTCTCCTTTGCGTTGTTCGGATCGCTGATCGTGGTGCTCACGGTCCTTGCCATCCTCTCTCTTGCCGTCCCCGAGGTCGGGGACATACCTCACCTGCTGGAGGTCGCGGCGAAGGGGCGGATCGTTGATTCGATCCTCCTGACGATGGGAGCGGGCCTCAATGCGGTTCTCATTCTCCTCCTCTTCGGTATACCTCTTGCCTATGTTCTGGCACGGGTGAATTTCCGCGGCAAGGGGATCGTGGAGAGTCTCGTTGATCTCCCGCTGATGCTTCCGCACACCATAGCGGGCATCATGGTATATCTGCTCTTCATGGAGCGCGGCCCCCTGGGAGCGCCCCTTGCCCAGGCGGGCATATTTTTCGAGGATGCCTATGCAGGTGTTGTTGTTGCGATGGTCTTTGTGTCCTCACCGTATCTTATCAACAGCGTCCGCGAGGGCTTTGAGAATGTCCCGCTGCATATCGAAAACGTCGCCCGCACACTCGGGGCGAGCAGGTTTCAGGCCTTTGCCCGGGTCGTTCTTCCCCTCTCGGTCAGGCATATCTATTCCGGCGCTATCCTTGCCTGGGGGCGGGCTATCGGCGAGTTTGCCGCGATCATCATGATTGCCTATTATCCGATGGTGATCTCGACCGTTATCTACTACACCTTCACTACACAGGGGATCAAGGAGGCCCGAAGCGTCGCCTTTGTGTTCCTCGTCGTCTGTCTTGCGGTCTTTGGACTGCTCCGGTTCCTGACACGCTTCATGGGGAAGTATGATGATAGAATTTGATGGCATATCTCTACGGCTCGGCGAATTTTCCCTGAGGGATGTAACCCTCCATATCGGGACTGGTGAGTATTTCTTCATCATCGGCCCTTCGGGGGCGGGAAAGACCGTTCTTCTGGAGGCGATCGCCGGTCTTCACAGCCCGGATGGTGGGCGCATCCTCCTGCGGCAGAAAGATGTCAGAACCACCCCCCCTGAAGACCGGCGGATTTCGCTGATGTACCAGGACTACTCCCTTTTCCCGCATATGACGGTGGAGGAAAATATCTCGTTCGGGCTGAAGATGCAGCAGGTCTCCCCTGAAAAGGTGAAAGAACGGGTCCGCAGGATAATGGAGCGTTTCGGTATCGCCAACCTGGCAAACCGCCTGCCACGGACGATGAGCGGCGGGGAGCAGCAGCGGGTGGCCCTTGCCAGGGCACTGGTGGTCGAACCGGATGTCCTTCTCCTCGACGAACCGCTTGCGGCACTTGACCCCATCACCCGCGACTTTTTCACCCGCGAACTTGCCCGTATCCGTGAGGAGTATGGACTGACGGTGGTGCACGTGAGCCATTCGAGGGAGGAGGCCCTCCGGCTGGCGACGAGGGTGGCGGTCATCATCGACGGGCGTCTCGTCGCTGAAGGGACGAGAGAAGAGATCTTCTCTGCACCGCCGTACCGTGAGATCGCCAGGTTTGTCGGCATGGAAAATATCCTCGACGGCGAGGTGATCGGGACCGCCGGCGGGTATGTGACGATACGCATTGGCAAGTGCCGGCTGCGTGCCCCGGACCGGGGGTTGAAGGAGGGGGACAAGGTTGCCGCCTGTATCCGGGCGCATGAGATCCGCATCTCCCCCACCCCTCCCGCCGGACGGGAAGAGAATGTCCTTTCCGGGAGAATCGTCTCCATGCTCTCTGACGGGGCGATGGTCCGGATGACACTTGAGACGCCATTTACCCCCATGATTGCCGATGTGCACCGGAGCAAGGTGATCCGGCACGGCCTTAAGGAAGGGATGGAGGTCTTCCTCTGGTGCCCCCCGGATGCCGTGGTGGCAGCTCCCTCCCTACATCCCGTCGAGTCCTCCTGAACGAGCAATCAGAACATGTTTTTTTATTTTTCAGCATCTGCTGCTCTTTGTTTTGCATGCCATGCTACCGCGTATGCGAGGATGATGCCCACGACGAATGCGACTGCCATGCCCGTAAAGAATGCCAGGATGACCATAGTGACGGAGACCAGGTACGACTCCGTCTTCAGGCTGTGTCGCCCCAGTTCCATCGCTACAAAGACCAGCAGTGCCCCTAATATTCCCGTCGGGAAGAGGGCGAGCATGTCGGAGGATGCAAAGAGCAGGGCAAGGGCGAAGAGAATGACGCCTGCATACACATTGGCCCCGCCTGTCCGGGCTCCGAAGTGGTACTGGGCGGCAAGGCCCCCTGCCCCGTGGCACATCGGCATGCCGCCGAAGGGGACCGAGACCAGGTTCATCAGGCCGATGGTCACCGATAGTCTGTCCGGCTCCACCTCACGTTTGAAGAGGTCCATCGTCAGGAGCGATGTGGCAAGGATCGCGTTGGCAATCGTGAGCGGTATCTGGGGGAGGACGAGGTCCCAGGTGACCCGCGGGTATAGGGAGAGTGCAGGGAGTGAAAACACGGGAAGTGCCGGAAGGGTAAATTCCGGGATACCATAAAGGTACATTCCCCCCGCAAATCCGAGGGCAATGACGAGGAGCGCCGAGACATCTGGGATACGGGTCCTTCGTGCGAGCATGAAAAACCCGATGATTACCAGCACTGCAATGGCAAAGGGAAGGAGATCGTCCATGCCATAGCCCACGGCTGTCCTGAGGAGAATGAGGGCCAGGCCTCCCTGTACGCCGCGGATAACGCTCTGCGGAATGTAGCTGCGAAGCCGGCCCATCCCTTTCAGGAGCCCTGCCATGAGGAAGAATATGCCGATGACGAGACCGGATGCAGCCACCTCGGCAGAGGTGAGGGAGCCTGCAATTACAATTGCCCCGACGGCCTTCATCGGCTCTATAGGGATGGGAAGCCGGTAATAGAGCCCGGCGATGATAAACCAGACGCCGAAGAAGAAGAGCATGGTGCTGAGATTGAGGTCGGTTACGAGGGCTACGCCCAGGACGATGGGAAGGATGGTGCCGAAATCACCCACTGAACCGGCAAGCTCGCGGAAATTGAACCGGAGACGGGTGGTGCCTGTGTCGCTTCCCTCCATGTATCTCATCCTTTCTCAGCAGTGGCAGATCTGCGTATTCATGTATGGGTGCAGGAAGACAGTGCGGTGCTTCCGTGTCCCTGCCGATCTTATCTGTATATCTCTGCTGTCCGGGATTCTCTTTGTTCCCCCGAACACGCCCGGGCCCGGAGACCGAGTGCCTCGAAGGTTTCGCTGCCGAGGAGTGTTTCTGCAGATGCCTTCAGGTTTTCGTCGAGCATGGAAAAGAACAAAGAGGTCCCTGCCGTCGTGGTCGAGATGCCCACCCGTTCCTCACGCCGGATCATGTTGTTCTCCTCCATCTCCGAAAAATACGGGAGGACATAGTAATGGGGCACATTGAGATACTCTGCAAGCCGGCGGGTGGTGGGGAATTTGATCCTGATTTCACCTTCCCTGAACTCGACGGAAAGCCTCCGGTCCTCCCGGATGAGAATCGTGGCTGCAGCATACAGGATGCGGGGCACATCAAGAGTTGCCATTGTATGATAATACGTGGGAGTATAAAACCATAAAATAGAGGGGTGATGTTAGGGAAAAGTGGTTTACTTCATCTTCCCTTTTTCTTCTTCGGACATGGGTTCGAGCCAGACAATTTCTGCGCCGGTGTCTGCGGCGATTGCCTCAAGTTCGGTTTTCCTGAAGTGGGTCGCCTCTACCTTGAATTTGTCTCCCTGGTCCCCGGTCACGGCAACAACCCTGTACCTGGGCTGCTTTACTCCCTCGCCGACCTTCTGGCGTGCTCGCACGTAAATTTTCATCCGTTTCACCTCTTGATTGCCACTATGGCAGTGAACTCAATTATCCTCTCCTGAAATATAAAAGCTCTTTTCGATCTCTTCTTATGCCAAGGGACGTTTACGGCCATTCTTCGTTTTTCCCGGACAGAATCATGGGAAGGAATGGTGCCGTTCACTAATGACGGGGGTTTTCAGGGAAAAGGGAGCCTTCAACTAATCCACTGCCCGATGAACCAACTGGCCTAACAGCTGGTCGAGCCACTAGTTATATCTTTCTGGTATAACCTTTTAGGTAGTGATAACATGAAGAAGCGACGGGAGCTGGCCAACAGATTTCAGGGGGAGACCCTGGTTCGAAAGTCAATGAAATACGGGTCCGAAGTTCTCAGCCAGGTCAGGATTGCCCCAGACCTCAATGTGGTGAAGATCGGGGGGCATGGCACGGTGGATTTCGGATCTGAGGTGCTCCTGCCACTTCTGGAAGAGATCACGGGGCTTGCAAAGACCCATCCGATGCTCCTTGTCGTCGGGGGCGGAGTCCGGGTCCGGCATGTGATGGATGTCGGGATCGACCTCGGGATGCCCACGGGTATCCTGTCGGAACTTTCCGGTCAGATATCCAAGCAGAATGCGATGATGGTTGCCACCCTTCTTTCGGACTGCGGAGGTGTGCAGATCTCCCCGGACGATATCATGGATATTCCAATGCTCATGAAGATGGGGCTGATTCCGGTGATGCCCGGTACACCACCGTACGGTCTGTTCGAAGAACCGACGAAGGGGAGCATGATCCCCCAGCACCGTACGGATACAGGGGCATACCTCGCGGCCGAGGTCCTCGGGGCAAAGAGCTGTATCCTGGTGAAGAATGTCGACGGCCTCTTCGCGGAAAACCCGTTTGTCAATCCCGATGCCGATCTCATCGCCGATATTACGGCATGTGAACTGCTTGACCTGAATTTGGATGACATGGTTCTCGAGCGCAAGGTGGTGGAACTTCTCCCAAGCTCCAAGAATATCCGGGCAGTCCGTGTGATCAATGGGCATGTTCCGGGAACCCTCACGAAGGCGCTTGCAGGCGAAGATGTCGGGACAATCATACGGGCGGAGCAGTCCTCCCTGCTGCGACCATCAAATATTTGATATGATTGATGTTTCTAAGTCTGGAGCTGGTTTGGATAGTGAAAAGTGCAGGTCGTTTATCCTTTGGGCTAAAATTGGTTTTACTCATCAGATATTGGACGATATTAGATATTCGCACGCTTCAAATCAGGATTATGAACATATCATTGCAACATCTGACGAATGCTCTGACGAACTTAAAAACATTTTCTATACGTCAGGCAGTGAATAAGGGGTTTGGAAATGCGATTTGCAGTGTGGAATGGGAAAAATCACCTGCCTCTACGCATCAGTATCGTACTAATACTTGCCCTTGTAGCACTAGTCCTTTTCAATAATGTGGGTAACGAATGGACGGACAGGAGTAATGAGATGATTGAAGCGCGTGAGCTGATAATTGTAGAGTTTCCTCTGAGGGGAGAATGGCTCGCTCCCAACACTCCGGGAACAAAAATTCCGAGCCACGGCACAGACCAGTTAGGGACAAGATATGCTTATGACTTTATACAAGTGGATTGGGAAAGAAAGGGCTGGCCCGCATATCGCGTTAGCGTGCCGCAATATCTTCTGTTTGGGGTTCCCTTAAACGAATATTATTGCTGGGGCCAAGAAGTATATGCACCTTGCGACGGGATCGTTGTCCAGGCAGAGGATGGTTATAAAGAACGAGAACGGACGAATTTGCTTTCAGATTTGTCTAACGCCTATAAAAATGCTCATTTTTTCGATCCGGGTAAAGACGACGTGCAATCAGTTGCCGGCAACTACATCATCATGGAATGTGGCGACAATGTATATGCTGCGCTTGTCCATCTTCAAACAGGGTCTATTCAGGTTACCGTTGGTCAGAGTGTAAAAAAAGGTGAAGTTATTGGCAGAGTGGGTCATTCAGGAAACTCCTTTGCTCCACATCTGCATTTTCAGCTCATGGATAGCAGTGACATAGCTGCTGCAAACGGATTGCCTTGCGCTTTTGAACGGTACGAAGTATTCCAGGATGGTGAGTGGCAACAAGTAGTTAATGGAATTCCCACGGATAAAGACAGGATAAGGTTTTTTTCCTAATCCATCTGAATTTCTGATTAGTAATAAGGTGCCCTCAAAAAGAAAATCTCCGCCCTGCAAGCGGAGATTGATGCACAGGAGCGGCACAGGCACAGCGTGGCCGGTTTTCTGCGGACGGTGAAGAAGTATACCGATATTCAGGAGCTTACCCTGCCTATCCTCAATGAGCTTGTGGAAAAGATTGTTGTTCATCAAGCACGGGCTTAGGGAAGAACAGGATGCAACAGCTTGAATTCTACGATAATTTTATCGGCGTACATGACACGCCGGAGGTAAAGGCCTTATCAGCCAGTGTACCAGTAGATACACGGCAGGGGTGGCGGTGGAATACATCACACCCAATGCCGGATAATGAAAATAGGGGCAACCTTTCGGCTCCTCCTCCTCCCAGAATGTTCAGTGTCCTTATGAGCATTCGTCATGCTGCAGGCAGCAGGAAGTCAGCATACCTACAGGCAGGGCAGGGAAGGTACCTCCCGGGCAGCCTCCCCGTAAGAATCCCGCCATGGGGACAGATGGGGATGTATAATACCGTCCGGGAGACAACATACTGACCAATGAAGATCACGGTCCTTGCAAGCGGGAGCAAGGGGAACTGTATCTGCGTCGAGGGGGGGTCCGGCACCATTCTCATCGATGCAGGCATCTCCAACCGCGACATCCGGCGCCGGATGGCAGAGGCGGGTGCCGATGCCGGCGATGTGGAAGGCCTTTTTCTGACGCATGAGCATTCAGACCATATCAGGGGAGTGGATGTCTTCTGCCGGGGAAGTGGCGTGGCGGTCCACGGGACAAAGGGGACGCTCTCGGGTCTTGCGCCGACCCTGAAAAAACCCGGTGCCCTGAAGTTGCATCCAATGGCTCACGGTGAGGGGGTGGCATGCGGCGATTTTACGGTGACCACCTTTCACACCTCCCATGATGCGGCCGAGCCGTCGGGGTTCTGTATCCGTGAAGGCGACGTGACCCTTGGCGTCTGCACGGACACGGGCATGGTGACCCCTGCCATGCTCGCGTATCTCCGGCGGTGTGATGCGGTGATTCTCGAGAGCAACCACTGCCCGGTGATGCTCGTCGAAGGGCGCTACCCGGCATTTCTGAAACGAAGAATTGCCGATACGAAACGGGGCCATCTCTCAAATCCGGCCGCCGCGGCAGTGCTGAGGCACCTCTGCGCTGATCTCTCCCACGTTGTGCTTGCCCACCTGAGCGAGGAGAACAATACGCCGGAAAAGGCCCTTGCCACCGCTCACGAAGGCTTGGGACTCTATGCCGGCAACCAGCAGGTCGCTGTGGCGCGGCAGCATACGATCTCCGATTCGTTTGAGGTGTAAAGAGCATGGATTTTACAGAATTTGCCACCATATGCAGCCGCCTTGAAGATGTTCCCGGGCGTATCGATATGACCTCCATCGTCCGCGACGTCCTGGAGGCGGCGGACGAACCGGATCTTCCGGTGCTGATACGGTTCCTTATGGGGCGCATCTTTCCCGACTGGAGCCAGGAGAAGATCGGCATCGGGCCGAACCATGTCTATGACGCCGTCGCGTATGTGGCGGGAAAGGACCGTGATGCCGTTGTCAGGGAAGTGAACACGGCGGGAGATCCCGGCCGTGCGGTGGAGCACCTGCTGGCAAGAAAGGAGCAGACCTCGTTTTTCACGACGCCCCTCACCCTGGGAGAGGTCTATGGGGATTTTGTTGTGATTGCGCGCACCGAAGGTTCACGCTCACAGAAGGAGAAGCTCCGGGTGGTCAGGCGCCTCTTTGGCAATGCGTCTCCGCTTGAAGGGCGGTATCTTGCCCGGCTGATGCTCGGGGAACTGCGTATCGGCATAGGGGAGGGCACCATGCGGGATGCGGTTGCAGGAGCCTTCGGCGTTTCCGCAGAACTGGTCGAGCATGCCTATCAGGCGGCAAACGATCTCGGTGAGGTGGCGCTTCTTGCCCGAAAGGGGCCGGATGCGCTCGCGGCGGTGCAGGTCGAACTCTTCCGCCCGGTGAAGATGATGCTCGCCAAGCAGGGGACGATTGCCGCAATGCTTGAGGAGACGGAGTATCTTGCCGCGGAATACAAATACGACGGGACAAGGTTCCAGTTCCATAAAAAAGATGGCGTCTGCAGGATGTATTCCCGCAAACTGGAGGAGGTGACAGACGCGATACCTGATGTGGTGGCGATGCTCGCCGCTGCAACGTCCCATGACATCATTCTTGACGGTGAGGTCATTGCGGTGAAGGACGGGCGGCCGCTGCCGTTCCAGTATGTGCTGCGCCGGTTCAGGAGAAAACACGATGTCGCGTCGCATATCGAGGAGATCTCCCTCGTCCCGAACGTCTTTGACATTATATGGATCGACGGGGAAACCCTTATTGATCTCCCGTTTGAAGAGCGCAGGAAACGTCTCGAGAAGGCGGTGGAGGACTTCGTCGCACCCCAGCTGGTCAGTGGTGATGCAGGGGAGATTGAGGCGTTTTATCGTGGCGCCCTGGAAGAAGGTCATGAAGGGATTATGATCAAGGTCCCCTCGTCCGGGTACACTCCGGGAGTGCGGGGCAAGGACTGGATTAAAATCAAACCCGCGGTGGATACGATTGATCTGGCCGTCATCGGGGCCGAGTGGGGCGAGGGGCGGCGGGCGAACCTCTTCGGCTCCTTCCTCCTCGCCTGTATTCATGAAGGAGAACTGATTCCGGTTTCCAAGGTTGCCACCGGGTTTTCCGATGATATGCTTGCAGAGGCTTATGAACTCCTGAAGGACAAGGTCATCTCATCAAAAGGAAAAACCGTATATTTCGAACCTGAAGTGGTTTTTGAGGTAGGATATGCCGAGATCCAGAAGAGCCCGAATTACGAGGGCGGCTATGCCCTGCGGTTCCCCCGTCTCATCAGGATAAGGGATGACAAGGGAGTTGACGAGGTGGAATCCCTCGCCCTTATCAAAGAACGGTTCGCCCGGCAGTCATCTACGTAGAAGTGGTAATAATGCGGTATTTTTCCCGGTCCTTGTCCCCATCAGCATACGGGTAATAGTCGTCATTGGTTCCCTTGAGTTTCCCGAAGTGTACGTCTCCCTGGAAATCGGTATATTTGACCATGACAAGAACGCCATTCTTGCTTTCAAGATTGACTTTGCCGTCCACCAGAGGCTCGCCCGTCTCCCATGTCACCACGCGGTAGCTGAGGTTGGAGAAGGGTTGCCTGATGGCGGTCTCCTCGTCTATCTCCCCCGACTGCTGGATACGGTAATCTTTCCGGCGTGCGTCTTTTGCATCGGAGGTATCCTTGATCATCAGGACGGTGTAAATCCCTGCAAGATACAGGAGAAGGCCGAGCGCTCCCGTAACGATGATGCCAAATACCAGGTTGGGGAAGAAATACGCGAAGTTTGCAACGATATCACTAAATGGCTGATTTTCGACAAATGGTTCAATGAGAACGATACCTGCAATGAACAGCAGGAGGGTCCCGGTCAAAAGATACAGGACCGCAAGGATGCCGAAGATCGGGCGAAGGGTAGGATTCATCTTTGTTCTGACGGCATTGCGTGACCCTACTAGGTAGAGGACACCGACAAATATTGCAAAGAGAACGAAACCTGCGGCTGCAATCGTCAGGTACTGGTTTTGGCTCAGTGCAGTATAGACATGTGACGAATCCAGTGCCTGTACACCGGGAACCATCGCAAGGCAGAGTGCTGCACTCAGGAATGCAGGGTGATTCCGCTTCATATCAAGTAGAATAGTATATCCGGGCAGTATATATATATCCTCCATTCTTTCAGAAGTCAAAAAGGGTTTTTTGCGACTGTATCTCTCTCATCAGGTTTGAAGAGACCTCCCATTCGGATGATCCGAGGCATATCGATGCGGCAGCGGCCGCCTCATGGAGGGTCGGGCACACCTGCGGGTCAGTTTGCATCGCCGCACGTGCCGCCTCACGGATTACCCATGTGCCGAGGGGGGCCCAGTAAGCGGACGAGACTTTTCGGATAATGATTGCGCGGGCGGACCTGCCGATGGCATTGAGGTAATCCAGGACGGCCAGGCGTGCGGAGTAGTAGGCCCCGGCAATGGGGGAATACCCCTGTTTTTTCCGTCGTTCACCGTCCACCACGACCGTATCGCCGTCACCGCCCCAGAGGCTGCCCCCTTCCCATATCTCGATCATTTCATAGTGCCATGCGCCCGGTGCAAGGATACAGGTGATCTGGTTGCCGTAGATGGTGGCAGAAAAGACCCTGAATTCTTCGAGGGGGGGGAGCCTGCCGGCCGTCTCTTTCAGGGCAGCTCCCAGTATATCATCAACTGCCGTTATCCCCCATCTTGTCGGGACCGTCCTTCGGCGCACACCGAGAAGGCCGGAGGTAAGGAGCTGTGTGATGTGATAGACATCGACTCCCTCACGGTACAGTGTCCGCACTGCATCGGTCGCCTTCAGGTCCGTATCGGCGACCGCCCGTTCGACCGGTCGTGGCGTCCGGGCATTCTCCAGGACGTCCACCTTCTTCATATCGCCGTGGAGACCGACGGGGGCAAGCGTCCCGTCAAAGGTCAGGTTGAAGGAGACCGGGCGGGTAAATGCGACCTCCACATCCAGCGGTGTTGCTGAAAGGGCAATCTCCTGTATCCGGTCGAGATGTGTCGCTGTCTCCCCCGCCCCGCGTATGGTCCGTGCCCGGATGCCGACGATATCCTCAATGGAATACCCTTCCCTGACCCATAACGGCGGGGTGTCGGGGTCATCGACCAGAAGGGGGCCTGCCTGCATACGCGGGTACCCCTTTGTTCCGATAAAGACCGAAGGGGAGGCGCCCATGTATGCATCAGACTGCTTCACCCTGACAGATTCGTAGAAGCGGGAGGTGATGGGGCAGCGGGGCAGTCCGCACATGCCCCTTCCCTTGCATTCGGGGCAGAGCCGTTTCATGTACACCTGAGGTCGCGGACCACCAGAATACGTCCTTCATAGTCTTCGAGGACTTGTTGGACCCAGTCGTCCCACCGGTGGGGGCCCCCGGGGATGCCCTCTGCTATCTCCCTGCCAAGGTCGTCATCCCGTTCCGAGATGGCGTGAATGATTACCGAACCTTCGCAGTAGGAGGGGCTGATAATGCCGTCGGCATCACCGTCGGTCACACCGAAGACGGGAATGCCACGGTGTGCACAGATGTGTCCGCAGACGGCGGTCGTATCATCGCCGATGGAAAGAACCCCGCAGGTCTCTTCGCCGAGGTGGTTGTAGAGGTCGCATCCTGCATGGTCGATGACGGCGATCTCCCCGAGGTGCCTGCCGCGCCCTGCAGACGCCGGTCCGGCACTGCGGATGTTTCCGGATTTGCACCATGCCGTTGCCGGGTCGGGCAGGCCGTGGCGTATGAGCTTCTCCACCCCATGGGGTTTGAGAACGATCCCTTCGATGGCGGTGACCCTGTTCTCATGCATCCGGATGACCGCTGACGGCGCTGTGGCCGTCCCGATGATAATCCCGTTGACAAAGACCGGTTCACCCGGGATGCATCCCCTGATGGCACGGGTCCATCCGGTGGGGCCGGAGGCGGCGGATGATGCCGTTTCAGACGAAAATCCGAGGGATGCGGCAATGGTTGCGGCATACTCAGCGTCGCCCCCGTCCCATGTGATCACACTGCGTGTGCGGCCTTCCACCTGGATAACACCATTCCCGGTCCGTGCGGCGACGATGGCCCCGAAGACCCGTGCCGATTCCGGTGTCTTGGCATGGTTGAGAAGATACGGGCCTTCCCCCCTGTCAAGGTGCCGCAGGACCAGTGAGGGGGGGACGCTGATGAACTCGCAGGAAATGCCCGATTCCTCGGCGGCGGTCCGTCCCATGATGCCGGCGACGATGATCCGCGAAGGGGAGAGGCTTTCGACCGCCCGTTCAACATCGCCGCTGTCGAACGCCTCCGGCCCGTGGATGACCATGGTGTTGTTCATTGCGCCGGTAGCAGCCATATTCTGCCAGGTTACCTGTTGCCTCCGGAGGTCTGCCGTGGAAGGTAGGGGATGAGCGATGCCGCCAGTTTTGCGATATCCATCGACTGGAGAACAATGGTCCCCGGACCGGTAAGGGTAGTCAGAAAGAGCCCCTCCCCGGCGAAGAGGACGGTTTTCACCCCGCCAGCCAGTTCGATGGAGTAGTCGACGGAGGCATCGAAGCCGACCACGAGCCCGGTCTCCACCCGCACCTTCTCGCCGGGTGCGAGGGTCATGGTGACAAGGTCGCCGCAGCAGTGCAGAAATGCGGTTCCCCTGCCGCTATAACGCTGAAGGATGAATCCTTCTCCCCCAAAGACGCCCGAACGGAGTTTTTTTGTAAAGGCGATGTCGAGGTCGACACCCTCCTCTGCGCAGAGAAAGGCATCCTTCTGTGCAAGGAATTCGCCTTCGCCTATCTGTGCAGTGAAGATCTTCCCCGGCACGTTTCCGGCAAAAGAGACGAATCCCTTCTCCCCCTGCGGGGTGAAATCGGTCATGAAGAAACTCTCGCCGGTGACCATGCGCTTGAGGCCCTTGAAGACGCCTCCCTTTGCAGCGGTGGACAGGGTCATATTCCCACTCATATTCACCATCGCGCCCGCCTCTGCATAGAGGTGTTCCCCCTCTGCAAGGGTGCAGGTCACCATCTGGAGATTTTCACCGGTGATCGTGTATTCCATTTCAGTTCACCTGTTGGAATTATTGCGCCCTTTATATGAAAAATGAATGGATCGGCGCTACCGGGAACGGAGCATCTCGGCGGCAAGAGGGAGCTCAGAGCAGTGTATACTTCCCGATACCAGCGGTAATCGTGCCGTTAGCGGTGTGCCATCCCGATGCAGGGCCGGTGATGGAGAGCCCGATATGGTCGGTGAAGGAATTGCCCCCTGTAAAGGGGTAGCGCCAGGTGTTCCTGCCGGAGGAGACGGCCTCTACCGAGGTGAGCGCCGCCTCAGGGGCGTTAAAGCGTGCATATACCACGGTAGAATAGCAGGCATTTCCTCCCTCTGATGTCATAGCATAAGCGGGGGAAACCTGCCAGGGATCGTTTCCCGGCACCATCGTGTCGATGAGGGCCGCTGAACCGACCGCCGCCGTCAGGTGGTGCGGCGAGGCAGAGGCAGAAAGCTTCTCTGCACGCAATTGGAGAAATACCGCGTCCCGGTCTCCCACCATGATGATCTCCCATCCGGACGGGTTCTCCGTCTGCCCGGAAAATGCGATTGCATTGCCGAGGGCAGTATCCCCCGCCTGTGAGGGGAGCGGCACCATCAGCTCGAAACCGTCAAGGTCGTGGTCGTTCGTGATGGTCAGTTCATACGTATAGGTGCTCTCCACCGCAATGCCCGCGGCCTCGAATCCGGCGGGATAGAACATCCCGGCCACCACAATGATTGCGCCGATAATCCCTCCCGTTACCACAATGATGCCTATGAGAAGGTTCCAGCCATTGTCCATTATGTATTCTTCCTGTGTCATGTGGTATTGATGGCAGGGCAGTTGTGTCTGCCGGAATGTTAGAGGATCTCCTCGATCACCCGTAACATCCCCACTCTTCCGTCCTGCTGCTCAAAGAGATGGCACATTCCGGGAGGACGGAGGTCAGATGCGGTGTCAATTGCCTCTTCCAGTGCATCTGCCGTCACCCGGTCCCCCCGGAGGACTACTCCCGCTCCCATCTCCTCGATCATTCTCGCGTTGTTCCCCTGCTCCGGGTGATGCGGGTCGATGACGACGACCACCGGTTTTTCAAAGAAGAGGGATTCGTGAAGGGAGGTGAGGCCCCCGTGGAGGATCGTCACCTTCGCTGCTGCAAGGTGGGGGTAGAGGTCGGGAACAAAACCGTGCGGGGTGAAATTGGCCGCTGCCGGTGGCAGTCCGTCGGCATTAGAGAAGACGCTGAAGTGAAGGTCTTTTCGCCGTCCGGCAATGCCTGCAAGGAGGTGGTAGAGGGGTATCTTGAATGCTTCTCCCCCGAAGCTTGCAAAGATGGTCTCCTGACTGACCGGGTAGGCTTCCCGGTCGATGGAAAGCATCGGCCCGACAAACCGCATCTTATCTCTCACCTGATCAGTAATGGTCAGGTTGTAGCCCGAGATGGTGTCCGGAGGTGCGAAATCGGGAATTACAATGGCATCGGGAAGGGAGAAGAAGGAACTGACCATCTTTCCCAGCGCCTTCCATGCCGCTTCGCTTCCGCCCGATAGGGTGCAGAAGGTGTTCTGGTTGGTGATAAACAATGTGGGGACGCCTTTCCTGCGTCCAGCGGCGACGGCGGCATACATGGTATCGGCGATGACGAGGTCGATATGATTGGCATCGATCAGGTCCTGAACCATGCGGTAGGACCGGTACATGTTGACCGGAACCCCTTTTGAGTCGTTGATGGTCCCGGAGAGCGTGAAAAAGCCGTTGTCACCGGCAAGCGTCACCTCACGGGGAGTCCGGTGGAGGCGTTGCCGTCCCTGCCGCTCAAGAAACCGGAATGAGGTGTCATAGGCGGCAAAATGGCAGGTGCACCCGTGCTCTTCAAGATACCGTGCTGTATGCAGACACCGCGAGGTATGGCCCAGACCTTCCCCACAGACGACAAAAAGGACGTTCATCCGGTATCACCTCTCACTTGTGTATCCAGTGTTGGATGTTGTCCATTATGGTGATTTCGGGAGAACGTGTGGGAATTGCGCAGAAAATTCGGATTACAAACTCCGGCCTAACGGCTATGGGATAAAAAACAGGAAAAGTGGGCTCGTTGAGATTCGAACTCAAGACCTCCGCCATGTCAGGGCGACGTCATAACCAACTAGACCACGAGCCCCCGGAAACTGGTGCTCTATAGAATATATGTTCAGGGTATAAATAGTGTTTGTTTTACGTTTGACGGGCACTACATCAGGCGTTCCGGGCGGACAAAATGTGCATGGAGAGGTGAGGCTACGGAACAATGAATCCGGTTACGGGGTGCTGATGCAGGTGCATGGTCGCCCCCGCGCGGGTACAGGAAAAAGAGGTATGAGCACCGGTTCAGATGCTCGCATATTTTGCGGTGAAGACGCCTTCGATGGTGAGGATCTCATCCATTGCATCCTGGGGGACCGGCGCATCGACATTGAGGACCATGATGGCCTCCTGACCTGGTTCGTTGCGGCCCACCTGCATGCCCGCAATGTTTACGCCATACCGGCCGATGATGGTGGCGAACTGCCCGATGACGCCCGGCACATCCTGGTGACGGGAGATCACCACATCGCCGCCCGGGGTCATGTCGGTCATGTACTCGCCGATTGCGACGATGCGCAGTTTGTCGGCCGAAGAGACATTGCCGGAGACGGATTCGGACATGCTGTCCGTTGTCACGCGAATGGTCATTATGTTGGTGAAGCCCTGCGACTCCTCGGTTATCGATTCCGAGACCTTGATGCCCCGGGAGGTTGCCTCAACCTCGGCATTTACGATGTTGACCCCGCCCTGCAGGATCTGATCAAGCATGCCCTTCAGTGCAACTCTCGTGATATACTTGGTGCTCTGGCCGAATTCGGCTGCCTTCCCGCCGTATTCCATCTCGATGGTTGAAATTCTCCCTTCGATCAGCTGCATCAGGAGTTTGCCCATCTTCTCTGCCAGTTTTGCATAGGGCTCGATACGGTCCTTCTGGTCGGGGGGGACCATGGGAACATTGACCACGAACTTTGCAGAACCACCTTCAAGGACCTCGATGCACTGTTTTGCAACCGAGACCGCCACATTCTGCTGCGCCTCAACGGTGCTTGCGCCGAGATGCGGGGTGGTGATGACCTGATCGAGGGTGACGATCTTTGCATTCTCCGGGGGTTCCTCCTCGAAGACATCGAGTGCGGCCCCCGCGACCTTCCCCTGCACGATGGCATCATAGAGCGCGTCTTCATCGACGATGCCGCCACGGGCACAGTTGATGATCCGGACCCCGTCCTTCATGGTCGCAAGAGTGTCCTTATTGATCATATGCCGGGTCTCCTTGACGAGCGGGGTATGGACGGTGATGAAGTCCGCCTGCGGGAACAGTTCGTCAAGGGTGCAGACCTCGACGCCGAGTTGTTTGGCACGGTCGGCATTGATATACGGGTCGTAGGCGATGCAGCGCATCCTGAGGGCATTTGCCCGCTGGGCGAGCTCCTGCCCAATCCTGCCGAATCCCACGATTCCAAGAGTCTTTTCATTGAGTTCGACACCCATGAATTTCGACCGCTTCCATTCTCCCGCCTTGACGGATGCCGTTGCCTGCGGGATGTTGCGGGCAAGGGACATCATCATTGCCAGGGTGTGTTCACATGCTGCAAGGGTGTTTCCCGAGGGTGCGTTTGCAACGATGATGCCGCGCTTGGTGGCCGCCTCGAGACTGATATTGTCAACTCCCGCCCCTGCACGGCCAATGAACTTGAGTTTTTCTGCCGCTTCGATGACTGCAGGTGTCACCTGTGTCCCGCTTCTGACCAAAAGGCCGTCGTAATCGCCGATGATACGTACCAGTTCTTCTTCGGGAAGACCGGTCTTCACATCAACTTCACAGTATTTTCGAAGGAGATCTACTCCTTCATCTGCCAGTGGATCACTGACAAGAACTTTGAACGTCACTATTCTTCCCCATATTTACTGTGCGTACCGTCTATTCATGGTTTCCCACGGCAGCCAGGTTGGGAAACCTAATTAGGTACTCAGAAGAATATTACACACAATCATCAGGTGGTAATGATCATGACCAAGATGCCAGATATTCTGTGGCTTGCAGAGATTAAAAAAGAGGATATCCCGTCCGTCGGGGGAAAAGGCGCCTCCCTCGGCGAGATGACCTCGATCGGTCTGCCGGTCCCGGGCGCGTTCGTCGTAACTGCGCAGGCCTTCAGGCGGTTCCTTGAGGTAACCAACATCGATGAAGCGATTTACTCATTCCTGCAGGGGCTCGACGTGGAGGATGCCGACCATCTTGAATCGACCGCGACAAAGGTGAAGGAGATCGTTATGAAGGCGGCAATGCCCGTGGACCTGTGTGAAGAGATCACCGCCGCCTATGGATCGATGGGCAGGGACACCATCGTTGCGGTGCGGTCCAGTGCGACGGCCGAGGACCTGCCGGATGCAAGCTTTGCCGGACAGCAGGAGACCTACCTCAACATCAGGGGAGATGCACATCTCCTCGAAGCGGTACAGATGTGCTGGGCGTCCCTCTACGGGGCACGCGCCATATATTACCGCGCCAAGCAGGGCTTTGATGACCGGAGTGTCGATATCGCCGTTGTTGTGCAGCAGCTTGTCAAATCCGAGAAGGCAGGTGTCCTCTTCTCCTCGCATCCGGTGACCGGTGAACCGACCACCATCATAGAAGGGTCGTGGGGCCTTGGCGAAGCGGTTGTCTCCGGCGCCGTATCGCCTGACAATTATGTGTTTGACCAGCGATCAAAGAAGGTCGTCGACCGGTACATTGCCACCAAAAACATCGAGATTCTCCCGGACGGCGACCACGGCACGAAAGAAGTGCCCGTCCCCGCCGACCGGCGCGATATTCCGGTTCTTTCCGACAGCGAAATTGCCGAGCTTGCCAGATTCGGAAAGATCTCCGAGGACCACTACGGGAACCCGCAGGACGTGGAATGGAGCATTGTTGGGGGAAAAATCTACATTCTCCAGTCACGCCCGATCACCACCATTTCACATATGCATTCCAAGGAGGCTGCGACCGTGCACGAAAATGTATCGATTATTCTGGAAGGACAGGGCGCTTCCCCCGGTATTGCCACCGGGAAGGTCGTCATCGTTGATTCGGTAAAGGATCTTGCGAAAATCAAGGAAGGGGACATCATGGTCGCAAAGATGACCAACCCGGACATGGTCCCGGGCATGCGAAAGGTATGCGCCATCATCACCGATGAGGGCGGCATGACCTGCCATGCGGCTATCGTCTCCCGTGAACTGGGGACGCCCGCCGTCGTGGGCACCCGGACCGCAACCCACACCCTGAAGGAGGGGCAGGTTGTCACCGTCGACGGAGAGAAGGGACTGGTCTTCGAAGGTGAGGTCAACATCGCCCGCGAGGAGGCACCGGCCGCGGCCGGAGGTTTCGCTGCAGCACCGATCATCACCGGGACCTCAATTAAGGTCAATGTCTCGCTCCCGGAGGCTGCTCAGCGGGCGGCCGCAACCGGTGCGGACGGTGTCGGTCTCCTGAGAATTGAACACCTGATCCTCGGCCTCAACAAGACCCCCGGCTGGTTCATAGCACATCACCGGGAAGAAGAATTCGTCGATGAGCTCTACCGGGGGATCAAGACGGTTCTCGATGCATTCTCCGGCAAACCGGTCTGGGTGCGCACTCTCGATGCCCCCACCGATGAATTCAGGAACATGAAGGGCGGTGAGGACGAACCGGACGAGCACAACCCGATGCTCGGATGGCGTGGTATCCGCCGTGACCTCCAGCAGACCGACCAGTTCCGTCTTCAGGTCGAGGCGTTCAAGCGGCTCTGGGCAGAAGGGTATTCGAACATGGGCCTCATGTTCCCGCTCGTCGGTCACCCGCGGGAGTTCATCGCTGCACGTGCCCTGCTGGCCGGATGGGGCGTTGATGTGGAAAACACCACCCTCGGCGTCATGATCGAGATACCCTCGAGTGCCCTTCTCATCGACGACTTCATCGCAGCAGGCATCAATTTTGCTTCCTTCGGCACGAACGACCTCATCCAGTATACCCTCGCCATCGACCGCAACAACCAGAATGTTGCGGACATGTATGAACCAAAGCACCCGGCAGTACTCAAACTCATCGAGTACGCCATCGAGCGCTGCTGTGCTGGCGGTGTTGAATGTTCCATCTGCGGGCAGGCCGGTTCAGACCCCGAGATGGTCGAATGGCTCATCCGTACCGGGATTACCAGCGTCTCCGCAAATATCGATGCGGTGCCGAAGATCCGTGAAACCGCCGCCCGGACAGAGCAGCGGATACTCCTCGAGATGGCGAGAAAGTAATGCGAACGACGGGATGTCCGGAAGAAAAGATCCTCTCTTTTCTCTCTTCTCAGAAAGCAAAGGACCGCTGCTACCGCAAGGTTCTCTCCTCAATGTGCACCCTCCCCCACCCGCTTGCTGTGCGGGTCCAGGAGATGTTCATCGAGTCGAACCTCGGCGATCCCGGGCTCTTTGAAGGGACTGCCGAAATAGAGGCACTCCTCATAGAAGAGCTCGGCTCCCTTCTCCACCTCTCCGGCCCCTGCGGGTATGCAACCTCCGGCGGCACGGAATCAAATATCCAGGCACTGAGGATAGCCCGGAAGGCGAAACCCGTTGCATCCCCGAATGTGGTGGTCCCCGAGTCGGCCCATTTCTCCTTTGAGAAGGCCTGCGATCTCCTCGGACTGGAGATGCGAACCGTTCCCTCGGATAGCGCGTACCGTATGGATGCGGATAGGGCGGCGGACTGTATCGATGATCAGACGATCGCGCTCGTGGGCATCGCCGGGACGACGGAATACGGTGTCGTCGATCCGATTGATCGCCTCGCCGCCCTTGCAATCGAGCATGATGTCCATCTCCATGTGGATGCGGCATTTGGTGGACTGGTGCTTCCGTTTTTAACCTCCTCTCCGGCATTCGATTTCCGGCTGGAAGGCGTTGCGAGCGTCTCGGTGGACCCGCACAAGATGGGGATGTCAACGATTCCGGTCGGCTGTCTCCTGACGCGCGAAGCGTCGATGCTCTGTGCCCTCAATGTGGATACCCCGTACCTGACGGTCAAAAAGGAGTTCACCCTCGCAGGCACCCGTCCTGGCTGTGCAGTCGTCGGTGCATGGGCCGTCCTTGAGCTTTTGGGGCGGGACGGATTTTCCCGGCTCGTGCAGGAGTGCATGGGCAGGACACGGCGGCTGATCGAAGGTATGGAAAGCTATGGGTATTCTGTGGTCGTCGAACCGGAGGTCAATGTGGCCGCATTCGATTGCCCGAGAATCCCGCCGGGATGGCAGGTTTCCCGGACACGCCACGGGCACATGCGTATCGTGTGCATGCCCCATGTTTCCACGCAGACAATAGAGAATTTTTTGCACGACATAGGTGAAATGGATGTTTGACAAACTGGTAGCATCACTGGAGAACTGTCCGATCGTACGGCGCGGCGAATATAACTATTTCATCCACCCGATCAGCGATGGAGTACCGGTCGTCGAGCCCGGCCTTCTGCGGGAAGTTGCCGTCGGGATGGCACGGGTGCTTGACCTGGAAAATGTCGATAAGATTGTCGTTGCCGAGGCGATGGGCATCCATATCGGGGTAGCCCTCTCGCTGATGACGGATATCCCCCTCACCATCGTGCGCAAGCGCCACTATGGGCTGCCCGGCGAGTGCGCCCTCCACCAGACAACCGGGTACTCCAAGGGGGAGCTCTATATGAACGGTATCACTCACGGCGAGCGGGTGGCAGTGATCGACGATGTGCTCTCCACCGGGGGAACGATGGCTGCGATGCTCAAAGGGCTTGAGGCATGCGGAGCACATGTGCAGGACGTGCTCGTTGTCATCAGGCGTGGAAACGTTGATATCGGCCGGGACTACAAGGCACTGGTCGAGATCGAGGTCGATGAGACAGGCGTCAATGTCATCAATACTTACTTCTGATCTTCTGGAACGGATCCGGGCGAGCGGAGCACGGTCGCTTGCCCTCCAGTTCCCCGAGGGGCTCAAGAGGCAGGCCTTCCCCGTAGCACGTGCCCTGCAGGCGGAGGGCTACCATGTGATCATCAGCGGGGACCCCTGTTATGGTGCCTGTGATCTCGCCGAGGATGCCCTTGCTCTAGCCGATGTCCTGGTACATTTCGGGCATGCCCCGGTCGAGGATCGCGAGGGGGTGATCTACGAATATGTCCGGTACGATTTTGATCCGGCGGTGGTCGAGGCAGCCCTCCCTCTTCTCAGGGAGAAGGAAGTGGGGCTGGTGACCACCATCCAGCACGCCCATCTTATCGACGATATCGCAGCAGTCCTGGAGTCTCATGGCATTATCCCGCTGATGCATGACGGGGCGCCGCGTGCCCCCTTCAAGGGGCAGGTGCTTGGGTGCTCCTTTGAGGCGGCAAAACGTACGGGGGCCCCGGAATATCTCTTTGTGGGAACGGGTGTCTTCCATCCCATTGGCATTCGCCTCGCCACCGGTGCCCGGGTGGTGGCCATCGATCCGGTGACCGGCCAGGCGGGCGAGGTCGATGCCGACGCTCTTCTCAGAAGGCGGTTTGTCCAGATTGAAAAGGCCCGAAGCGCACGGAGTACAGGCATCATCCTCTCCACCAAGACGGGGCAGGCCAGGCGTACGGAAGCAATCCGCCTTCTTTCTCTCAGGGAGGGTGCCTTTTGCATCACTCTTCGTGAGGTTTCTCCCGATGCCCTCCTCAACCTTGGGTTCGGGTGCTATGTGAATACCGCGTGTCCACGGCTTGCCTACGACGACCAGGTCCGCTTCCCGGTGCCGCTCCTCTCCCCTCCCGAGTATGAGATCGTCTGCGGCGTCAGGGACTGGGACGACTACTGTATCGACGAGATCAGGTGAGCCGTGTGAAAGTCCGCCACCTTGAGATGACGCTGGAAGGGCTTGACGGTTTTGTCTGGCCGACGGCCGCCCTCGAGCAGTATGCAACGCCCGCGACGGTTGCGGCACGGCTCCTGCACGAAGCCGACCGGAAAGGAGACATACGGGGACTTCGGGTGCTTGACCTGGGGTGCGGTGCGGGCATACTCTCCTGTGGTGCCTGGCTGCTGGGTGCAGCAGAGGTGATCGGGATCGATATCGACATTGCCGCCCTGCAGGTCGCCGAGCGCAATGCCGGACATATCGGGGCAAACATCACTTTTATTCAGGGAGATATTGCCGACATCGCCATTCCTCCGGCAGATACCGTGATCATGAATCCGCCCTTCGGCGCCCAGCGCGCCCATGCCGACCGGCCGTTCATCGATGCGGCGCTTATGGCGGCCGAGGTGACGTGGGGTATTTTCAACACCGGTTCCTCACCGTTTGTGGAGGTATATGTCCGTGGCAGAGGGCTGGTGGATACCTGTATTGCAGCAGAATTTCCCATTACCCGCACCTTCGCCCATCACACAAGGGATCGGGTGACCATTCCAGTGGAGTTTATCCGCATTGTGCGGGAGAACTGTGCATGAACGAGACCCGGGCAATATTCGGCCTTTCTGCCGCGCATGTGGTGACAGATATTTACTCGCCGGTCATTGCCGCCATTCTCCCGCTTCTCATTGCCCAGAACAACTACACCTATTTCATGGCAGGGCTCATCGTGACGGTATGGAACCTGACCTCTTCGTTTACGCAACCGATCTTCGGCTGGCTGTATGATGCACGGGGAAAGGCGGTGCCGGTCAAGGTGACGATCCTCATCTGTGGTGTCTTTATCTCCGCCATCGGGCTGGTCCAGTCCTACTGGGTGATCCTCCTCTTCGCGGTGTGTGCGGCATTCGGCCACGCCCTCTTCCACCCTGCAGCACTGGGGCTTGTATCGCGTCTGGCGCACGGCCCTGCCCGCGGGAGGCTCACCTCCTTTTTTGTGGTGGGGGGAAACATCGGCTTTGCCGTGGGGCCCATCATCGCCGGCGGTTTGGTGGTGCTCTATGGCCTTCAGGGCCTGGCACTGATGGTGATCCCCGCCGTCATCATGGCGTTTGTCCTTCACCGGATCCTTCCCTCGCAAAAGGAGATCGCCGCCGTCCGGCAGGATACCACATCGGTCGGCGGGGATGGGCCAAACCGGCGGCGCACGGCCCGGGCGGCGGGGATTCTCGTCACTGCTTCGGCATTCCGTGCATGGGCGATATTCGGGTCGGTGGCGTTTCTTCCGACCTTCCTGCACCAGGCCAAGGGGCTTGATATCGTCTCTGCCAACCTCCTCGTCTCCTGCATGCTCTTTGCCGGGGTGGTGGGGCAGGTGATCGTGGGGACGCTCTCCGACACCTACGGGAGAAAAGAGCTCGTACTTCTCTTTACCGCACTCTCCGTGCCGTTCTTCCTGCTCTTCATGGGAACATCAGGCGCGATCTCGGTGGTATGCCTCATCATCTTCGGGTTTGCCCTGTGGTCCACGTTCTCGACGACGGTCACGATGGCGCATGAACTCGTCCCCGGCAATGTCGGACTGGTCTCTGGCCTGATGCTCGGCCTGGCCGTGGGGGCAGGGGGTGCAGGGGTTGCCGTCAGCGGCTACTATGCGGACATAACGAGCCTTGGCGCATCGATGCAGCTCTTTGCGCTGCCCATACTCGTTGCCTTCGTCCTCTTCTTTCTGGTCCCCTACCCGTGGAAGCGGCCGGGTCTTGCACAGAGAAAGGATATTTAGGTGAACCACTCATTTTCGGTTACCTATGGTAACCCGTTTCAGGCGATACGGCCAGATCGCCGACATCCTCATCAAATATGGTTTTGGCATTGCGCTGGAAAAGATGTACCCCGGCACCACCCCACGTAGTCTCTTCCGGAGGAAGAAAGAGCCGGAAATCCATCTGGATGAGTATGAGCGTGTGCGTCTTGCCCTTGAGGAACTCGGGCCGACGTTCATCAAATTCGGCCAGATGGTGAGCACCCGGCGTGAGATGCTCCCCCCGGAACTGATTGAAGAGCTTCTCGTCCTGACCGACAAGGTAAAGCCTCTTCCCTTCGCAGCGGTCCGTGGAACAATCGAGGAATACTGCGGGCCGATTGGGGAGACCTTTGCCTTTTTTGAAGAAGTCCCGGCGGCCTCAGCCTCCCTCTCACAGGTCCACCGGGCGATGCTCAAAGACGGGTCCGTCGTGGCAGTAAAAGTTCAGCGCCCGGGCATCGCTGATATTATTGATGTTGACCTGAAGATTCTCAATTCCCTGGCCGAACGTGTGGAGAAGAATTTTCCTGAGTATAAAATTTATAATCCCACCGGGATCGTCAGGGAATTCTCTGTCCAGATACAAAAGGAACTGGATTTTGTCATCGACGGGAAGAATGCCGACCACCTCCGTGAGATAGTAAACGAGGTTCCTGCCGTGCGGGTCCCACGGATCCACTGGGAATATTCCGGGAAAAGACTGCTCGTCATGGAGTATATCAGCGGTGTGCGGATCGATGATGTGGATGCCCTGCGCATACTCGGATTTGACACGAAAAAAATCGCCAACCGCGGTATCAAGTCGTACATCAAACAGATCCTGAAATACGGGTTTTTCCACGCCGACCCTCACGGGGGCAACCTCATGGTGGATATGAAAGGAGACCTGGTCTTTTTGGATTTCGGGGCGATCGGAATTCTCAGGCCCGAGCGCCGGGATGCCCTCGTCACCCTTCTTATGGGGTTTCTGGATAACGATCTCGATGAGATCACCGCATCATTCAGGGATTTGGGCGTGGACATCGATGATCGCATTGTCGACTCATTCAAGGATGATACGTATACGATGCTCAGGCAATATTCCGGGTATGATATCCGGGAGTTTGATCTGGGAAACCTCATGGCACAGGTGCCCATCCTTCTCAACCGGTATCATCTGACGGTCCCGATGTCCCTGATGCAGGCCCTCAAGGTCATCATCATGGTCCTCGATACTGGGAAGAAGCTGGACCCGGGGTTTCATTTTTCTGAGGAGGTGGGCCCCTATATTGCAGAGATCGAACGCCAAAGCTTCTTCTCCCGCAGAACCATGAAAAACCTGGCAAAGGACACCTTCGACATAGTTGAAGACTTCATATCGCTGCCGCATGTCATCAACCGTGCGCTCCTGAAGGCAACGGACGGAAGTATCAAAATTGAGGTGGTTGGAACGGACATCTCGCGGCTTGCGACCTCCATCGACCGTGCCTCGAACAACCTGCTGATAGGCCTCGTGATCGCCGCGATCGTAATAGGGTCGTCCCTGATGCTCTATCTCTCAGAGGAGCCCGGGGGGTATTCCTATAATCTTGCGTTCTTCGGGTACATCATGGCGCTTGTCATCGGGTTCGTCTCCATCTACCTGATCTGGGTGCTCAAGGACTGAGTGGTTCGTGAAGTGCTTATTCTTCTGACGGGTTTCTCTGCCGTATTTCGCATGGTCCCGGGAGGGTGAAGGCAAAAGGCGGAGTCTGTGGCCAAAAAAGGCGGGTATGGCAGTAGTCCCGTCGGTGTCAGTTCCCTTTCAGGAGGTATCCGGCAATCCAGTCGCCAACTTCCCTGGTGCCCGACGAACCGCCCAGATCGACGGTGGTGGCGCCCGCCGCAATGCTTGCCTCGATAGCGCTGACCACCGCCGCCGCTCCCTCATGTTCCCCGAGGTGGTCGAGGAGGAGGGATCCTGCCCAGATGGTGGCAAGGGGGTTTGCCCGGTTCATTCCCTTGTATTTCGGTGCCGAGCCATGGATGGGCTCGAACATCGAGGTGCCGCCGGGGTTGATGTTGCCGCCCGGTGCCAGACCCAGGCCACCCTGGATCATCGCGCCGAGATCGGTGATGATATCACCGAACATGTTGGGGGTGACCACGACATCGAACCATTCGGGATTTTTCACAAACCACATCGTCACCGCATCGACGAAGCTGAACTCGGTGGTAACCTCAGGATATCTGGCGGCAGTTTCGGTAAAGACGTCACGCCAGAGGCCATACACATCGGAGAGCACATTTGCCTTGTCGACGGAACTGACCTTCTTGTCACGGGTCATCGCAAGGGAAAAGGCATAGTCCATTACCCGGGCGGATGCCTCCCTTGTGATGATGCCAATCTGGTAGGCAATCTCCTCGGCGTCGGTCGTCACATCGAGGCCGAATCTTACATGGTACAGGTCCCGGATGACCTCGAGCTCTTTCTTCTCGTGCCCCCCGGTAAACCGTGAACCGATGCCCACATAGAAGTCCTCGGTGTTCTCCCGGACGACGACAAAATCGATGTCTTCAGGCCCTTTGCCTGCAAGGGGCGTCTGGGTCCCGGCAAGCATCCTGACCGGGCGGAGGTTGATATACTGGTCAAAGGCAAACCGCATCGCAAGGAGTATGCCTTTTTCAAGGATGCCGGGGGTAACCCGCTCATCGCCGATGGCACCGAAGTAGATGGCCCGGTAGCCCCTGAGTTCTGCAAGTTCCTCCTCGGTAATCAGATCTCCGGTCGCGAGGTACCGTTCGGCACCGATGTCATAGTCCGTCCAATCGATAGCAAATCCAAACTTCTCACCGGCGGCATCGAGGACCGTTTTTCCCGCACTGATGATCTCGGGCCCGATGCCGTCACCGCCGATTGATGCTATTTTGTACATAATTCCAGCTCCTCGATCGCATGTGCATATTCGACCAGTCCGCCGGCCGTGATGATCTTCTGCATAAAGGCGGGGACCGGTTCGATATCGTGCCTGACGCCGTTTGCGGTCAGGCAGCCCTTTTCGGGGAAGATCTCCACGGTGTCGCCTTCGCGGATCGTATCCGCGTCAGGGCAGATGACGGGCAGCACGCCGGTATTGATGCAGTTGCGGTAGAAGATCCTGGCAAAGGACCGTGCAACGACAACGGTGATGCCGGCGCCCTTGATCGCAAGCGGTGCATGTTCGCGCGAGGAACCACACCCGAAGTTTCTGCCGCCCACAATAATGTCGCCCTCCTTTGCCTCGCGGGCGAAGTCGTCCCGTGTCCCTTCAAAGGCGTGGGTCGCAAGTTCAGCCGATTCGTAGATGGTCAGAAAACGGCCCGGGATGATCGCGTCCGTGTCGATATCATCACCGAATTTCCAGACGCGCATCTCATGCCACCTCCCGGGGGTCGGTGATGACACCATGGATCGCACTTGCTGCGGCGGTTGCCGGAGAGCAGAGATAGACCTCTGCTTCCGTACTCCCCTGTCGCCCCCGGAAGTTCCGGTTCGAGGTCGAAAGGGAGACCTCGCCGGGGGCAAGCAGCCCGAAGGCGCCGCCCATGCACGGGCCGCAGGAAGGCCCTTCGACGATGGCCCCTGCCTCGACAAACCGCTCGATGAGGCCTGCACGCAGGGTCCTGAGGTATTCTGTCCGCGACGCAGGCACGATGATCACCCTGACGTCCGGGGAAAAGGTCTCGTCTCCCAGCACTTCCGCTGCCTCCAGAAAGTCATCGTATCGCCCGTTGGTGCAGGATCCGATGAAGACCTGGTTGACCGGTATCCCGGCAACATCGGTGACATCAACTACATTGTCCACATTGTGGGGGACGGCGACCTGGGGGACCAGATCAGTCACATCATAGTCCTTCCATGCCGCGTAGGTGGCGTCATCATCGGGGGTGAGGTCTTCCTTACGGGTGGTGCGGGCTCCGATTGATGCAAGATACGCGTGGGTTGTTGCATCGGGGGGTACGATTCCCGCCTTGCCGCCCATCTCGATTGCCATGTTGCAGCAGGTCATCCGGCCGGGAATGTCCATTGCTTCCATCGCCGGTCCCGTGAACTCCACTGCCTTGTAGGTGGCCCCGTCTGCCCCGAGATCGCCAATGATGGAGAGGACAAGGTCTTTTGCGCCGACACGGGGTGCAAACGCCCCGGCTGCTTCTGCCCGGATACTCTCCGGAATACGGAAGTAGAGGGCCCCGAACCTGAGCGCAAAGCCCATGTCGGTTGACCCGATACCGGTTGCAAAAGCACCAACGGCACCATAGGTGCAGGTGTGCGAATCCGATCCGACAACAATGTCGCCCGGGAGGACGCGGCCTTTTTCAACAGCGACCTGGTGGCAGACCCCTTCATGGACGTCATAGTTGAGGATACCCTGTTCCTCCGCAAACCGCCGCATCATGACATGGTTTTGTGCTGCAGGAATGGAGTCGGCGGGGACCTGGTGGTCGAAGAGGAGTATGACCTTCGCAGGGTCAAAGACGGTCGTTCCCCCCATCTCCATGAATTTATCGATGGCAAGTGGGCCGGTGATGTCGTGGATCATCGCGGCATCTATGGGTGCCATCATCACATCCCCGGCGACTACCTCCCGGGCGCACCGGCCTGAGAAGATTTTTTCGGTTATGGTTGCTGACATTGTGTTTTCTTATTGGATATTTCTGCCTTAAGGGTATTCAATGCACCGTGCCGGAAAAATTATATTTAAATATCTGGTGCAAGTCACCTGGTGGACCTGCACCACTGTCAGCCCCGTGGCGCACCGGAATATTTCCTTCGGATTCTGATTCCTATGGATTTATTGCCTATGGATTCCCCAATCAGAATAAGAGCGGGGTGGTTTTGATGAATAGGAACTATGGGCGCGGGCGAGGGATTTCCCGTCTGGAAAAAAGGGCAGGTGAGGGCATGGGCAGCGGTATGACGACCGCGGTGGTGATGGCTGGATTCTTCCTTGCCGTTCTCCTCTGTTGCGCGGGGTGCACAGCCCCTGTTTCCGAGGAGACGGTATCGTATGAGGTCATCGATGAACGGCTGATGGCCAATTATGCCATCTATACGATTGAGGTCACGAATGAGGGGTATATGGTTGTTGCAGGGCTGAACCTGAATGTCACCGTTGTGGACGGTCCGGTAAACAACCCCCGTACGATTGCATCAAAGGTCATCGAGGTCGGACGGATAGAACCGGGAGAATCAACTATCGCGGTGGCGGAATTTTCTGATAAGAAGCTCGGCGGTGATGACGTCCGGGTGCTGGTCGAGCTCATCTGACGATAGTGGTGACGGACCTGAAACCCGGCGTGGGTATTCCGGGAACGTCCTTTTTTTGTGAGCGCGACCGAAGCAATAAATCTGCGGGAGGCATATCTATAGTGCAGTCCGAACCTTCCGGTGCATGAAGCCCGGAACTACCGACGGACCCCCGTGGTGTAGTGGTCAATCATACCGGCCTTTGGAGCCGGTTACGGCGGTTCGAATCCGCCCGGGGGTATTCTTCGATCGTGTATCTTTTTTTCAAATCAAAAATATTCATGAGAACTCACTGCTCTGGGAGAAGGGTTATTATTTCAACGGAGATGGTAGGGTGTGACAACCACCGGACCGCCTCTCTTCTCCCGAGAGTTCGGTGGCATCGCACGCACTCCTCATCTTTGTAGTAGGGGTTTTTGGATTTGGGTTTTCCTTTACAATATTTGAGTATTGGGGTCCGTTCCAATTAGGTATAAATACAACCTTGGCAAATAATCCCGTCATGGGATTTAAAGGCGAGGTAATCGAAAAAATAGCAGCCCTTCTGACCGTAGCGTTCGGTCTGGTCGCTGCGCTGGCATGGAACGGAGCGATCCAGGCGATCTTTGCATCGGTGTTCGGCACTGCCGATAACATTCCGGCGATGCTGGTTTATGCTGTTATTGTGACCATCATCGCGGTCATTGTAACGATCTGGATTGCAAAACTTGCTGACAAAGAAAAGGCTAAGGAATAAGAGTCGAATTGCAAGCCCCACACTGGCCCTGATGCCCTTTTTCATTGGAAAGACCAATTGGCACCGGAGCCGGGAACCGGATTCATCCCTTTTTCACGGCACGTTATTCACCCGCCGCTATCTATATCACCTACTGTGCAGATCAGGCATTATCCATATGCTATGGAGAGGAGAGGTGTGAGGAGTGGAGATGCCAGGCCCTGAGGATACCCCGATCACCGGGATCATGCAGGTGGATTTTGCCCGTGTGCACCCGGAGACACCGGTTGCCGAGATCTATCGATCATTTACCCGGCGAGGATGTGTAGATATCATCGTCTGTGATGACGAATGCCGGTTTCTGGGCATCATCACCCGCATGGACCTTCTCTCCGCGATCACCCCGGGCATGGGTATCAGGAGCAGGCGTAAACTGGGATGCCTCGAATGCCTCCACAAGAGTGCGGCACGGCATGCGGAGGAGCTGATGACCCGAGGCCATGTGACGGTACCTGATTCAGCCACCGTCGCAGAGACCCTTCTTGCGATGGAGAAGAACCGACACCCGGATGTGATTGTGGTAAACGATGAGGGCATCGCCCTTGGCCTGGTGGAGATGTGCGACATCATTGCATTTCTCGTTCGTGAAAGTCAGATTTAATGCCCGATTTTTCCATGGCAATCAAAAAATATGTCGCCACCTAAAAAAGGCGCGGCAGGATATTTAGCAGGCACGAAATCCTTCATCCGCTCATGATGCATCCTTTGCGGTTTTCTCCGCCCATACAAGCGCCCGTTTCATCATGATAGGGGTAATGATGATAGTTGCAATCACCATCACCGTCACCGCTGAGAAGAGGGCACTGCCGATGATGCCGCCGACAAGGGCAACCTTTGCAACAACGAGCTCGATTCCGCCCCGTGGTATCATCCCAAGGCCAACGAGGAATGCCTCAGCCTTGGTGAGGAAATACCTGGAGCCGAGGTACCCGCCGAGGATCTTACCGGCAATGGCAACCACGATGATGGGGAGGATATAGGGGGAGAGGAAGGTCTCCCGCGAAAAGCTGAAGAGGAGGCCGATGGACGCAAAGAAGAGGGTGATAAAAAAACCGAACCCGAAGTCCATCAGGCTGTCGAAGAGCAGACGGTCTCTCCTGATCTCTTCTCCCAGAATGAGCCCTGCGATGAACGCCCCGATGGAGTAGTGCAGTCCTGCCGTGTGGGAGAGCCAGGCACTTGCAAGGGCAAGTATGATGGCAACCGAATAGACCATCTCGTGGGTCTCGGTCTTTCGTGCCAGTTCGAAGATCCATCGGAGGGCGTGGGGTGCGATGAGAATGAAGAGCCCCAGAAACGCGATGGCGATGAGAAGACCCGTAGAAAGGGAGTTTCCGGCAAGCGTGGCCCCTGTCATCGTCACTGCAGAGAGGATGCCCAGCAGAATGATGCCGATGATGTCGTCAAGAACGGCAGCGCCGACGATGGACGTTCCAACGATGCTATTGAGCTGTTTGTAGTCGACGAGAATCCGGATCGAGACCCCTATGGCGGTGATGGAGAGTGCAATTGCAAGAAAGAGGGTCTCTGCCCGGGAGAAGTTCAGGAGGTAGCCAAGCAGTGTTCCTCCGGCGAATGGTACGAGTACTCCGGCAACTGCGGTTGTGGCGGCGATATTTCGTCTTTCCAGAAACGATTTCAGGTTCATCTCCGCCCCGCTGACAAAAAGAAGGGAGATGATGCCGATATCGGCAAAGACCTCGATCGTCTCGTTCATCGACGCCCATCCCAGGAGTGAAGGCCCGAGGAGGATGCCCGCGGCAATCTCGCCGATGAGGGCCGGATATCCCGCCCGCTCCATTAGTTCCCCAAAGAACTTTGCACAGATGAGGAGCAGGAGAATCTCCAGGATGATGTCCATTCATTGGGCTATCCGCTGTGATGGGCAAAAAGTGCTTGGGCAAGGAGATAAGAAATCAGATCCACCCCCGTCGAATGTATGCTTCGGTATGTTTCGCATCTCCTGAGCCCGGCAGTACAAGAAATGTCCGATATCCGTCAGTTATGCCGTCATCTGAGTGGACGGCGCCGTTTTTGCCAGTACCCATCACCCCAGTCCCACGTCCAGGATCATCATCACAACAAACCCGAGTAATGCCCCGAATGTCGCTGCATCGCCATTGCCCCCACGCTGGGATTCCGGGATGACTTCTTCAATGACGACAAAGATCATTGCCCCGGCTGCAAAGGCAAGAGCGTAGGGAAGGATTGGTCTGGCGAGAATCACAGCGGCCGCACCAATGACGGCACTGACGGGTTCGACGAGACCGGAGAGCTGACCGTACCAGAAACTCCGTGGAGCGGATAACCCCTCCCTGCGAAGCGGCATGGAGATGGCCATCCCCTCGGGGAAGTTCTGGATGCCGATGCCGATGGCAAGAGCAACGGCCGCAGTGATGGTCTCGACACCGTAGCCTGCAGCAAGGGCACCGAATGCAACGCCCACCGCAAGCCCCTCGGGGATATTGTGCATCGTGATTGCAAGGATGAGGAGCGTGCTCCGGTGCCATGATGTCGGGATGCCTTCCGCCTCTTCATCGGCAAACCCTATGTGGAGGTGAGGGAGGATCTTATCCAGAATTCCGAGTGCGACCCCTCCCAAAATGAATCCAATCGCGGCCGGCAGCCATGCCGGGAGGGCACCATCCGCCGCAAGTTCTATCGCCGGCAGAAGAAGGGACCAGAAACTCGCTGCAATCATCACCCCTCCGGCAAATCCCAGCATAACATCGAGCACTTTCCGGTTGACTTCCCTTGTGAGAAAGACCGCTGACGCCCCGATTGCCGTCATCCCCCAGGTAAAGATACCGGCCAGAAGTGCCTGTGTCACATGGTTCAGGGTCAGGAAGTAATCCCACATCGTGATGCCCCGGTGAACCGGCTACGTAATACGGGAATAATGCCGCAACCGGTTAGATTGTCGTCGGACGGTGCATTCAGGAACATCCGGATTCAGTTCGTCCATCGATGCAATTCCCGAAAAGGAGAGGGTGATTCCCTCCTATCGCAGGAACTTTGAGACGAACGGTGACGTCTCCCCCCGCCTGAGGAAATGGCCCGAAGGCCCTTCGCCCAGGAATTCAGAGAACCATGATTCATGTTCAATCTCTTCATGGAGAATGGAAAGCGCAAGATCATAGGTCCGGTGATCCTTGCCTGCTGTCAGGTTGCAGATATGGGTATACTGCCGGACAGCACACTGTTCCGCCTGGAGAAGCACCTTGATCATTGCCGCAACATCGGTCGGGTCCGCGGGAAGGGATGCGGGGGGGCAGCCGGAGATGTTGTGGAATGCCACCATGTCAGCGGGGAGTTTTCCTCCCAGTTCATAGATTCGGGGCACGAGTGCCTCGAAATGATTCCGGTCTTCGATTCGTGCGGACTCAGCGATCTCTTTGATGGTCTCTCCCTCAAGACCGATCAGGTTGACCCGGAGGATGGTATAGTAGTAAAAGGTCGTAAGTTCAGCTGCGGCATTTTTCACCAGCAGGTCGATAAGATGATCCACATCAACACCGGCATCTTCCACCATTTTTCGTGTAACTGTTGCCATACAGTTCTCCCTCCTGAAATTGTGGATAGTGGCTTTTGGAATTAAAAAATGTATGGGAGCCCGCGGACGCGAATCCGGAATGAAAGGAAGCAGATAATAAATCTCCAATTTTACCCTCTATTCGATGCTGCATTCTTTTATTTGCCCTTATTCTATCCCGAAATCATGGTGAAGGTTCGTTCCCTGGTTCTTGAAACATGTCCTGCAATTCTCCTGCCAAAAGGATTATTAATTCTCCCATGCAGAACGGCATTCGATGAAGAGAAAATTCCTATCCGGTAGTACAGCGTTCGTGGTCTGTCTCCTTGTGCTGGTGATGAGCACCGGGTGTACCGCTGATCGGCAGGGTCCTGTGGAACCGACCACGACCATTCAGCCGGCCATCACCCCCGGTGAGGATTCCTATACAACCGTACTTGATGCAGGAACCCTTGATGCACGACTTGACGAATATCCGGCAGGTACCCTCTCGGCAGCGGAGATGTCGGATCTGGGCTATCTCCAGGAAGAGGAGAAACTTGCCCGTGACGTGTACGGGGTATTCTATGCGACATGGGGGATGCAGGTATTCAGGAACATCGGGAATGCGGAACAGACGCATATGGACAGTGTCACGGTCCTGATCGACCGGTACGGACTGGCGTCGTCGGAAAATAATCCGGCCGGGGTGTTTGAGCATCCTGAACTGCAGGACCTCTACGACAATCTGGTGGAATCCGGTCTACAATCGCCCGAGGACGCCATTCGTGCCGCCGCCCTGGTGGAGGAGACGGATATCGTGGACCTGCGGGATGCGCTGGGCCGTACGGACAACGCGGATATCCGCTATGTCTATGAGAACCTGATGCGGGGGTCGGAAAATCACCTGCGTGCCTTTGTGCGAAACCTCGAAGGACAGGGTGAATCGTATGCGCCCGTCGTCCTGTCGCAGGATGATTATGCAGCAATCCTCTCCACGCCGGTTCGTCCGGGAGGATTTTCCTGAGCGACCTCCTGCCGGCCGGGGAGATCTGGTACCTGCATGAGCGAAAAGCCGTTCATAGATCGCCACGGAAAAGGGCAGTGTCCACATCGGTGCCATGTCGCGCAGGCAGATGTCCGGGCGGTGAGGGCATGAACGATCCGGGTATGGCATAGAAGGAGGTACACGCGGGCGTTTGCCGGTGAAGCTGCATTGAGTGACCTCCTCATTTTTGGGTGGCATCCCGTGATAAAATCAGTGAACAGGCATGAAAATCGTCATTTACCCCTCTTTCTCCGGAAATTGCGTTCCTACCTCATCCTCTTCCCCGTAGCGTTTCTGGTTCAGAGACACCTGACGTACCTTTATGTAGGGATTGGGTCTAAGGAATGGTGATGAATGGTACGGGGTCGGGGGGTACGCAGGAGGACAGGAACATTCTCATCGTGGAGGATGAAGTCATCATTGCGATGGCACTGGAGGACTCCCTTCGGGATTTTGGGTACAGGATCGCCGGACGCGCAACGAATGGCGCAGATGCCGTTCGCCTCGCCATCGAGAACGAACCGGACCTCGCGCTCGTTGACATCCGTCTCAACGGTGAGATGGACGGTATTGAAGCAGCGAACAGGATCTGCCGTCGTCTGGATATCCCGGTAATTTTCCTGACGGCCTACTCGGACGACACGACCCTTTCACGTGCGATAAAGACCAATCCGTTCGGCTATCTCATAAAACCCATCCGTCCCCGCGAACTCTATACCTCCATTGAGACGGCAATCTATAAGCACAGGGCCATAAAGGCGGAGACCGAGAAGCTCGCCTATATCTCCGCAGTGACGAATAAACTGGAAAATCCGGTTGAACAGGTGCGAACAAGCCTCGAGGGGATGGTCACCTCCATCGAACGTGATGAGATGGACCTCCTCGACGTCTCCGTGATTCTCCATACACAGGTTGATGAGCTCAGCCGGGTCACCGCAAATCTCAGGGAGCTCAACAACAGCATCTTCAGGGTCTGAGATGCCAGCTCTCGTTTTTCCATGGGAGTGTTGCATCGATCGCAATCATTGAACCGTACCACGGGCAATGTCTGAACACGTGGTGCCAGAAGCAGATTTTCCTCCCTCCCTCTCCCGGAGATATTACCTGTCTCCTGACCAGCCATTTGACCTTGACCCCACGCTCTCCTGTGGACAGGTATTCCGGTGGCACCGTGCAGACGGGATATGGTACGGGATCATTGAAAACGAGCCGGTGGCAGTCCGGCAGTCCGGCAGCCTGCTTACCTTTTCCGGATGCAGTGAGGCGTCCCTTGTCCGGTATTTTGCCCTTGATATCGACCTTGGCAGCGTCCTCGTGACCGCAGGTTATGATCAGTACCTGGAAGCGGCGGTCCGCCGCCATGGCGGGCTTCGCATTGTGCGGCAGGAACCATGGGAGTGTCTCGTCTCCTATCTCTGTGCGCAGAACACCTCGATCCCCCATATCCAGAGGATGCTGGGCAACCTCTGTGCCCGTGCAGGTGACGAAGTCTGCGGGCCTGCGGGGAGGGGGTATGCCTTTCCGGAGGCAGGCGCGGTTGCATCTCTCCCGCAGGAGGAGAAGAGAGCCTGCGCACTCGGGTACAGGGCCGGGTATATTCACCGGACCGCAGAAGCCGTCGCCGGAGATCCCGACTGGGTCGAACGGATCCGTCAGATGGACTATGAGGATGCACGGCATGAGATGATGCGGTTTCCCGGCGCCGGCCCGAAGGTCGCCGACTGTATCCTCCTCTTCGGGTTTGAGATGTACGAGGCCTTCCCCGTTGATGTCTGGGTCCGGGCGATAATGAAAACCTGTTACGGGGTCGGTTCTGCAGCAAAAACGCTCAGCCCCAAAGAATATGAGGTCATCCGGCGGTTCGGGCGGGATCATTTCGGCCCTTATGCCGGGTATGCCCAGGAATATCTTTTTGCCGACCGGCAACATCTCACCCGGCTGAACGGAAACGAATGATCATTGCCGCCCGTTCTGACGAACGCGGCCGTGCATAAAAAAAGAGCCGGGTTATGTGCCGATATCCCAGCTGCTCATATAGGTGCACTGTTCCTCGGTCAGGGTGTCGATGCTGATGCCGAGTGAACGGAGTTTGATGGAGGCAACGGTGGTGTCGATGTCTTCGGGCACTTCGTAGACCCCGCCTGCAAGACCGGCACCGTTCGTATGGATATATTCGGTGCAGAGTGCCTGGAGGGCAAAGGAGAGGTCCATCACCTCAATCGGATGGCCCATTCCCTTGGGGGTCGCGAGGTTGACCAGCCGGCCTTCGGCAAGGACATTGATACGCCTGCCTTCGATCACGTATGTGTCGATGCCGTCGCGTTCCTCATGGGCCTCTGCATGCTCCTGCAGCCACGGGATGTTTATTTCCACATTAAAATGGCCCGCATTGGAGAGAATCACGCCGTCTTTCATCAGGGGGAAGTGCGCTCCGGTCAGGATGGAGGTGTTGCCGGTGGTGGTCACAAAGATGTCACCTTCCCGGGCGGCGTCTTCCATCGGCATGACATGGTAACCGTCCATGTGCGCTTCAAGAGCGCGCCGCGGGTCCACTTCGGTGACGATCACGCGTGCGCCGAGGCCGTGGGCCATCCGTGCAAGCCCCCTGCCGCAGTAGCCGTACCCGGCCACCACGAAGGCCTTTCCGCCGATGAGGGAGTTGGTCGTGATCATGATCGATGCAAGGGCACTCTCTCCGGTGCCGTGCACGTTATCAAAGAACCGTTTCATGGGGGTGTCATTGACGGCGATGACCGGGAATTCGAGCTTTCCCTCGGCCGCCATCGAGCGGAGACGGTGGATGCCAGTGGTGGTCTCCTCGCACCCCCCGACAATTCCCTCCAAGAGGTCTCGCCGTTCGGTGTGGAGGCGGTGGATGAGGTCCATGCCGTCGTCGATCGTGACGGTGGGACGTGCGTCCAGCACCTTATCGATTGCCGCATAGTAGTCATCAACCGCACAGGCCCGCTTTGCATAGCAGTGGACACCGGTGACCGAATTGAGGGCTTCGGCGACATCGTCCTGGGTCGAGAGGGGGTTGCACCCGGTAATGTGCACCTCCGCACCTCCCGATGCAAGCGTCTCCACCAGCACCGCCGTCTTGGCCTCGACGTGCAGTGCCATGCCGATTATCACTCCTTCCAGGGGCTTTTCTGCCACAAAGCGCTCCCTGATCGCCCCGAGCACCGGCATGTACTGCCGTGCCCAGTCCATCTTCATCCTTCCTGTAGTCATGTTCTGCACCTGTGAGCGCCGGAGGTTGCCGGCGGCAGTCCATACTAGGTGTGTCGGGGGAACTAATTAGGTTTCATACTTATACCGGATCGCACCCTACAAGGGAGCAATGATACAGCCGTCACGGATCCGGTCCCTGAATGCAAGGGAGGTGCCCGAGGGAGGGATGTATGTCCTGTACTGGATGCAGGCGTCGCAGAGGACGCAGTTCAACCATGCCCTCGAATATGCCGTCAGGATGGCAAACGCCCTCTCCCTGCCCCTCTGCGTTTGCTTTGTCTGGAACCCCCGGTACCCTGAGGCAAACCTGCGCCACTATACCTTCATGGCTGAAGGGCTTGGGGAGACGGCTGCCGCCCTCAGGAAGCGCGGCATCGGGTGGGTGCTCAGGTGCGGCGACCCCCCTGTTGAGGTGAAGGGCCTTTCGGCCGATGCCGCATGCGTCGTTACGGACAGGAGCTATACGGCCCCGCCGAAGGCCTGGCGGGCGGCTCTTGCCGATCAGGTAGTCTGCCCCTTTATCCAGGTGGAATCGAATGTCGTCGTCCCGGTCGATACCGCCTCAGAGAAGGAAGAGTGGTCAGCGGCGACGCTCCGGAAAAAGATCAATCGCCTCCTCCCGGAATACCTCGTACCCGTGGATCAGTCCTCTCCGGCCGCCAGGTTCGAAGCGACAGGTTCGATAGGCGGGAAGAGTCCTGAGCCGGAAAGCTGTCTATCGGATCCGGGTATTGACCGGTCGGTGCCGCCGTCCCCCATCTTCAGGGGCGGCTCTGGCGAGGCATGGCGGCTGCTGGAGCAATTTCTGGAAGAGAAGCTGGACCGCTTCGGGGAGCTCAGGAACGATCCGTCCCTGGAGTATGCCTCCCACCTGAGCCCGTATCTCCATTTCGGGCAGATATCCCCTCTTGCGGTGGCACTTTGCGCAATTGCGACCGGTAAGGATGCCGTCGAACCCTTCCTTGAACAGCTGATTGTCCGCCGTGAACTTGCCATCAATTTTACCGAGAAGAACCCTTCCCATGCCGCGTATGCAGCACTGCCTGCATGGGCCCGCACCACCCTGGACGAGCACCGGAGTGATCCGCGCCCGTATCTCTATACGCAGGAGGAGCTTGAGAATGCACGGACGCATGATCCCTACTGGAATGCCGCCCAGCAGGAGATGGTGGTCACCGGCATGATGCAGGGGTACATGCGGATGTACTGGGGCAAAAAGATCCTTGAGTGGTCTCCCACACCGGAGGAGGCTTTTGCGACTGCGCTTCTCCTGAACAACCGGTACGAGCTCGACGGCCGGGATCCCAACAGCTATGCCGGTATTGCCTGGTGTTTCGGAAAGCATGATCGTGCATGGAAGGAACGTCAGATATTTGGAAAGGTCCGGTACATGAACGATCGCGGCCTCGTCCGCAAGTTTGCCATGGAGGAATATGTGAGCAAAGTTACGGCCCTGAAATTCCGCTATGGCTCACCATCGGTGCAGCATAGAAAACCCTAATACGTCAATCGTGCAGAGACTATTTCACCTATGGCACTCACCAAACGTATTATTCCCTGCCTGGATCTCAAGGATGGGCGGGTTGTTAAAGGCACCAATTTTCTGGGGCTGCGTGATGCAGGCGATCCGGTGGAACTTGCCGCCCGATACAATGAACAGGGGGCAGACGAGGTCGTCTTTCTGGATATCACCGCATCAAAAGAAGCCCGGGGGATCATCATCGATGTCATCCGGCGGGCTGCTGATCAGCTCTTTCTCCCGCTGACGGTCGGCGGAGGCATCCGCAGTATCGAGGACATGCAGCAGATCCTCCGCGCAGGCGCCGACAAGGTGAGTATCAATACGAGTGCGGTGCAGCATCCCGGCCTCATCAACGAAGGTGCGGCGAAGTTCGGGTCGCAGTGCATTGTGGTTGCGATTGACGTCCGGCGAAACAACGAGATGCATGAGGGGGTCACCCCCATCGAACTTGCGGACGGGAATGTCTGCTGGTATGAAGTGGTCATCTATGGCGGCAGCCACCCGACGGGCATCGATGCCGTCCGGTGGGCGCAGGAGGCAGAGCGCCGAGGTGCAGGGGAGATCCTCCTCACCTCCATGGAGACGGACGGGGTGAAGACCGGATTTGATCTCGCCGTAACCCGGGCCATCTCGGAGCGGGTCACCATCCCGGTCATAGCAAGCGGAGGGGTTGGCACGATGGAGCACTTCTACGAGGGCTTTGTCGAAGGAAAGGCGGATGCATGCCTTGCGGCGTCGGTCTTCCATTTCGGGGAGATGACGGTGCGTGAGGTGAAGGAATACCTCGACGCCCGGGGCGTGCCGGTCAGGCTTTGAGAAAGGCTCCCCGGGCCGCTGTGTTCTACCGTAATGGCGGATATCACCCGCCAACTCTTTTTGAAACCTTTAATGCGTCGCCGGGAGCATGCACTTTCATGAGCAGAGCGAAAGGACGGGAGGGTATTCTCATGAGCGGGGCGGTATTTCTCCTCGCAGGAGCGGTATTTCTGTGCGGATGCACGGGTTCTCCGGGTGAAGGGGGGACGTCGTCACCGGAGATCACCGTGATTACGGCGTCATCCACAGCAACACCAGAAGAGATCCCCCCTCTGGCGATGATGCAGCGCATCCGGACGGTGCAGATGAATGGATCGTCTGGCGGGAAGGTGCGAACACCCTCAACCCCCTGGGGGGGTATTTTGCCTATGGTCCCGATGTAAACGCAAAGAAATTTCGGGCGCTGAAGGTCGAGGTGCGCTCACAGTACCCGGTGACCGTCCTCTTCCTGAATGATCGCGAACTCTCGAATTTCAAGACCAAGGTGGCAACGAACACAGGTGAATTCACGCCCGTCGCCAGGTTTGACGATGTCAATTACCAGGTCATCGAGGTGGAGGCGGATGAAGACCTGAACGTGGTGGTCTGGAATCAGGGGAATCGTCTGACCGTCGCAGACTTCAATATCTGGTACCGGAACCCGCCTGTCGGGTAAGCCGCCTGAAAAAAGATTATGCCCGGAGAACCCGCAGATCGAGTTCGAGGGCTGCAACCGGCTGATCCAGCTCGAAGTTCAGGATCACCGCGGGGGAGACCTCCCCAAATACTCCTGCCTTTTGTCCTTCAATAATGATATCGCCGCGGCGACCGTCGATGAAAGCGGGGTCGCCGGATTCTTCTACCGTGTATACAAGCCCGAGTTCACGCAGCAGGGCGTCGGCGGTCGCATATATTTCCGAGAAGTCCGCATCGGTGTGGATGGAGACGGCCGCCACCTTCTGGAAGGTCTCCTCTCCCTCCACGACGTCACCGGTGGAAAATATCCGCTGCGGCAGTTCCCGGTGATGGTTTATCTGGAGCGTCTCCATCAGGAGTGGCAGGATATCCGTCCGGACCGTGGTCTGCTCCTCGCTGATGGGGTGCAGGATGCGAAGAGCGCCGGGCGCCGGTTCGCGCTGCATGTTGGAAAAGAGCACGCGCTCGCTCGTCAGGGTAAACGGCATCATCTCGACAAACCCGAGGCCGGCAACGATCCGCCGCACGGCTCCTGCAATGATGTTGACCGGGTGCTCTCTTCCTATGGTGAATGATGCCGGAAGTTCGGCATCGAAGTTGCCGAACCCGTAGGCGATGGCAACATCCTCAAAGACGTCCCAGTCATGCATGATATCAGCACGATAGCACGGAATCGTGACATCCAGATACCTGTCACCAACGGGGTGTGCCCCCATCCGCATCTTTGCAAGGAGCGCCGCCATGGCAGGTGCATCCAGTTCTATGCCCAGCAGGCGGGTGCACTCATCGACACTGACCCGGCGGGTCCGGGGGGCAAGGGACGGCATCGGCGTACCGTTCACCTCGACGCTCTCTATTGTCGCGCCTCCCTCTGCAAGGGCGGTACAGATGATATTGACCGCCGTGATCACCGCCCGTTCGTCGGTGCCTGTACAGTCGAGCAGGATGTTTTTGGTCTTCCCGGTCACCTTCGTCAGTTCGCCGTTGATGATGGGTGGAAACGAGAGGACATTGTCCTGTGTATCGACAATGAGGGGCATCAGGTCGAACTGGTCGACGATATGCGCATAATCGATGCCTTTCGGATGCCGCTGTATGATCTCATCCAGTGTCATCTCCTCCTCAAAGTCGAGGGGGACGAAGGACCGGGTGCGGGGTGATGCGATGTAGGCAAACGGCCCTGTGACCGTGTCCATGTCATGGACGCCGATGGCGACCTTTCCCCTGCCGCGGCCGACTGCCCAGTGCAGGGCTTCCTGCAGCCCCATCAGGGTCTCGATCCTCTCGCTGTCCAAAGAGACGTTTCTGATCACAGCAGAGCCAAGGAACGGGCGTATCCCCTCGAGCTTCGGGTCGATGGAGAAGGTGACGCCCGAGGGTGCAACCGTGTAATGGGGGCATCCGGTTTCCATTCCCAGAAATCCCCGCATTGCCCGGGCCACCCCTTCGGTGGAGAAGAGGTCCGGCCGGTCAGGGAAGAATTCCACGTCGGTATGATCGTCCTCGAAGCGTTCGATATCAGCGCCGATCATCGGAAGGCGCTCGATGATCGTCTTGCGGTCGGTGCCGGTCAGTTCTTCGAGATAGTTGTAGGGGAGATGAATAATCGGCATGGTCAAATCCTCCCTCCGGCATAGAAGGGATACTCTTTTATCCAGTCGATGTCACTGCGGTAGAGCTGGCGAAGATCGGTCAGTCCCATGCGCAGCATGGCGACACGGGAGACCCCGAGGCCCCAGGCAAGGACGGGGGTGGTGATGCCCCACGGTGCCGTTACCTCCTCGCGGAAGATTCCCGCGCCACCGAGTTCGACCCACCCGAGACCATCGACCCAGACCTCGGGTTCGACCGAGGGTTCGGTATAGGGGAAGTAGCCGGGACGGAAGCGGACGTTCTCGAATCCCATCCTGGCATAGAATTCCTTCAAAAATCCCATCAGGTGGCGGAAGGAGACGCCTTCGTCCATCACAATTCCTTCCAGCTGTTCGAATTCAGGTGTGTGGGTGGGGTCGATCGCCTCCCGTCGGTAGACCCTGCCGATACAGAATGCCTTGACCGGCGGTTCCGGGTTCGTCGTCAGGTGCTGGATGGAAAGACCGGTCGTATGCGTCCGGAGCACCTTCTGGCGTGCCTTGTCCTGGTTCCAGATGCCGCCCCATCCGGAAGACGATGTCGTCCCTCCGTGCTCATGCACATCCCGGACCGCTTCCCAGCCGTCCGGGAGGGTGGCCTCTTCTGCCAAAAAGAAGGTATCCTGCATCTCGCGGGCAGGGTGGTCCTGCGGCTGAAAGAGGGCGTCGAAGTTCCAGAACGAACTCTGGATGATGCTCCCCTGCATCTCCTCAAAGCCCATCTCCAGCAGAATCTGGCGCATCTCGTCGATCAGGTGCTGGTAGGGATGGACTTTGCCGGGCCACACCTTTTTCGGGAGCTTGCCGACGCTGTACCGGCGCAGGTTCAGCTCTTTCCAGGCACCGCTGATGATCTGCTCACGGGTGATGGCACCCACCTCCTCTCTCAGGTCGAGGCCGTCTGCGACGAGCTGTCTTCCCCGCGGGGTGATGGTAATGCGGTAGGAGACCTTCTCACGTTCTTCAACGAGGCCGCGTCTGATGAGTTCGGCCATCCCTTCGCCACCAGCGGAGGGGTCGCAAAGGGCCCGTTCATCATCGCCTTCGGGTGCCTCGCCGGTCTTTTTTACTACCCCCTTATCGATGGTTATCCAGCCCTTCTTCTTCATCCAGCCGACCGCGATCCGGGAGAGGGGATGGGCCTGGAGGTCTTTCATCGGGATCTCACCCTCAAAGGAGGCATAGACCTGGCGTTCGGGCAGTCCGAGTGCCGAGTAGTGTTTTCCTTCGTCGGTCAACACGTAGTCGACCCTGACGGTCCGTTCAAGGGTGGCAATCCCCTTGTCGGCGCAGAGATGGGCAAACTGTACCACTGCCTCTTCGGTGGTATTCAGTTCGCCGGCGAGGACGGCAGGAACGCCATCTGATATCGTATTGAGGGCCACCATCAGCCGTTTTTCATTATAGGTCAGTTCTTCCATCAGTCTTCATCCACCTTGTGTTCTACTTCATCCAACCTCTCGCGGAATTCCGTGAGAAACTCTCGTACCCGCTCCCAGGTTGCTTTCTTACAGGTCCCGCACATCAGCTCGCCCCCACGGCAGGCACGGTGGATCTCAGCGAGTTCCCCGTCATCCTCACACATATGGAAGAGGTTAAGGAGATACACCGAACATTTGTCCGGTTCGCCGCCAAGGCGTTTCTGTTCCTCAAGGGTCATTCTTCCGCCGGTGAGGGCTGACATCACTTTCTTTTGAATATCCTTGTCAGGGTCGCAGAACCCGAACGAGCTCTCCGGGACACTGGACGACATCTTGCCACCCTGAAGTCCCGGCATAAAGTAATGATAGGTCGCCGAAGGGCTGTAAAACCCGTAGCCCCCGTGGGCAATCTCAATCTCACGGACGCGGGTGCTGACCTCATCGTAGGTCGCGTTTTTGATATCCACATGCCCTTCGTATTTCTTTGACCCGGCAAAGGACGTGTGGACTGCCTGAAGAGCCGCTTCCGGGGCGTTCTTCGAGCGTACGCTTACATAGCCGTCACGCTGTTCGACGGTAAACATCCTGAGTTTAAATGCCACGTCACGGGTGAGGCGGATATGCGGGTCCTGGTCAAGGCCCACCGGAACAATGGTGGGTGCCGGTCCTGCATCTGTCTGCGGGTAGAGGATATCCGCCACCTGGGTTGCCACGCTCATTGCGTGGGCGATGGCCGTCTCCTGGCCGAACCCGTATATTGCCTGCAGGTCCGAGAAGTTCATTTTGATGGCCGCTTCAAAGGCAAGGTCCTTTACCCGGGTATTCCTGGTCTGGTAATAGGTCTGCCCCTCGTACCCGAGTGCGTAGAGGCATTGCAGGTATTCCCGTGCATATTCCCCGCATTTATCCCAAGAAATGCCGCGTACAGCGTGCGCTTCACGGTCCGCCACCGCCACGTATCCATTTCCGCCCTGCTGCACATGCCAGACGACCTCTTTCATCACCATCAGGTGACCAAGATGCGGATGACCGGATGGCATGAACCCCGTCAGCACATGGAAGGGGGAACCGGTGTTCATGGCCGCGGCGATAGGGAGGTAATCCCTCTGGCCGATGACGATACCCCTTCGTAAAAAATACGGGGGGTCGGAAATACGTTCCAGAATCGCATCCATCGGTTCGATGCCAAATTCCGAAAAAAATTTCTCCGTATCTATGGACTGGTTCGCAGACCACGGGTTAATCTCCTGCTCCATGGACAGACTCTCATTACAATTTAATTCTGGCAAATTCTATGAATTCAATATTTTTTTGATCTACACATGCAAAAAGCATCTTCTTGCGCACGCTGTGGGCAAGGCGGACCGAGCGTGAGATCACGCTCATCGGAAGCGCGACACCCGATGCGATGGCATGGACAAGCAGTTCGGAATGCTTCTTGCCGCCTGAATACACCCGGAAGTGGTGGCCGAATTTGTAGGCGGTCCTCGGGATATAGCCGAGGTCTCTCATGTGGCTGTAGGTGGCGCCTTTCTCGGGGAGTTCCGGGTCTTCGGCTGAGGCACGCCGGAAAAATGCCTCCCCCGCCGCTGCATCGGGGTGAAACACAAGGAGGTCACGCTCCTGCAGGTAATGTGCTTCCATCGGTGAGAGAAGGAGCCGTGTCTTGTCGAGCGGCGTTCCTATCCAGCCACCTTCCGGGAAGGCATCGCCCTGAAGGGTGAGGACCGTGCTGCCAAAGACCCTCGCTTCGATCGGAGGGCAGGAAATAACCGGTCCCGCAGGTTTGAGGGCATCAGTCTTCACCTCATAGTAGGTGATCTCGTCCTCATCATCAACGACGGCAATCACATACTGCTTGCGCATGTGCCCCGTCGTCCCGACATCGTTCACGATGCCGGTAAAGTCCACCAGGTCGCGTTCGGAAAGCACACGGATCATGTACTGGGAACGGCCCTTTCCCGGCTTTTCCCCCCGCCTGAATACCCGGAAGTCATGGGGGCCCGGCTGGATCACATATCCCCGCTCGCGTATGTCCCGGTACACGAGGAACCGCCGCATAAACCCTTTTTCGGCTGAAAAACTATTCAGGAGAGAGGTAAAGTCCTCATGGTTCACCTCAATCTTGTTCCGGTGAACGAGATAGAGGGCCTCCTCCGGTGCAAGCGTCAGCGTATTCTTCGTAGCCCGGCCAAAGCCGCTCTGCTCATGGAGTACTATGGCATCCTTTCCCAGCACGACCGTGCTGCCCTCACGCTGTCCAATCACTCTTCAAGCATTGGGTTCGATCCCTAATAATGATCACAGTGGAGCAGCGCCGGACGTGCCACCTGCAAGGAAGGCAGCATACCGGATGTTGCCAAGATCATCGCGGCGTTCGTCCACCGGTGTCTCACAGATGAAAGGGAGGTGGCGCAGGGCAGGGTGATGCAGAACCGCGGAAAGGCCCTCCGGCCCGATCTCACCGAGGCCGAGATGTTCGTGGCGATCACGCCCGGAGGCAAGGGGTGCCTTCGCATCGTTCAGGTGAACAAGGTGGATTCGTTGGCTCCCGACCTCAGCATCACATTCCTTCATCACTGAATTTACTGATGCGGCAGTCCTCAGGTCATAGCCGGCGGCAAAGGCATGGCATGTGTCAAAACAGATCCCAAGCCTGGCCTTCCCGCCTGCTTCGTCGAGGATGCTGCCGATTTCATCGAACCTGTTCCCGATGGTATTTCTGCAGCCGGCGGTGTTTTCGAGGAGAATAGTGACCCCGGCAGCATTCATGTCAAGCGCCGCGCCGAGTGCCCGGACGATGCGGTCCTGCCCTTCTTCCGGGGGGGTTCCGAGCGTACTGCCGAGATGGGTGACGAGGTACGGAATGCCGAGGAGGTGGCAGCGTTCCACTTCCGCACAGAACGCACTGACCGATTTTTCATAGACCTCCTCCTTAGGCGATGCGAGGTTGGGGAGATAGGGCATGTGGGCAACGGCGGGGTCCATGCCCGAGGTGGCGACCGCTTCCCTGAAGGCAGCTGCATCCTCTTCTGCAACTTCCTTGTAGTTCCAGCCCCGGGGGTTGCGGGTAAATATCTGGAACGTGCGGCACTCCCTTGATATGGCACGCGAAACGGAGGCGGCAAGCGATCCTGCGATGGAGACATGGCACCCGATACGAACCTTCATTCCCATCATTCTTGTGATTGCACCACGATATAATCCGTCTTCAGGGACGCTGCTGGTGTGGTGTCTGCAGGGCCGTTACCAGGGCATCGCCGAAGGCCCGGGTGCCGGCGCGTCCTCCCATGTCGGGAGTCTTGACACCCCGTGCAACCACCTCCCGGATGGCGGTCTCAATACACACTGCGCCATCGTGATCGCCGGCATGGTCAAGCAGCATTGCCGCGCTTCTGACGGCGGCAATGGGGTTTGCACGATCAGTTCCTGCGATATCGGGTGCACTCCCGTGAACCGGTTCGAAGAGGGCGTGCCGGTCTCCGATGTTTGCGCTGGGAAGGAGGCCGAGTCCTCCGACGAGATATCCTGCGGCATCCGAGAGGATGTCCCCGAACATGTTGGTGGTCACTATCACGTCATACTCCGCAGGGTGCATCAGGACATCGAGGGTGAGAGCATCGATGAAGGCGGTATCCCACCTTACCCCTGCACCCGTCGCCTCTTCGATACAGATCTCCCTGAAGAGCACGTCGGATTTAAGGACGTTTGCCTTGTTGCCGATGGTCAGGTGCCCTCCCCTCGCGAGGGCGCGCTCTGCGGCGAACCGTGCGATGCGGCGGCTGCCTTTGACGGTGATCACCCGGACGGTGCAGGCCCTGTCTTCCTCGTGCCATTCAATCCCCGAATACAGCCCCTCCGTATTCTCACGGATGATGAGAATATCAAATCCTTCCCCCTGCACGGGGCGGACATTGGCATAGAGGTCAAGCTCTTTTCGTATCCGGAGCAGTATGCTGTTGTAACCGGGGTCCGGCGGGGTGGTGATTGCCCCGAAGAGGATGCTGTCCGCGGATTTCAGGGCGGCAATATCATCCGCGTCACAGGCGCATCCGGTCCGGGCCCATTTGCCGTAGCCCACCTCGACCGGGAACAATTCAATATCAGGACGGATGGTTTCGAGAACCCTGCGTGCGACCGGGATGACTTCGCGTCCAATCCCGTCGCCTTCGACCACGGCGACCTTCAGGGTCACTTTCCCCACCCCTCCATCATGGCAAAGACGGCGTCGGCAATCGTCTTCGGGGTTGCCCCCCAGTGGACAATGGCGCCGTAGAGGCCGTTGTGATCGCCGACACCACTTCGTTCCGACCGGCAGCACCGGGCGATGAATGGTTCGGCAAGAGCACTGTCAGCGGGGCAGATATTGACAAACTCAAAGGCTGCATCGCCGTAGCACTCTGCGAGAACCTGTCGTGCAGTGAGGCAGCCGGCGACCCGTTCGGTCCCGGCAAGCGGATCGTTGTCCACCGTGCAGGTAAATCCCGCCGCCCTGCAGGGGTAGGCATCGGCCTGTATTGCCGCGATATCCCGGATATGCCATTCAAATTGTACCCCCAGTTCCCCAAAGAGGCCCGCCGCTTCGAGTTCTTTTAGGGTGTCGGCAAGATGCGGCCGGGGCGGCGTGACATCGTAGACGTGCACTATGGTCAGGCCTTCCATATCCGGGTCAAGAACGAAGGTGGTGTGTTCATCATGGCCGGTGAAGATGGTGGCGCGTTTGCCGCTCTCTGCCGCAAGACGAATAAGGCGGGTGCGGTCATGCAGGTTCACCCTGCCGGGGTACATCTCCACCTCGCCGGGCACCGCGATGACCTTGGTATCGACAATCTCCCTCATCATGCCGCCGGTGGCGGAGAGGGTCACGGCGATGATCTCATACCCGCCATCGACCGGCCGGATGAGATACCGTGAGAGGAAATACACTTTTTCGCCCGCAGGAAACCCCTCTGCCCACCCGACGGTTTTGAATTCTTCCGGAAAGATCATTCTTTTGCTCTCCAGTAGTTCACGAGGCCGCCGGCATCAAGGATCTCCTGCATCCGCACTGAGAGCGGACGGGCGTTATAACGCACGCCACCCGCCTTCACCCACCCCTCATCGAGGGAGAACGCGACCGGCTCCCCGGCAGTACAGGGCACGCCGTCGCATTCGATTACCGGAAGGCCTACATTGATCGCATTCCTGAAGAAGATGCGGGCAAAGGAGGGGGCGATGACCGCGAGTACCCCCGCCTCTTTGAGGGCGACAGGTGCCTGTTCCCGCGAAGAGCCGCACCCCATGTTCCTGCCTGCGACGATGACCGCTCCCCGCAGGCGGGGGGCAAGGGCGGGGTCGAGGTCCTCAAGGACATGCTCCGCCCATACCGAGCGGTCCTTGGTGCGGAGGTATCGACCGGCAATGATGATGTCGGTGTCGATGTCGGGGCCGAGGCAGACCGCGTGTCCTGTTCCTTCCATCAGGGCACCTCCGGAGCACAAATCCCGCCTGCAAGCGCACTCGCTGCGGCCGTTGCGACCGACCCGAGATAATATTCTGCGCCGACCCCCATCCGGTTCCTGAAGTTCCTGTTCGCCGTCGAGAGGGCCACCTCGCCCTCCCCGAGTACCCCCATGTGCATCCCGAGGCAGGGTCCGCAGCCGGGTGGACCGACGATGCATCCCGCCTCGATGAGGTCCGTCAGGACACCCGTTCTCCCGGCACGAAGGAGGACATCACGGGATGCCGGCACCACGATGGTGCGGGTCTTCACCTTCTTGCCGCGTATAAGGGCCGCAAACCGTTCGATGTCCGAATACCTCCCGTTGGTGCATGTCCCGACAAAGACCTGATCAAGCGGGGTTCCCTCGTAGTCGGTCACATCTGCGATGGTATCCACGCGGTGGGGAATGGAAAGGACCGGGACGATGTCATCGAGATTGATTACCATCTCCTGTGCATAGTCCGGGTCCCGGGGGACCTGCATCGTCACATCATGGCCGTATTCGGCAAGGTACCTGCGGGTAATGTTATCGGCATAGAAGAGGCCGGTCTTTGCCCCTGCTTCGATGGCCATGTTCGTGAGGGTGAGCCTCCCCTCCATTGCGATGGCTGAGGCCCCCTCCCCGGTGAATTCGAGCGCACGGTAGGTCGCCCCGTCCATACCGAGGCGACCGACATAGGTGAGCGCGAGGTCCTTTGCCTCGGCAGCGCCCGTGAGGCTTCCTTCCAGTTGAATGGCGGTGGTCTCGGGAACCCTGAACCACGTGCTTCCGCCTGCCCAGATGGCAGCCATATCGGTTGCGCCCACCCCGGTGGCAAATGCCCCGAAGGCACCGGCCGTGCAGGAGTGCGAATCGGCGCCGACGACGATCTCTCCCGGAAGGGCCCGGCCCTCGCTCATCAGCTGGTGGCAGATGCCCTCTCCCACGTCACTGAAATGCAGGCCGCATTCTATCGCAAAATCCCTCAGTTCAGCCTGAAGGGTTGCGGTCTGGCTGTTGTTCGCCGGTGCGAGGTGGTCGAAGAAGATGGAGATCCGCTCAGGAAAGGCGGGCACCGTCCTGCCCATCTCCCTGAATGCCTCCAGTGCGAGAACCCCTGTACCGTCATGGGCGAATGCCCGGTCAACCAAGCGGTCGACATACTCGCCAGCGCAAGCTCCGAGAATGCGTTCAGAGAGGGTGGTCATCGGTACCCTCCCGCGCCTTCTCGATCACCCTGAGGAGGACGTCCTGGGTAACCGCACACTTTCCTTCCGAGATCTCCTTGACGCGGTTGAGCACCCAGGCGATCTGACGGGGGGTAAGTTCGATGCCGGTCTTCTGCAGGATATGCTCCAGCCCTTTTCTGCCGGTGTGTTTGCCGAGGACAAACTGGCGGTGCCGGCCGACCTGTTCGGGGAGGATGTATTCATAGGTCTCCGGATCTTCGAGGATGGCCGCGATGTGGATGCCGCTTTCATGGGAGAAGACGTTTCGGCCGACGACCGGTTTTGTGGCCATCATCCTGATGCCCGAATGGTCCTGGACGATTTCAGAGAGGTAGGGAATGAGGGTCAGGTCATAGCGGTCCACCCCGCCTTTCATCCTGAGTGCGACCAGCACCTCTTCGAGCGGGGCGTTTCCTGCCCGTTCCCCGATCCCGTTGACGGTGGTGTGCAGCTGGAAAGCTCCGCATGCCGCTGCGGTGATGGTATTTGCCCCGGCACACCCCATGTCATTGTGGCAGTGCACCGCGACCTTGTTCGGGACGGCGGAACAGATGTCGCGCATCGCCGCTGCCATCTCAAGGGGAGTGAGAAATCCCACCGTATCGGCAAAGCCCGAGTATTCCGCGCCGCATTCCGCACCACGGAGGTATAGGTCTTTGAGGATTTCGGTATCGGTCCGTGAAGCATCCTCGGCGGCGAACCTGACGGCAATGCCGTGATCCCGGGCATATTCTATCATGCTGAGTGCCTGTTCCGTCATCTCCTCGCGGGAGCACCGGTACTTGACCCTGATGTGGCGGTCAGACGTGGCAAAGAAGATGCTGACGAGATCGACGCCGCAGTCGATGGCGGCGTCCACATCCTGTTTCAGTGCCCGTGAGAGGCAGCAGACCCTGGCATCGAGGCCCATGTTGCAGACAGCCCGTACACATGCCTTTTCGTTTTCCGATACCACAGGAAATCCTGCTTCGATGACCTCGACGCCGACGGCGTCGATCTGTGTCGCGATCTCCATCTTCTCTTCGCAGGTGAAGGAGACCCCGGGGGTCTGTTCCCCGTCACGCAGCGTTACATCACATATTTCAACATTCCATGGTTTCATGATGTGCTCCGGGGGGACAGTCCCCCACAATATAAAGTATGCAAAGCCCCTTCCCCTGAGCTTTCCAGGAAAGGAGGTTTTCTTCGATGCAGGCGGTATCATCCGCAGCGCAGACGACCGGGTGCGCCCATGCAAGATACGGGCGAACCTCCGGGGTGGGCTGGCCACCCGTCATTCCCATCGTGCCGTTTGCGAGGACCACCAGGAGAAGGTCCCGGTTCTTTTCGGCAATGTCGATGAGGGCGTTGATACCCGAATGGAGAAGGGCATAGTCTCCGGTAAGGGCAACGCCGGTGCTCGTTGCCGCGACTGCCGGGGACGAGCCGAGGGCGTAACTTGCGGCGCAGAAAGAGTAGGGCGGGTTCTTGGCAAGGACGGCGCATCCGATGTCACAGACAGGAGCAAGCTCCTTTTCCCGCAGGAGGTGAAGTGCCGGGAGAAAGGGGCACCCGGTACAGAAGGTGCGGGCATACCCCCGTGCATGCACCGTCTGTGGCGGTTCCCCGGTGACTCTGATGGTCGTGCATCCGTTCCCACCGCCGGCCCGTGGCGGGTGGGTGAGGTAGCGGGGCCCGGACGATGCCCAGGAGCACAGGTCCATCCTCCGGTACTCCGCGGCTTGGGTGCGGCCCCGCATGGTGAGGTCCCGTTCGTCGGGACGTGGTTGTTGAAAGTCCTTTCGTTCGAGGGGAACTCCCCCGGCGGGCTGTGTGAGCATCCCCGATGCAATGCGGATGATTGCCGGCCGCCAAAACCTCTCGGAAGTTTGAAATGCCGTCTCCACCGACTCAGCAAACTCTTCCGGCAGGGGGGAGAAGACGGGTACGCCGGCAACCCTGCCATAGCAGCGGGAGTCCTGTGCATGCTGGGAGCCGCTTACCTCCTCGTCATCACCGGCGACGATCACAACTCCCGCACGCGTCCCTTCCACCGCTGCGGCGACGAGGGTGTCGGCACAGGCGTTCAGTCCCACGTTCTTCAGGATGACGGCAGCACGCCTGCCCGAGAGCGAATCGCCGAGTGCGTACTCGAGGGCTACCTTCTCGTTGACCGTGATCTCGGCACCGCACCCTGCTGCAATCCCGGTGACCGGGTATCCCGGCACTGCATACCAGCGGTCCGCGGAGGCTACGAGCGCCCGTGAAAGGGCATCTTCGCCGTTCACAGGTCCACCCCCGGCACCAGGTCACACCCGGTACAGGCCGAACACATCGTCAGAGCCTGTGCCGGGTCGAGTCCCGCCGTTGATAGGGCCCCCCTGAGCACCTCTGCTGTCCGCAGGATTCTGTCCGCATCGGGCCGTGGCAGATGGGCGACCCCCCTGGAGGGTGTAAGAGGACGGACGACCGGGATGACTCCCATGCCGGTCAGGCGGCGGATGCATGCCGTCATCTCTTCATCGGTCTCCCCGAGGCCCAGGATCACGTTTGAGTAGACCCGGTTCTTCCCGAAGAGAGGGACTGAGGCTGCGAGGACTTCCCATACCAGATCGTAGTCCAGTCCGGGGCACATCTCGGCAAAGAGTTCGGCTGTTGCCGTCTCTACGTTGAACTTCACCTCGGATACCCCGAGTTCATGAAGGCGGCGCGGTGTTTCAGTAGTCGGGTAGATGGATACACCCACCGGCTTCCCGAACTGCATCACGCGGCTGACGACGGCGAAGGCCCGGGCCTCGTCTGCCTCGACGGAGTCCAAAACTCCGCTGGTAATCGAGACTGCATCGATGCGGTCAAGGACCGACAGGATGAGGGCTTCGACGTCATCGGGCGTTTTATAGCGGCAGGGCCCCTCCGGGACGGCGCAGTACCTGCAGCCGAATATGCACCCTTCCGAGAGGGTGATGTACGCCTGCCGGGGACAGTGGAGGGCGGGCTCTTCCAGCCATCCCTCCACCCGGAGCCCCGGGCCGGTAATCACCGCAGAGCCGTCATCTGCGACGTTCAGGGATAACCTGCTGTCATCATCAACCGCCACCCGGACGCGTCCGTTATCGGTGGCAAAAAAAAAGCTTCCCGGTCCCCGTGCCCCGGGACCTGCCGTCGATCGGTCTTTCCATCGTTCGGGCACTTCCTGCGGGCGTACCCCGCCATATGCCAGTATTTCTGCCTTTATCCGTCTCCACTGCATAGCAGAAGCGCCTCCTCATACCGGGTCGCAAACGGGATTGCCGCCGCAGCACCGATAATCCCCCTCCCCTCCATCCTGATATCCAAAAGCGGCCGGATGGCCTCAAGGTCATCACGCGCTACCTCCCCTCTCTTGACCGACCAGCCGAAGGGGCGAAGCGGCGCAGGGTCAAAATCCCTGAATGCCGCCATGCCGGTATCCTCCGAGAGGGTGTATTTCTCAAGAAGGGCGGCGAACCGGGTAATGAGGCCATCCGCATCGCTGGTGGCAAATTCACAGGCCAGTCCGACACAGTTCTTTGTCCTGTACGGGACCGGGAAGAGCTGAACGATGGTGTGCGAGAGGTACCGCGTCGCCTCGTCCTCCATTGCCCGTGAAATATTATGGGCGAGTGTCCATGTGGCGCCCTCCTCCGGGGTGTCCGTATCATCGACCCCGATGATGACCCGTTCCCTGCGAGGCAGCCAGATGCGTGAGCCCGCCTCACGCCCGCCGCCCGAGGGGTCGGCATCCGCCCGCAGGACCCCGTGCGCCGTTGCGCGGCAGACGCTTGCCCCTACACCGCCGCCGCCCATCCCGCGGTAGGAGATGCCGATCTCATCATCGGTGACTTCGACGGCACTGATCCCCGCGGGAAAATGAGAACCCACCAGTTCGAGGTTGACGCAGCCGGTCTCCAGGAGGAACCGCTGGGTCCGCCCGACAACCCTGATCTCCCGGACAAGGGGGCTCCTGCGGTAGTGATGGCCCGCCCAGAGGGCGCCTCCAGCACAGTCGAACGTCTCGATGAGTTCGACCGTTCCCCCTTCCTTGTCGGCCACCGCCGTGATATCGGGGTAGGATATCGTATACGGTTCAGAGATGTTCTCCATAGAGCCCTGCCGCTTCAATTCCTTCATTTGCCCAGAGGACTGCTCCGAGTGCTCCGATGCGCCCCTTGCTCTCGCAGGTATCGATATAGGTAATCCCGAGCCGTGCCGCCTCTCTCTCACATACGTCCCGGGTGAGGATTTCCGTCTTGACCTCTTTTTTCAACGACGATTCAAAGGGAAGTTCTATGCCACGGTACACCGCAATGCCGGTGTCCCTGCTCACCGAGTTTGCCTGGATGAAATCACGGACAAAGGTGCAGAGATCATCGACGGATTCAGGCCGCACGGCAAAGTTGAGGGCGGACCCGACGCAGTTCGTGGTCTTGTTCGGGACCTTCGGATTGAGCTGAATAAGGCGCATATTGAGGTATTCGACGCCGGGTATGGTACAGGCCTCCGCACATTTGCTCGCGAGCACCCAGGTGGCGCCTTCTTCTTTGGTATCGGTATCGTCGATGCCGATGGCGATCTTTTCATAGCGGGGGAGGATGATGCTGGCACGGTTGGCACGGGCACCCCCCACCCTCAGGTCCTCCTCGGATTCATATTCGGTGCGAAGCACCCCCGGGGCCTGGGGGAGACATGCAGCAACCCCGACACCGGCACCGGCGATGCCTGCCCAGCGGGTGATGACTTCATCGCCGCTGACCTCTACGCCTTCAAGCGCCTGCCCGCCCATTTCCGCATCGGCAGCACCGAAATGAGCCTCATAGGTGCCGATTTTTGCCGTGATCGTCATCGTGGACCCTTCGACGGTGATCTTTTTGACTGCCCCGCCGGCGCGAATCCTGTTCATGACATCCCATTCAATGGAGCCCCGGTGGCGGCACTCTTCGATGATCTCCGCAAGCCCCGCACGTTCATCGACCATCACCAGGAGCCGCCGTGAAAAAAGGGGCCCGAATCTCTCTTTAACTTCTTCCGGGGTCAGTACAACCATATTCTTGTCACCGAAATTTTCGTTAACAGGAATATCGGCAACAAGATATTTAACCATTCGTTCAGTGCTGGTACCTGCGAAAGCGGAACTGCCGGCAGGGGGAGAAAAAAAGATTAGAGGATGTCTTTGAGGACAAACTTGAACGGCCCGAGGCTTCCGCCGAAGTTCCCGGCTGTGATGAGAAGGATGCCGTCGATCTTGGTTGCCGCCTCGATGCCTGCCTTCGTCGCTGCCTTGATGGCCGCTTCATCGACGCCGTCGATTACGATCTCGTAGATAGCCTTCACGCCCTCGGGGACCTTGGTGTCTTCCACCTCTGTCTCTTATACACATCTGACGCTGCCGACGAAGAGGATAGTGTAGATCTCGGTGGTCGCCGTATCATTA
>OMKS01000093.1_pt1 | contig 74269 bp, 54 predicted proteins | sample 1674721 | NCBI WGS metagenome assembly OMKS01 (sample SAMN06264996, study PRJEB25208) | sediment metagenome | isolation source: hot spring sediment | place: USA: California | collected 2014-09-02 | reverse complement strand
CTTATGTTCCGCGCGGGCTTTTTTTCTTGCGCTCTGGAGATATTTCGATATTTTCGAGTATTATGACAAATCTTCGAATAAACATAATTTCCCGCAAACGCCGTAGCGTGCGAAAATTCTCCGACAGGCCGTTAGATGACGCCGACTTGTCGGTCATTTTGGAGGCGGGCAGGCTCGCGCCGAGTAGCACGAACTCTCAGCCTTGGCGTTTCGTGGTTGTTCGCGATGAGGCGCAGATAGGTGCGATTTCGGGTTCGGCGCCGGCATGGATTGCGTTCAACAAGCCATGGATGTCGAAAGCGCCTTGCCTGATTGTATTGTGCGCCGAGCCGCCATTGACGCGCAAACTCACGGGCGCGCTTCTTCCGGTGGATTTGCCGACAATCGATGTCGCCATTGCGGGCGAGCATATTGTTTTGGCGGCGGCGGAATTGGGGCTTGGGACTTGCTGGGTCGGCTGGTTCGACGAGGATAAGATTCGAGCGATATTGGATTTCCCGAGAAGCTGGCGCGTGATTTCTATTTTGGCGGTGGGATGGCCGGACGAGCCGCTGGAAGACCGCGAGCCTAAGCGCAAGAAGCTCTCGGAGGTGGCATTCGACGGTAGCGCGGACAATCCATGGACGCGGGAATGAGGAGCGCATTTTCGCGCTGACTTTTCGGCGCGGGAATTTCGGCAAAATCACAGTTAATCCCATCTCGCGCCGAGAAGCTTTGATGGGGGCTATTGAGTTCCCTGAAGAGAATTCACGAGGTCTCTGCCGCAGAGCGGAGCGGGTAGAGGCTTGCCGTCCTCGCGATATAAACGAATCGTTTCTTCAATTATACGGCACAATTCGTCGAAAACATCGCGCTCGTCGTCGCCGTGACAGCCGCCATAGAAAAGTTCGGGACAACTGCCGATGTAACAACCGTCGATTTCCGACCACTCGATTATTTTGACATATTTAGCTTCATTCGTCATCTTCTCGACTCCTCGATAACAAGGCGCACGGCCTTTTCCTGATAGTGTTTTGCGTCGTCGTTTTCGTTGCCCGAAATCGTAATCGGCTTTCGGAGATTGGGATGGGCGAAGTTCCGATGACTCCCTCTTCCGCCTCTATCAACAAAGCCGGCCTTTCGCAAATCACTTATGAGGTCTCATACTTTCCTCGGCATCGAACGCTCTCACAAATGTCAAGTTCCATTATTGAAATTGTAACTAAAACTAAAGAAATATCAACCCTGCTAAAAACTCATCGAGCGGAACGGCCAGAAATCTCCGCGAAGGAAGGAAAATCGCTTTGTCGAGGAAGTCCTTGCACTGCGGGGATTTTTTTTTATATTGTCGCAAAATGAAACTACTCGAAAAGGATAAGACATGTTGTGGTCTAAAGCATTCATTCCGACGCTCAAAGAAGTCCCCACCGATGCGCAGGTGAAATCGCATATTCTCATGCTCCGCGCGGGCTTGATTCGCCAGCTATGCGCGGGCATATACACATTTTTGCCGCTCGGATGGCGCTCTATGCTCCGCGTGATGGACATCATCCGCGAGGAGATGGACGCTATCGGCGGGCAGGAAATATTCATGCCATCGACTACGCCGCTGGAACTGTGGGCGGAGACCGGTCGCGACGCCGACATGGGCGAAATCATGTATCGCATCGAGGACCGCAAGGGCACGGCATTCGCGCTGGCGCCTACACACGAGGAAGTCATCACGGATATCGCCCGCGGCGAGATTCGCAGTTATAAAGAACTACCTCAGGTTTGGTATCAAATCCAAAACAAATTCCGCGACGAGCCGCGCCCCCGCTCGGGCGTCCTGCGCGTCCGCGAGTTCCTGATGAAAGACGCATACACGCTCTGCGCCGACGAGGAGCAACTCCACGAGGAGTATAAAAAACAAGAAATGGCATATCGCCGAATCTTCGACCGTTGCGGGTTGCAATATTTCGTCGTCGGGGCGTCCAGCGGGCTGATGGGGGGCACCGGCTCGGAGGAGTTCATGGTGCCGTCGGAGTCCGGCGAGGACATCATCGCGACTTGCGAGTGCGGATTCGCGCAGAACCTCGAGGTCGCCAAGTCCGTGCCTACGAAAGTCCGGTGGAAGGATGCTGACAAGGCGAAAGTCCACACGCCGGAGCAGAGGACTATCGAGCAGGTCTCGGAATTTCTCGGACTGCCCGAGGGACAGCTTCTCAAATCCTTGCTATATATAACGCAGTCGGGGAAGCCCGTCATGGCCTGCCTGCGAGGCGACCACGACCTTTCCGAGGATAAGCTCCAGAGCGCGGTGGGGGAGGCCGTCCGCCCCGCCGAGCCGGAGGAAGCACTCAAAATCACTGGAGCACCGATAGGGTTTTTAGGGCCGATAAGCCTTGCCGATAAGCTCGAAATCATAGTCGATTCCGCCGTGGAGGACGAGATGCCGTTCGCCACGGGCGCGAACGAAGTCGATTATCACATCACGGGATACTCGCTCGCCGACATCGGCAAACACCGAAGGGCGGACATCCGCGCGGTCGCCGAGGGCGACCTCTGCATCGCATGCGGAAAAAAGCTCGACCTCGTCCCGACAATCGAGATAGGCCACATCTTCAAGCTCGGCACCAAGTATTCCAAACCCATGGGCGCGACTTTCCTCGACGAAGAGGGCACCGCAAAGCCTATCCAGATGGGAAGTTACGGCATCGGCGTAGGCAGAATCCTCGCGGGTGCGATAGAGCTTTTCGCCGACGAGGACGGAATCTGCTGGCCGATTACAATCGCACCGTTCGAGGTGATTATCACGCCGGTGAACGTCTCCGACGAAGCGGTAATGTCCGTTGCGATGGCGATTTACGAGGAGCTTATCGACGAGGGCGTGGAGGTCCTTCTCGACGACCGCGAGGCGCGCCCGGGCGTCAAGTTCAAAGACGCCGACCTCATCGGCGCGCCGATTAGAATCACCGTTGGCAAGGGCGTCAAGGACGGCGTTGTCGAGCTTATCGACCGCAAAGCCAAAGAGTCTGAGAATGTGCCCATCGAAGACGCAGTCGAAAAGACGCTCGAACTTTGGGACCGCCTGTTCGCGGAGCTATCGGATTTGTAGGGACTTCGCCCGTTATGGGCACGTCGGGCAGTTGAGCTTGCCGGTGAAAGCATTGCGATAGTGCTCGGCCTCGCGCGCAATTTCTTCATCGGGGAACTGCGCCTTTAGAACTTCGAGGCGCACCAGCCGCTCCTCGACTTCGAGGCACTTGCCGAGAACCCCCGCCGTCGCGCGGAGAACCCCCGGAAACGGCAAATACCGCGACCTCACCGAGACATCGCCGAAGTGTTCCCAGAACAGCGAGTCGAGCGCGAGAGCTTTGTCGCACATGTCGTTTTCCCATGCAACGCCACGGGCGAAAATCAGCCCGCGCGCCGTGAGCGGCGATTCTGCGGACATCTCGACGAGTGTGAAACCCATCGCCACAGCATCATCGTGCCGCTCGACCTGATACGCGACATAGGCCTGCGCAAGACTGTCCAAAATCGGGCGCTCGGCAGTGGGCGGCTCCACAACCGTGAAATCAAGCGAATCTCCCGCCGACCATCCGCGATTATAGACGAGCCAATACTCTCCCGCCGGAAGGCACGGAAGCCCCACTTCCCGCTCATAGCTACGGACACCGCGAAACGGGTCGTGTTTGTGGCTCATGCCGTCGATGAGGATGTATCGATAGCGCACGGACTGGCCGGGCGCGAGCGTGTCGTTGGGGTTGCCCTCGGCCGGATTGATGAGCACGAAGGGGATTTCGGCCTCGACACGCACCATCGCGGGGTCGAGCTGATACACAATCGCCGAGTCGCTCGCGGTGTTCTTCGCGATAACATCGAAGGACATCGGCTCGCCCATCATAAAAGCCCGCTCGGGCGGAACCCATTCGAACTCGATAGCCTCTCGAAGAGACTGAATCGGCCCCAACACCTGCGACAACGCAAGAGGGGCGATAGTTAAACACAACACAATGATTAGCAAACACTTAAACGCTTTCACAATCCCGCTTCCTCGGTAAATTTTTCGAACAACTCTCTCGACTTCTCGTCGAGTTTCGATGGGATTTCCACATTGACGACGACAAAGAAATCACCGGCCTTGCCCTTGCCCGCAAAGCCTTTACCGGGAATTCGGAGCTTCGTTCCCGGTTGCGTGCCCGGCGGGATTTTCAGCAGGACCTTCTCGCCGCGGGGCGTGCGCACGCGAATTTTCGCGCCCTCGACCGCCTGTTTGAGGCCGATTGTGACGTCGGCGAAAATGTCATCGCCCTCTCTTCGGAAGAACTTATCCTTGGCGACTCTGACGGTGATGATGAGGTCTCCCGGTGCGCCGCCGCCGTAACCGGGCGCGCCCATCCCGCGAAGCCGAATCTTTCCGCCGTCGCGGATGCCCGCGGGGATATTGATGTCGATGGTCTTCGGCCCCTGTCCGGGGATGTCGAACTGAACTCGGCTCTTGCCGCCCGTCACCGAGGTTTTGAACGGGACTTGGGCGACTGCCTGATAGTCCGCGCCTTTGCTGGCGTAGCTTCGCTTTTGGCTACGCCCCCCGAAAAACTGCGAGAACAAATCGCCGAGGTTTCCGCCGCCCGCTCCGCCAAAGATGTCCTCGAAGTTGCCCTCGATGACCGTCCCCTGCGGGTATTGGCGCCTTCCGCCGCCGGGGGGCACGCGGAAACCCGCGCCATATTTGCGAAGTTGCTCATACTCGGCGCGCTTTTTGGGGTCGGAGAGGACTTGAAAGGCCTCGTTGATTTCCTTGAAGCGCGCCTCGGCCTCGGGCTTGTCGGGGTGGAGGTCGGGGTGGAATTCTTTCGCGAGGCGATGGAAGGCCTTCTTAATCTCAGCCTCCGATGCGCCTTCCTTCACGGATAAAATTTTGTAGTAGTCTTTGCTCGGATCCATATATCGTTCGGTTATTTATCGGCCTTCGGGTTCGATATTCTTCCCATGAAGAGGATGCTTCCGGTTTCGTTGTCGCGGATGATGAAAATGAACGGGTGGTCCGCGCGGAAAATCGGAGTGGGCTGTGGCATCGCCGCCTTCGTGGCCATCTCAACAGCGGTCGCCGCCGCGGCCTCGGTGCCTTTCTCGTTCACCTCGATGAAAGCCTTGTGTTTAATCTGTGAAATCCAAAGCTCGCCGACCGGCCATCCCGTCCCGCTGAAATCGGCGACGTCCATCATAAACGCATCCCTCATGCCAAGGCTCTTGAATGGCGGGACGAGGCTGTAATCCGTCTTAAGCTCGAACTTGGGGATATAGAGCTTGACCTTCTCCTCCTCGTGGCTGTCGATTTCGGAGAGCCATTTGGCGAGGTTCTGCGGAGTCAGCTTGCTCTCGATTCCGGCGAGGTCGCCCCTCTCGTTCGGGAGGAAAATCACCATCGACATCGGCCTGCCCTTATATGGCAATGAAATCGCCTGAAAGCCGTCGCCCTCGAGGAGCTTGAAACGGCTTTCTTGGAACATCATCGGGACGGAGACTTCATCATCGGGTGCAATATAGAACGGCGCGTCGCGCGTGGCGTGGCCTTGAAACGGCGAGAGCCAATCGCCCTTGAAATAAATCGCGTTGAGGATGACGCAGACGGAGTTCGGGTCGAGCCTATCGAGGATTTTCTCAATCTTGCCGTGAGTCTTATCGCTCACCCACTCGTTGATTTTATCGAGGTCGCCGAAGAAAATTTCCGCGTGATAGTTCTGCGCGAGAAGGCTTTTGAATTCGCCGGAAACATCCCCGCCGGTGAGGGACAGCGCATTGGCGATGTCGAGCCTCGGCTCGGTTCCGACGAGGTTAGATATAAGTTCGCCGAAGGCACTATGAACGCCCTCGCCATCGGGAAGTTCCAGCGCGGAGCGCATCTCATCGGCGGTGTTCCCCCGCGCGCCGGAGAATGTCATCCCCAGCGCCGAGGACACACTGAACGGCGAGAAGAAAAGGTTGCCCTCATCGTCGCGAAGCTGGCCATACAGCTTGACCGCGAAGGCGTTATTCCCCGAAACAAGCGCGGAGATGCCATCGGGGGGCGTGTTTTCGGGGGCTTTCGAGAGGGCAGTCGCCAGAGTCGCCAGAAGGCACATAAGTGTGAGAATAGTTGTCGTCCTGTCCATCGTCATCTCCATTGAATTATGTTTTCAATGAATTATAACGATAGTGTCAAGTCATGCAAAGAAAAAATACCCCATGGAGGATTCGAACCTCCGACCCACTGATTAAGAGTCAGTTGCTCTGCCAGCTGAGCTAATGGGGCATTTCGCGGCCGGCCAATTCGGCCGATGTTCCGTCAATTTATTCCAAATGCAGTGGTATTTCAAGCTATTTGTGAAATTTTTTCGCCGGAAGCTCTCGCTTTTTTGCTCAATTTCGCCTCGCGCGGGGGCGTCGGCGCGCGTAAACGCGCCGCGAAGTAGTCGGAGCGGGATCCTGCACAACAAAGAAAGTCTTCCGCCCGACTACTTCGAGCCTGCCTGCGATTTGTAAATCGCAGGCAGGGCCGACGCCCCGCCACGAAAAGCGTTAAAGACATCGAGTTCGCGCGAGCATAAGCACTGCTTGATTTGTCGCTATATATGGTTATATTTCGCGCTTAAAGGAGTTCAGATATTCAGAACGCGTTCTGAAGGACGGAGTAATATGGGGAAATGGCTTATCACAGGCGGTTCAGGGTTTCTCGGAATTAACCTGATTAGATATCTGCTCGATAAAGGCGAGGAAATAGTCTCGCTCGACATTCTGCCATTCACATACGACGACTGCGCGGATAAAATCGCCCATGTTCGGGGAGACATTCGCGACAAAGACACCGTCGATAGGTGCATGGAGGGCGTCGATATCGTGATGCACGGCGCGGCGGCACTGCCGCTATACTCAAAAGAGGACATCTACACCACCAACATCGATGGCACCGAGAAAGTCTTCCAGTCCGCACTCGAACACGGACTCAAGCGCGCAATCTACATCTCCTCGACAGCCGTCTATGGCATCCCTGACCATCACCCGATTTACGAAGAGGACAAGCTCATAGGCGTCGGGCCATACGGCGAGGCCAAAATCGAGGCGGAGAAGCTCGCCAAAATTTTCCGCGGGCGCGGAATGACGATTACCACCATCCGCCCGAAATCATTCATCGGGCCGGAGAGGCTCGGCGTGTTCGGCATTTTCTACGAATGGGCCAACGAGGGGCGAAGTTTCCCGATGATAGGCAGAGGCAACAACTTATACCAGCTCCTCGATGTCGAGGATTTATGCGAGGCGATTTGGATGGCCGCGAACTTCGAGGACGAGGACGCGGTGAACACCGAGTTCAACATCGGCGCAAAGGAATTCTCGACCATGCGCGAGGACTATCAGGTCGTCCTCGATGCCGCCGGCTTCGGCAAAAAAATCAAAGGCTCGCCGGGAAACTTGGTGGTTTTCACCCTCGAAGTCCTCGATAAGCTTAAGCTCTCGCCCTTGTATCCGTGGGTTTATAAGACCGCGACCAAAGACTCATTCGTCTCGGTGGAGAAAGCGGAAAAAGTTCTGGGGTTCACGCCGAAATTCTCGAACAAAGACGCGCTTCTTCGCAACTACGAGTGGTTTTTGGAGAATGTCGATAAATTCCATCGAGGCGACACACAAGACGGCATCACCCATCGAGTGCCTTGGAAGCAGGGCATCCTCGGCGTCATCAAGCGGTTCTTCTGAGGGGTTTCCTGCAGACAACTTTCCTGCCGCGTTAATACCTGTATCCCTGTGCCTCATCGGGGGTGAACTCCACGCCAAGCCCGAGAACTATTCTGTTCACGAAGTTGAAATATGCGGCGATAAGGGTTATTGTGAGGATCTCATCATCCGAAAGGCCTTGTTCACTAAGGGCTTTAATGCTCTGTTCGGATGCGTTGCCCGGGTTTCGGGTGAGGTTTTGCGCATACTCGCAGATGGCCGTCTCACGGTCATCGAGGCCAGCACTGCGATAATCCTCGGCGAGCAAGTCGATGCGGCGGGAGTCTTTCCAATATGCGTCGAGCGCCTCGGCGTGGTGTCGGATGCAGTATTTACAACCGTTTGCGGACGACACGACTACGGCGATAATCTCGCAAAGGCATCTTGGGAGCGAGTTTTCGCCGAACATGATGGCGCGGTAAAGGTTCATGTGCTCGCGCATGGCCTTGGGGTGCAGGCTGTGCACACGCATGACATTCGATAGTTTGCCTCGTGCGGAGATTATCTCGCGATATATCTCCTCAAGCTCGCCATCGGCGTCGTTCTCGTCGATAATTCTAATCCATGCCATGTGTTTCCTCCTCGTCCAGTCCCTCTATCCATCCTCGGACCCAGCGAATGTCGAATCTGCGGTCGGAGATGTCGCCCACCCTGTCCCAGATAAGCTCTTCGGGCGGGCCGAAATCTGTGATGTCGCGGAGGCGGAATCTGCCTCCCGGCGCACAATCTGTCACGCCGAAGAGCTGAAGCGAGTCGATGCCCTCCAAGAAGAACGGGTTCACCTCTGCGCTCATAACCCAGCTCGAGTCCGATTGGCGGAGCATCATATCACCAATGCGGTAGAAAGTGCCCTCTTGGCTACGGCGCTCAAACCCCCACGAACAAGTCTCCCAGACCGTCGAGTTGAACGTCCCCTCGCCGGGAAGCTCGTGATACTTGATTCCGAGGCTGAAAACATCCGGCGCGTCGAGGCCGTCTTTGAACAGGCGAAAGCGCACCGCCCACTGAAACTGAAGTGCCGAACTGTCCGAGCGAACAAACTCGAGGCTATCCGGCATTTGAATGAGGTTCATCTCGGCGTAAAATGTCGTTGGCAGGGGCTTCTCCGCGATAGCGGCCATTGCCATAAGCAGGATTAGCAGTATGGCGACGCGTCCGCCCATTTATCCCGTCAATCCCTCTTGCACGGCCTCGATAACCGCGCTCTGCTCATCGCAAGTCAGCTCCGGGAATATCGGAAGGGAGAGCACTTCATTGCACGCGCGCTCGGTTTCGGGAAGCGAAAGCTCGTCATATCGGCCGGAATATGCCGGCTGGCGATGAAGCGGCACCATGTAATACACGGCGCAACCGATGGCTTTCTCCTGCAGGTGCTTTAAGGTATCGTCCCTCTTGCCGTCCTCGATGCGAACTGTATATTGATGATATGTATGGCGATAGCCCTCAAGCTCGTGCGCTGGCTCGATGCCTCCTGCGCCCGCGAAGGCAAGGCGGTATCTCTCGGCATTGGCTCTGCGTTTGTCGTTGAAATCGTCGAGGTGGCGGAGCTTCACTTTAAGGACGGCGGCTTGGATTTCATCGAGGCGCGTGTTATATCCGAAAGTCTCGTGGCGGTATCGGTCGTTTCGTGTGCCGTGCATTCTCATCGAGACGGCGAAATCGCGGACTTCCTGCGAATTTGTCGTTATAAGGCCGCCATCGCCCACTGCGCCGAGGTTTTTGCTGGGGAAGAAACTGAACGCGCCGGCATGACCGACAGAACCCGCTTTGCCTGACGGGCAGGCCGCGCCGATAGCTTGGCAAGCGTCCTCGATAACGGCGAGGCCGTGTTCTTCGGCAATCGCCATCACGGCGCCCATGTCGCACATCTGGCCGAAAATATGCACGGGAATAATCGCCTTGGTTTTGGGCGTGATTTTCCGGCGGATGTCCTCGGCGTCGATGTTGAAAGTTTTCGGCTCGATGTCCGCGAAAACCGGAGTCGCGCCGACATCGTCTATGATCTCGCAGGTGGCGAAATAGCTGAACGCCGTCGTGATGACCTCGTCGCCCTCGCCCACTCCGAACGCCCGCAATGCGATGCGCAGTGCGTCGGTGCCGGAGTTCACGCCGACGGCGAACTTCGCGCCGGTGAAATCCGCCGCCTCGGCCTCAAACGCCTTGACGTTCGGCCCGAGAATATAATAACCAGAACGCAAGACGGCCAGCACCTCGCGTTCCACCTCGTCGCGAATCATCTCGTATTGCCTTTTAAGGTCGAGCAGGGGAACACTCATCATTTTTCCTTACGCTCATGTCCACCGAGAGACTCGGCGAGCAGTTGATACTTTTCGGGCTGTTCGGTCTTCATTCGGTCGAGGAACGCCGCGCCCAGCACCCACATCGCGAGTAAAATTCCGCCGCCCAAAACCGAGAGAACGAGGATTATCGCGCGCTTGGGGCGTTCTTTCTTCTGGGGGACTTGCGCGCGAGAGAGAACCTGCAGAATCGGCGTATCTTTAAGCTCCTCGATGCGCGCCTGCTCGAACTGCTGAACGAGGAACTCATAAAGCACCTCTTGAATCATTAGCTCGCGATAGAGGCGCGCATACTCAACCGCCAGCTCGGGGATGTCGCGAAGGCCGATTTGACCTGCCGTGCCGGAGCCGGTTCTAATGATTTCGATTTGCTCGCGAAGCGATTTTATCTTTGCGCGAACGTCCTCGATTTCGCCGTGCTCGGGTTTTCTCGTAGATGATAATATCCCCAATTCCACGTTTGCTATTTGGATTTCGGCCTCGAGTTGCGCGAGGTTTTCGATTGTCACGCGAGTTTGGTCTTCGATGGAAAAAGCGCCGTGCTCTTTTTGGAACGCCGCGAAGGTCTCTGCGGCCTCGGCGAGTGTCATTTTTGTTTCCTCGAGCCTTGTCTCGATGAACTCCCTCGTCGCGCCGGCGCTACCCGAGCGTAAACTTCGGTTGATGTTGTCCAAATTATCGACTACCGTATTCGTTACAAATGCGGCGAAGCGCGGGTCTTTGTCCTCGAACGATATTTTGAGAATGCCCTCGCCGGAAACATTGGCTTCCAAATGTTTGCGCACTTTTTTGCGGACTTTCTCATGCAAGTCGATTTCATACCGCGCATCCAAATCGAACTCGGAAATAAGCGTATCGACCATGGCGTTAGAATTGACGACAGCCTTCCAGAGGTCGGATGGCGTGGTCATCATAGGCAGTGAATAGTCTCCGCCGCCGCCGCCCATGCTCATTATTCCGGTGACGAGGTTGGCCATAGCTCCCATCGATGCGCTACTCCGGTAGGAGGGCATGACCTCGGCTTCGGCCTTATACCACTTCGGGAAAAGGGACGCGATGCCGAATGACAGCGCGCCGATAATTATCGAGCCTAAGATGATAAAACGCCAACGCCCGAGGAGCGTCCACACCCACCAGTAGTCATTTTTTTGAAAATCGCTCATGTTAGTCCCTGAATCCTATGACATAGATGGCCGAGGCAAAAGAGCCTGCTGAGGCGAGGCCCTTGAATGTTTCGATGGCAACATACCACGGCGAAGTTCCTACGATGATGACGTCACCTCTGCGAACTGTGCCCGCCTTATTGGGCTTCATCTTTTCGCCGCCTCGGATGATTCTAACCTGCCCAATTCCGCCCTCGGTTGAAACTCCACCGGCCATGGCGACATACGCTCTGTAGTCTGCGCCCGACACATAGGGCACCGTGCCGCCGGCCACGACCCTTCCGCCGACATAGACGGAGTCCGGCAAATCCTTGAAAAAAATGCTATCCCCTGCGCTTATCGAGGTGCTTTTCCCATCGCCGAAGAGGTTGATAGAGAAGATTTCTCCGCCTCGAACGAGGCCGATGTCGGCGAGGTCGATATGCTCTCTGCTCGCATCTACTCGTCGGATAAGCTCCTCGGCGGTGACGCCCGACTCGATGTTGACAATTTCGCCCGAGTATCCCGCCCCGAAAACAAAGACTGCGGGCTTCGATATGTCTGCGCCGGGAACGACAACCAAATCGCCATCGAGGAGGTATGGATTCTGCGAGATGTCGCCAAGAGTGAGGAATCTCGAAAGGTCAAGCTCCCGCTCTGCGCCGCGGCGGATGAGCTTGACTCTGCTCAAATCGCCGGAGGGAAGCCTCCCGCCGGCCAGCTCTATCGCCGAGAAAACTCGATGCACCGCGCTGACCGTCTGGTTGCCGGGGAGGTTCACCATGCCCACGACATTGACGATGAACATGCGCGCCGATGTCAGCGAAACTGTCAGGTCGCTCTCGCGGATGACTTTGCCGAGCGCGGAGTTGATATCCGCTTTGGCCTCGGCGAGCGTTTTGCCCGCGACTTTCACGGCAGTTATGTATGGCAAAACGATTGAGCCGTCCGCGCCCACGATGGCCTGAAACTGCTCCTCGATTCCGCCGGCGATGCTAATCGTGAACTGGTCGCCGGGGCCAATGATGTAATCGTTTTCATCGACGGCGCCCTCGAGCGGGATGTAATCCACGATGCCCTCGAGATCGGTGCGTCTTTTTTCGAGTTCTCTGAGCCTGTCCTCCAGCGGAAGCCTCGCGCTACGGACACCCGTGGTGGAAGATTCCCTTCGCTGGAGTGCGCTTGGCTGTTGCATTTGCTGTGCAAATGCCGAAACGGCTATCGCCATCGCGAGGATGGCTGTGAATGCGAGTCTCATTGTTGCCCCCCGAATTTTTCTTTGAAGTGCAAGACTGTCTCGCGGAATCCCTCGTCCCAGCTGGTTTGGGGTCGCCATCCCAGCTCGCGGATTTTTGTCGAATCTACCGCATATCGGAAATCGTGGCCGGGGCGGTCGGCGACATGCTCGATTCGGCTCTCGGGGATATCGAGAATCTCGAGCATCTTGCGTGCGACATCGATGTTCTTACGATGGCAGTCTGCACCGATGTTGTAAATTTCGCCCACCTCGCCGCGGTCGAGCACGAGCTTTATCGCCCTGCAGTTATCTCGAACGAAAAGCCAGTCGCGCACTTGGTCGCCCTCGCCATAGATTGGCAAAGTCTCGCCCGCCATGGCGCGCTTAACGAAAAACGGGATGAGCTTTTCGGGGAACTGGTTCGGACCGTAATTGTTCGTCGGGCGAACAATCACTGTCGGGACGCCCCAGCTTACGCGGTATGCGTTGCAAAGCGCATCGCCGGCGACTTTGCTGGCAGAATACGGCGACGACGGATTAAGCGGGGACTCCTCAGTCGCACTGCCCTCGACGAACGCACCATATACCTCGTCGGTGCTGATGTGAACGAATTTCTCGATGGAAGCCTCGCGAGACTTCTCCATCAGCGCGTGCACGCCCATGATGTTCGAGCGAATGAAGGGGCTTGCCTCGGCGAGCGAGCGGTCAACATGTGTCTCAGCGGCGAAATTGACTACGTGGCGAGCGTCCTCGAGAGCACGGGCAACATCGTCCGGCTCGGCAATATCGCCTTTGAAGAAGCGGACGCGTTCGTTATCGAGCGCGCCGTCGAGGTTGTCGAGACTACCGGCATAGGTCAGCTTATCGATAATGAGGATTTCGTCGTAATCGCAGTCCTCAAGTAGCAGTTTGACGAAATTCGACCCTATGAAGCCGGCACCGCCGGTTATTACTATCTTGTTTCCCAAAACTTTTCCTAACTAATTATTGTTCTCCTCGAAAAACGAGCTAATTCGCTTTGTAATCTGTGTTCAGCAATTTCGAAGCCAAAAAATTTCTGCGGTGAAGCGTCCCCAAAAAATAAAGGGCGAGGCGCACCCCGCCCTTATTATAGGCGTCACGAAAATCGCTCGGCTTTACCACCTTATTATATAGATGCACTCCGGATACTGCATTTTTCTGCAACACATATCGTCCTCGTGCTCTATCTTCACGGGCTGGCCGTCGTTATATTTTTCCATATAGGCCGAGAGAAAGCCCATGTCATAGGCGCAGGGCCTCGGGTTGTGGCTGATAATCCGCGCGGCGTTGTCCTCGAGATCGGTGAGTATGTATCTTCCGGAATCGCCGCCGTGGTGGAACGACTGGTAAAAGTCATTGAGGCGCTCAGCCGCGTCGTGCGGGTTGTCGATGTCTTCTGGGAAATCGATCACTTTTGACAGCGATCTTCCGATGGCGTAGAGCGCCGCGTCACCAAGCTCGCTGGCGATGTCCGTGAATGCGTTGAGCCAGCTCTGCTCGGGATACCATTTGTCGGGATCTATCTCCGTGATTCCGTATCGTGCAAGAACATCCCTTGCATAATCTTTGTTCATGAGACCCTCGACGATGGCGAGCATGGTTCTGCCTTTCACCACAGCCGACGGCGACAGCGCTGAATAGTCGGGCATTTCTATCTCCTCTATTGATTTATGATTTGTGATTGATGATTATAGATTGGAAGGCGAGCGACTTTGGGTCGAACCCCGCCTTTTACAATCTTCAATCTCCAATCATCAATCTGAAATCCAAGTGCTCTATCTCTTCGCGCCGATTCTCTTGGGAGAAACATTCTCCCACGCAACAACTATCGGGCTTACGACGAAAATCGAGCTGTAAGTTCCAACGATAATTCCAATAAGCAAAGCCAGCGAGAAGTCGCGGATGACCGGCCCGCCGAAAAGGAATATACAGAGCACCACCAAGAACGTTGTCAAACTCGTAATCATCGTTCGGGTGATGGTCTGGTTGAGCGAGCGGTTCACGAGGTCGCTGAACTTCTCTCTGAAGAGAATTCTCGCGTTCTCGCGGATTCTATCCGAAATGACAATCGTGTCGTTAATCGAGTATCCCACGATGGTGAGAATTCCCGCCACCACCGGCAGGGAAATCTCCGTGCGGAGTATAGTCAGCACGCCAACCGTGATGATGACATCGTGGAACAGCGCGACGACCGCCGCCACGCCGAAGCGGAACTGGAAGCGAATCGTCACATAGACGAGAATGCCGATTAGCGCTAAGAGAGTAGCCCACAGCGCTTTGCTCTTAAGCTCGCCGGAGACTTTGGGCCCAACGACTTCCTTGAGGCGTAGCTCTATGGCGTCATCGCCATATTTCGCTTTAAGCTCGGCAAGAACTACTTCGCCGGCCTCTTTGCCGTCGATTTCCATTTCCGCGGGCAGTCTGAAAACGACAATGCTTCCGTCGCCTATGGACTGTATCTCCGCGCCGGTAACTCCCGCAGTTTCGACGATAGAGCGAATCTCGCCAACATCGACGGGCGAGTCGAAACCAATCTCGATTACCTCGCCGCCCTTGAAATCGATGCCATAGAGCATCAAATCGCCTTGGGAGATGAGGTTCATTGCGAACGCCACAATCGCCAGAACTAATAAGATGCCGCTAATGACGAACCCGGCTTTGCGCTTGCCCAAGAAGTCCCAGTTAGTATCTTTAAGGAATTCCATATGTATCTCCTATCCTTATATTGAGAGCTTCTCGATGTGTCGTCTCGAGGTTATGAACTCAAATATCAGCCTTGTAACGACAATGGCCGTAATCATGCTGATTATGATGCCCATGAACAAAGTCACCGCGAATCCTTGAACCGGCCCTGTGCCGACCATAAAGAGAATTGCGGCGGTAATGAGCGTCGTGATGTTCGCATCGACGATTGTCCTGAACGCGCGCGAATATCCGGCGTCGATTGCCGTCCGAACGGTTTTGCCGGAGCGAAGTTCCTCGCGTATTCGCTCGAAGATTAGAACATTCGCATCGACGGCCATGCCTATTGTAAGAATGATACCTGCGATTCCGGGTAGCGTCAGCGTTGCCCCGAATGCCGCCATTCCGGCCATCAGCGCGATGAGGTTTAGAATAAATGCTAAATTCGCGATAACGCCGGCCATTTTATAATAAATAATCATGAACAACGCAACGAGAATCGCCCCGAAAACGGTCGCCATCACGCCCTTGCGGATGGAGTCCTCGCCCAGCGACGGCCCGACGGTTCTCTCGCTTTTTATATCCAATGGCACCGGCAGAGAGCCGGCACGGAGAATAATGCTTATGAGCTTGGCCTCATCGAGGCTCGGGATGCCCGTAATTTGGGCATCGCCCTCGATTTTATTCTTTATATTGGGGGCGGAATAGACCTGCTCGTTGAGGATTATCGCCAGTTGCCTGCCAATGTTTGCACCGGTGACTTGTGCAAACATCCTGCCGCCCTGTGCGTCGAAGCCCAAATTCACTACCGGTCTTCCGTCGTTTCCAAAGCCGAAGTTCGCTTTTGAGACTCTATCTCCTGTGAGTTCCACTTTGTCGTTTAGAAGATAAAGGAAGCGATACCTAACGCCGCGGGCAAACTCGTCTCTTGCGCCCCAAACAAACTCCGTTCCGCGCGGGAGAACATCGAGGATTTCGGGAAGGCGTATGATTCTGCTAACAGTGTTGAACTCGCTTCGAGGAACCATGATGACATCGCCGGAGACCTCGACGAGCGAGCTGAACGGCCTTGAAACTTCGATATCATCGGTAGAAAAGGGCAAGTCCTCCGAGGTAATGATGCCCGATTCATCATCGCCGAAGATATCGGCAATGGCCGGAGCGTCCTCGGCAGGCTCTTCCTCGATAGCATCATCAGCCGCCATGAGGTCGGACGGAGGAACATCAGACTCCTCTGCCTCATCGACTTCGCGGGAAGTCCTATCTGCGTCCTCGGGGTGAGACTCGACTTTGGGCATAGTCTCGAAATCGTCTTCTAAATGAGTGCGATACACACTTGCCAAAAGCTCGGGCCTGTCGCGAAGGAGCGCGTCGATTCTCTCGATAGCCTGCTGGACATCTCTATCTCTGCGAACAAGTTGAAACTTAAGTATCGCGGTCTCTTTGATGAGCGACCTTGCCTGTTCGGCATCTTGCACGCCCGGAAGCTCCACGACGATTCTGTCGCTACCGACCGTCTGGATTACAGGCTCGGAGACGCCGTATTGGTCGATTCTGCTTCTAACGACCTCGAGTGCGCCGTCGATTGACCTTATGCGCTCTTCGCGGATGGCTCGGATAATCTCGCCCTCATTGCCGCCGAGATTGCTAAAATATTCCGTAAGCTCCAATCCTTGCCTGCGGAATACTCCGGGCATGACCTCGAGGAAATCCCTATTTTGTTGCTCGGACAGACGCTTCGTCTCGCGAAGTGCGGTGAGCAATTGCCCGTCGCGCTTTAAGGCGCGGCTCGACAGTAGCGTCACTAAATCCGGCTCAAGCAGAAGGTGCATGCCTCCCTGAAGATCGAGACCGAGTTTGATTGATTTTGCTGAAAGCCTTTCCTCCAACTCCGGACGCATGAGCTTTTCATCTTCGGACATGAAGCTCAACCTGAGCGTCGGATAGAGAAAATAAAGCGATAATATCACGAGTAGCACCGTGATAATCATTCTCCATGCCTGCGCGCCGCGCATATACTCCTCCTTGATTTATGATTTAGGATAGGTGATTTATTTGGGATTCGGGCGATTTCCTTACGCAGTAGCGCCTTTTCCAACATAAATCTCCAATCCGCAATCTGCAATCCAATTTTTAGGCCTATAGCCTCGAACACAGAATTCATGATTATAAGATTTAACTTTGCTTTTGTCAAAGGAAAAAATCTATCATTCACGCTTTGGCGCAAACTCTATCTCTACTCGGCGGTTTGTGATTCTTCCCTCGGGGAGTTCATTGTCTCCAAGTTCGATTTCGTAGGATTCCGTGCCTTTACCGCGCATAAGCATATACGGCCTCGACGAGCCGTATCCCCGCGTGGCGATGGCGGAATTTCTCGTGGTGAGCCACGCATTCAGTTCGTCCTCTTCCGACATCCCAAGAATCTTCATTATGTATTCACGGAAAGTGAGAAGCTGTTCATCGGCACGGCGCCGGGACAGTGCCTCGTTAGCGGTCTCGACGCCCACGACATCCGTGTGGCCGCCAATTATGACATCGACACCGCCGTCTCTGTCGATTCTATCGACTATCTCCCGCGCGAGCTGTTCCATCCGAACCGATGCGTAATCCGGCTCGCCGTGTGCCCCCGCAAACGCGAATTGCACCAAAATAAGCCTTCCGGAAGATTTGCGACGCTCGGTATGCTCGACGCGGAGAGTCTCTGGCTCGGAGATAGCCCTTTGCCCGAAGTTATCGACCGCCTCCGCGCGGGCGATATAATAATCCGTAGGCTCGACGAGCGCACCGGCGGATGTCCGCCAATCCCATGCTACATCGCCGATGAGGCCGCCTTCGCTCGTGAACTCGCGGACGAGAGCGCCTCTGCTGTTCTCGATGACGACTCTCGATTCGGCGACATCTGCGCCGCCACGGACACTCACACGGAAATTGCTTCTGCCGTATCCCGGCTCGACGATAGGTGCGCCATCGGGAATCTCCGTCGTCTTCGGCATATAGAGAATGCCTCCGGCCGTTATGATTATCTTCGGCTCTTCGTCGTGCGCCTCTCGCGAGAACACCCTTCCGGCGAACTTCGAGCCGAGATATTCCGCGAACTTATTCTTAATGGCGAAGGCCGAGTCCAGTGAAGGCGCGACGGCGACAATCTCAAATAGCGGATTGGCCGCAAGGCGCGCTTTGATGCTCTCGACATCGAGGCTCTCGAGCGTGTTCGCCCGAAGGAGCCATTCGCTCGGTTGCGCGGGGCTAACGCGAATCTCCACGCGGCGGTTTTCCTCGGCGGTGAACTTCCCCCCGAGGCGCGTTCCCTCGAAGCGCTCCCTCTCGGCGCGCGGGCGTGCGCGGTCGTGCCATTTCGCGACATCGACTCGCCCATCGAGAGACGGCTCAATCGAGAGCAGTGCATCCCGAGTATTGGCGGCGCGGGCGTCGGCAAGGTCTCGTCCCTCGCGGTTCTGGGGGTCGTCGCCGGAGAAATAACCCTCGAAAGTGAGCGTCGCCTCCGGATTGTCGGCGAGCCTTCGGGCGATACTCCTCAGCGTGCCATGAAAACGCTCGGGGACTTCGTCCGAGCCAGCAGAGAAGAAGACTATCGGTATCAACGGCTCGTCCTCGGTGACAGTAAGATATTGCGTCACATGAAGTTCGCGAACATCGACATTCATGCTCGCCGTGGGTGCGCCGAAAATATAGAACCCCGCCGATTGCTCGTTGTTCGTCTCATCCAACTCGAGAATTCTGCCGTCGAAGTTGGGGGAAAGCTCGCCGGTGTCATCGGCGCGGACGAGAAATTCCAGCGCGCCGGAGTCGCTCGCCGTCCACTCGAAATCGACAGTCGCGCTACCACCGGCGGGGACTCTCTTTGCGGTGAGTGACCGTATTCTCTCGCCGCGCAAGAACACCGCGACCGGAACGTCATCCGCAGGGCGAGTGCCCTCGTTGCCAATCTCGATGCGTATCGTGAATTTACGCCCAGCGACGGGGTCGCCATCGAGGGCGATGTCGCTGACCACCAAGTCGGGATAGGCCGGCGGCGGAGGCTCGAAGCGATACGACGCGGAGACTCTGTGCGACGGGAAGTTGACGCCGGTAAGGGGTTGTGACGCCTCATACCTAACGCCGAGGCCGGCATTCGCGTCGAGATAGTATGTCGCGCCTATGCCGAAAGCCCATCTACCAAAGAACAGCCCCAGCTCGAGGTTGCCGTCCAGAAAATCCCGGCGAAAGGCCAAGTTTGGGTCGATGTCCGCCTCGAACTCGCCATACTCCGAGCGAAAATTTATCGACGGCGAGAAACGGATTTCCTCCCAGGGCAGTGTGAATTCGCCCGCAAACTGAAGCTCCATAGGCAATCTGTCGTCACCTGCGAGGCCGAGATTCGGGCGGTTGATGTCGTCGCCGACGATAGAAATCGACCAGCCCGGCTTTCGGTAAATCATTCCCGCGCCGAAAGATAGCGCCGTCGCGCTCGTGCCGCCTTCGAACAGCGGGTCGTTCGGGTCGCCGAGGCGGAACCGCGACGCGGCATAAGCCCTTCGCCTAACTCGCGCTGTCGCACCGCCAAAGAGGCCGAGTCGCCTCGTCTCCTCGATGGGGCTGTGGGGCTTGCCCATTCGCCTCGCATAGTGCACCGCCAGAGACTGCGTCGAGAGCAATCCGCCGGCGAAAATCCCCGCCGATGCGCCCCAGCCGCTGTTTATATGCCTGTGCGCGTAGAGGACATTCCCCGACGAAATTCCCTCGCCGATGCCCCAGTAATACCGCTGAAAATCGAACGCGGCCTGTGCCTGCGGGACAGTCGCGAGGCTCGCGGGATTGAGTAGCGACGGCCTGTGCGGCACGGCGAAAGAGCCTACGCCGCCGACGGGCATGCCATCGAGAAGGAGATTGTTTTCGTATGGGAAGAAATCGTAATTCAAAATATCGCTCTCGCCTGCAGATGCAAGAATTGCGGGCGCGATAAGCGTTACGAGCAAGAATGTCAGCGGAAAAAACTTTCTCATGAAATCGGTGGCGCTTTGGAACCTGCGGATGCCGTCACGGGGGCTTTGATGTCATAGACACGAACGATGAAGCCCGCCCTCAAAGTGTCCTCCGTGATTGCCCTGCCGTTTGCGCCCTCGATTGAGAAGCGCGATATTTCTATCATCTTGCCGCTATTTTCGACAGAGCGGACGAAATTGGAAATCGCCGAGAAACTTCCGTTGCCCTTAACTCCGATGAGATATCGGCTTCCTTCGGGGATTGTCTCGCTCCCGAGTGCGCTTGTTTTCACGGCAGACATGCCGCTGGCACGCGCAAGCGAATCGACCTCGCGAAGAACAGCGCCCCGCATATATGGCGGAACGGTCTTGGTATCGGCGGCGAGGCGCGCCGAGGGCAAAATTCCGAGAGCAATCGTATATTCCGTCTCGCCGCGCTTGATGTCGAATTCGAGAACCCGCTCGGTCACGACGACTTCCGAGCGGAAGATTCCTCCGGCTGTTTGGATGTCGATATTGACGGGCAGGAGGCCGCGAACAAGCAAGCTTCCCTCCGCGCCGGTGGTAGCCGAAAAGACTTTGCCGCGCGCCGTCCTCAATACATCCAATATCGGCCAGACGCGCCCGAACCACGGGACAGGAGCGGCAGTCACCGCCGCGACTGGGCGGGCGGTTTCCGAAGGCGGCCTCTCGGGGGCGCGCTCGGTCATCCGTGGCGGCGTTTCGGCGGGCGGTGTTGTTCGCGGGGGCGCCTCGGCGACGCGGGGCACACTCTCCCTCCGCGCAATCCGCCGCACACCAAACTCCGGCGCAATCTTGGGCAGTAAATTCCACCCGACAATCGCCAGAACCACCACGACCAAGCCCGCCAAGGCGATGAGCTTCCAGCGAGGGCTTTTCTTCTCCTCAACCTCGGCGAGCACAGGCGCGGCCTGCGGCTCGATGAGCTTTATTGTGAGAAACTTAGTCATACGGCGATCTCATGGCCATCCCGAAAGGCTTAATCAGCCTCTGCCAAGGGACGGAGGTCTTGAGCTTCGAGACATCGACCCACGAGCTTTTGAACGGGTCGCCCTCGAAAATATGGAGATTCATGTAATTCCCGACCTGCGACACGAGATATGTCTCGGCGAACCTCCCGCAGGCCATCATCATGTCCGGGCTTTTCTTGCCGAGCGTGAATCCGTGGACGGCGAAATGTTTGTTGAAACTCAGCGTAAGCTTTTGCGCCAGCTCGAACGAGCCGTCCTCGCCGTGGAGCACCTCTCTCGGCGTGTTGAAATATCCCCCCGGAACGAAGACGCCCTTGACGGCCATCCCGAAACTCGTGAACGGCGCGGAAATATCGACTATAAGGAAATTCTCCGCCGGAAAGTCGAGGAAAATCACGGACAGAGCGTTGAACGCCGCCACAATGTCCGGCTCAACCGCCGACGGCGAAAGCCCGAGCGCAGTAAGCAATTTCGCACGCTCCTCGATAAGCCCCGCGCGCGATGCCACGGCGATGGACTTCCGCCCGAGCTTGCCCTCGCCAACTTCGACGGACTTAATGCAAAGCGAATCCGCCTCTGCGTTAACGTGCTGGCTCATCTCCCACTGCAGATTGTCGTTGTCGGGGGCGAAATAGCCCGCCGGGACGTCGAACTCTTTCATCGACAAGAAGTGCGATGGAATGTTTATCGACGCGACCACGGCATTGAGTTTGGCGCGCTTTTTAATTTGGCGGAAAGCCTCGACCAGCGCCTGTTGGTTGGCAATTCTCCCCTCGCGGACGACTCCGGACTCGAACTTCTCCTCGTCCGCGCCGGTGACGGAAATCTCCTTGCCCGAGACCAGCGCCTGAAGGACGGTAATCCTGTCCTCCTCGACTGCGATGCCCAGCGCGTTGCGCCTGTGCGTGAAATCAAAGCCCTCGGGAAAGGGGATTACCTCAGGCTCGGGAGCAGGCTTGACATCGCTGGCGGCGGGCGGATTATTTATTTTTTGTTTCTTTGCCGTCGAAAGCTCCTACTCGTCTTCCCAAGTGAATCTTCCGTAGATTACCTGACCGTGGCCGTTCGGGCACGAGATTGAATAGAACAGCGAATCGCGGGCGTGGATGATATACTCCTCGCCGTCGAGCGGACACTTGAACGCAAAGCCGTCGGGCAGATATGGCTTGAGAAGATCGACATTGTCGGTGAACAACTTGACCTTGACCTTTGCGGAGTCGGCTTTTTCGGCTTTAGTTTTAGCTTCGGCCTCGGCGCTGTCCGGCTCCACGGGGGCGTGCAGAAGCGTCGTGTCGCCGAACGTGTCGAAGAAGCTGAGCATGGCGTTGTTGATCGACGTCATGCGCTCTCTGCACTCGGCCTCGGCCTCTAACAGCTTGCCCTCGCGTGCCTTAGGAATAAGTAGCGCGGCGAGAACGCCGACTATCAGAATCAGTATGATTACATCCAACAGCGAGATTCCAGATTTACGGTTCACTTGACCTCCATTTTATTATTCATTTGAAATTACTATCATTGGCTCGATTTTGCCGAGCGTCACCGGGCCGATGCCCTTAACGCGCAATAAATCCTCCGGCTTCTCATACCTGCCGTTTTGTTCCCTATCCTCGACTATCCTTCCGGCGATGACCGGCCCAATCGAGGGCAACTTGACCAGCTCCTCGACCGGCGCGCGATTGACGTCTATCGGCGCGCGAGGCTCGGCGGGGGCTTGCCTCGCAGAAATCTTCGGCACTGCCGATTCCGGCGAAATCGCTCGAACCGCCTCCGGCTCGGGGAAAGGCGCGGCGATTGACCTTGTGAAGTTACTCACCGCCCATCCCAAGCCAAGCCCTCCCAAAACAAACACAAGCAGGGCGATTTCCCTCTTGGTGAATAAGTTCTTCATCAAAAAGTCCTATTTTCAAACTATAAAATATAGCTTAAAAAGCAATCTATTCAAGAAATATCCTTTAAAAAACGCAATTTTTTTGTATTTTATACGAAGTGAAACGAATGGAGCGCATTTGAAGATACTGGACAGATACATTCTTCGAAGCTTCCTGACCTTTGTCGGCTGGGCTTTTCTGGGTTTTTTAATTCTCTTCTACGTCGTCGATGTAGTCGAGAATGTAGATAAATTTATCGACAAAGGCGCAGGTCTCATCGATGTCATATACTACTATATGGCCTATACGCCGTTTGTGCTCGTTCTCGTCAGCCCGATTGCGCTCCTGCTTGCGGCGAATTTCGTCTGCGGCTCGCTTTCGCGCCACAGAGAGATTGTCGCGGTTCGCTCGGGCACGATTAGCACGCTCCGAGCCGGCCTTCCGATAATCGCAGTCGGCCTGCTATGGTCGGTGGGAATCATGCTATTCGGCGAGCTGGTTCTCCCGCGAACGAATGCCCTGCACGAGAGGATTAAGGAAGAGCGAATCAACCAAAGGCGCGCTCAAACTACAAGAGTGCGCAACCTCCTCTATCTCGGCGAGGATGGCAATGTCTATTCCGTAGGCTCTCTCGACCCACAGAGGGCCAGAGGCACGGATATTCTAATCGTGAGCTTCGGCGCCGATGACCGCGTAAGCAGAATGATTCGCGCCCGCGAGGCCAGATACGAACGCGGGCGATGGACGCTCTACGACGGCCACATCTATTCCTTCGGCAACGATTCCGCCGCTGAATACACGCGCTTTACCGAGAAAACCCTCCCGCTCCGCGAAACCCCCGAGGACCTTGCCAAACGCCGCGCCAACCCCGACGAGATGGGATTCTTCGAGCTACGAAAATTCATCTCGCGCGTCCAGCGCGCGGGCGGCGACCCGATTCGTGAGCGCACCGACCTTCTGATGAAAGTATCGTTCCCGTTCATCAATTTCATTATCTTGCTTTTCGGAGTGCCATTGGCATTGCGCGTGCGGCGCTCGGGCTTCGTGATGGGTTTCGCGCAATCTCTGACAATAGGATTTCTATATTTCGGCGCGATACGCATTGGCCAAGTTTTGGGATACAACGGCACACTGTCGCCATTTCTGGCCGCCACGATGGGGAACATCATTTTCGGCTCTGCGGGGCTTGTTCTTTTCGTGTCGATGAGGGAATAATTTACGGGCGAGACGGGTGACTCAACCGAAATAATCCCCCCACCCCCTTTAACAAGGGGGTGAGATAGTAGGGGCGAGGCTGAAGGAGATTGTTCGCTATCGCTCGAAATGACACAAGATTCCGGAGGAATTATGATTGACGCGGCATTTTTCGAGACATGGGCATTCAAATGGGCGATTCTGCCCGCGCTGATTATCTGCGCGAGGATACTCGACGTTTCTATCGGAACTGTGCGAATTATCATGGTCTCCCGTAGGCAGAAGCTCATCTCGCCATTTCTCGGCTTTTTCGAGGTGATGATATGGCTCATCGCGATTGGCCAAGTCCTCGAAAACCTCACAAACCCGCTCTATTACGTCGCTTACGGCGCAGGTTTTGCAATGGGGAATTTCGTGGGAATCAAAATCGACGAACGCCTCGCAATGGGCTTCCAAGTCGTCCGGACAATCACCAAAAAGGACGCGTATGAGCTAATCGAAGCCCTCCGAGATAGTGGATACATGGCGACAAACGTCCTCGCGGATAGCTCCGCAGGCCCCGTCAATGTCATCTGGACAGTGCTCCAGCGCGCCGACCTCGAAGAAGTCATCGCAATTATCAAAAGTTTCAACCCGCACGCATTCTTCTCCATAGAAGACGTCCGTTATGCCAACGAGGCCATCCCGCCATTCAGAAGGCGTAGCAATATCGATGTCGCCCGACGCCTCATGCCGTTCGCGAGAAAGGGTAAGTAGGCGGGCGGAGAGGCACACATCTATTTAGCATTCACAAGGAAATAGTTGCAGGTTATGACGTAATCTATGATTCGGGCAAAGAGGTTATCGACGAAATGATTAAAAAATCGAGATAAACTCATCCCCGATATTATTTTAGATAACTCGCTAATTGCCTCGCTATTTCTTCCCGCGCATGTAGAACTCGACCGAGCGGTTGTATGTCCTCTCCTGCTCGGCTGTGAAGTAGCACGCCGGAAGCTCGCCGCTTCTTCGATGATACGCCAAGCACTCGCAACATTTGCCCTTGCGGGGGCAAGGATATGTGCAGTTGCACATTTGGAGGTTTTCTTGTATTTTCGGACAGTCGCTCATCTCTCTGCGGCCTTGCGTCCAAGCTCGAACGCCTTCATGTTCATCTCGACGAATTTCGGCGGGACTTTGTTCTCGATAGCCTTCTTCCATAGTGCCTCATCGAACGGAAGAAACGCGCTGAGAGCGCCCAGAAGGACGACGTTCGTGGCCTTGACATTGCCTGCCTCTTTGGCGAGTTCCATTCCGGGGATGAGCAGGGCATTGGGGACGGCCTCGCGGACTCTGTCCCACGTGTTTTCGGGGTAGTCCATCACTCCGGCGGCAACGGGCGCGGGAGCGATCTCCTGATCGTTGACGATGACCATGCCGTCCGGCTTGACGAAATTGATATAGCGCACGGCCTCGAGCTTCTCGAACGATAGCAGAACATCGGCCTCGCCCTCGGTAATCAGCGGCGAATGCACCTCGTCGCCGAACTTGACGTGCCCCATGACCGAGCCGCCGCGTTGCGCCATGCCGTGCACCTCGCTCTTCTTGACATCCATGCCCGCGAGGCGCGCAACCTCGCTCAAAAGCTCGCTGGCGAGGATAATTCCTTGTCCGCCGACACCGGTGATGAAAACACCTTTAACTTCGCTCATAATTCCCCTTTAGATTGAGATTTCAGTAAGTTCAGACATTTCGAAAATGATTGAAATTTGCGGGCGAATTCAATTCGCCACATCGTTTTTTTCATCTCGATCAGGCGAATGCGGCTCGCCTCTACTTCATATAAACTATCTTGCCTCCGGCCTGCTCGCCGCCCGATGTCACCCTGTAGAGATAAGTCCCCGTAGGGAGAAACTCGCCGTTTTCGAGCGTCGCGTTCCAGCGGATGAGGTTCGGGCCGGCCTTCGCCGACGGCAATGAGAAATTGCGCACGAGGCGGCCGTTTACGTCGAATATGTCTATCTCCACCGGCGCAGGCTCAGGAATGTCGAAGCCGAGTATCACCGCGCTGTTGAACGGATTCGGATACGGCGAGAGGAGCTTCATCGAATACGGCCTCACCGCCTCCTCGGGAACATCCCAGAAATAGGGGACATCCGCCCACGCCAAAGCCCTCTCGAGGAAAGAGTGGCGTAGGCTATCGCTGAATCCCTCGATGCCGAACTCGAGAAGTATGCTCTTCCATCCCTCGGGGCTTTCATAGCGAACTCCGCAAGTCGAGTCGGGAAGCTCGCCTGCATTGTAGTAGAGGAACGGAATTCCGCCGCCGACTGCGCTACAGCTTCCCGTGTATCGCTGGTTAAGGGCGCTTCCGCCCCCAAACGCGATATTGTCCTCGAATCCGTCGCCGATGATGTCGCCGTCCAAGCCTTTGATGTTCATGGCCAGAGCCAGCGGGACGACATCCTCCACATGCCTCGTGCCGAAAACTCGCTCGAGCCAAGCGGGCGTGGCCATCTGGGGCATGTGTTGGCCGGTGAGCATGAGCAATCTTCCGGCTTCGGCGGAGAGCCAGCCCTCCATGTCGGCCTCGCTTGAACCAGGGAGAACCCTATGGCCGGACTCGTCGCCGGTCATGTAAATTATCACTCTATGGCGATCCATAATTTCGCGGGGGAGGCCGGTAGTTGGCACGAAAACGCTGTCGAACGGCACTCCGCCCCAGCGAAGCGATCCCATTACTTTATTTATATAGTCGAATGTCGTGTCTATCGATGCTACGAGAACCTCGGGATATCCCACCATCGTTCTGAAATTGGCGATGTGGACGTAGCGGTCGGGCGTGGTTAACTCGATTTTGAAACTGACGAATCGTCCGTAGCGGTGCGTAGGATCCATCTTGAAAACTATCGGGTTGCCCGCGTTCGAGTTGGTTGCGCCGTTGGGAATAGAGCCGATAGTCGCGATGCTATCGAGTATTATCACGAGCGTGTCTTTGGTTGTCACTTTGATTTGCGCGCCTGTCGCGGGCGCCCAAGTCGGGTCGGCGCTGTTCTCGTATGTGAAGAAAAGCTCGACTCTCTCGTCCGGCTCGGGGCGGCCGTTGCCGTTCTCGTCGATAAGCTCGACATCGACTAAAGACAGCGATGGGAATATGCCCGCGGCGAGTGCCCTGAAAGCGTTGACTCTGCCGGAACCGAGCTGTTCGCCCGCGGCGTATGATGCATTGCCGGGGACGTCGTATATATAGTCCGCCCAGTCCTCTAACCTCTGGCGAATCCAGTGGTTAGAGCTGTCCGGGAAGAAGCTCCATAGAAGTCCGGCGGCACCCGCGACAACGGGCGCGGCCATGCTCGTGCCATCGAAAGAGGCGTATCCGGGAGCGAAATTCGACCACCATGAACCATCGCACGGTGCTGGTGGGCGCTCGTAGAAGCGCGGCACTGTCGAGCCCATATCCTCGCCCGGGGCCGAGATATCGACAGTTGTGCTGAAATTAGAAAATCCCGCTTTGCGGTCGGATGGGCCGGTGGCGGCAACGGCAATAACCTCGGGATATGCCGACGGATAGTGAAGCTCATCGGTGTTGTCGTTGCCGGCGGCGGCTGTGATGAGCACGCCCCAGCTGTTGACTGCTGTGTCTATGAGAGAATGAACGAAATGGCTCGAATCCCTTCCGCCGTAGCTGAAGTTGAAAACCTTACAACCCATCATAGTGCCGTAATGCAGAGCCTGTATGACGGCGGCGTTCTGGTTATATCCGCGACAGTCGCGCGAATAATAGCCCGTGCGGAGTGCCATAATTTGCGTCCGCCATGTGATTCCCGCGATGCCGACGTTGTTGTTGGCCTCGGCGGTCATGATGCCCGTGCAATGCGTTCCGTGGCCGTTATATCTGAAGTCCATCGGGTCGTTGTCGAAATCGAGGCCGTCCTCGCGGATTGTCGGGTCGGTGGGGTGGCGGTATGCATCGGTGAAAACGCCATCGACGAAATCATAACCGATGAAGTCGTCGATATATCCGTTGCCGTCGAGGTCGAAGGATGAGTCTGGCGGAAGTGTCCAGTCTTGTTGGACATCCCCCGGATCGAATCCTACGCCGGGGATGAAGACATAGCCGTTGTCGTTCAAGTCTTCGCCGAGATTCTGCCACATAAGGTTGGTCAAGTCCTCGTGGAGATAGTCCACGCCGGAATCGCATGCGCCCATGATAATCGTCGGCTCGCCCTGCGTGAAGTCCCAGACGCGGTCTGCCTGAATTTTGCGGGCATACCATTGGTGCGACCAGTAGAACGGGTCGTTGGGCGTCGCGCACTGGACATAAACGAAATCAGGCTCCATGATTGTGATGCCCTTCGCGCCATGCAAAAGCTCCATGGCCGATGGGACGTCGATTTTTTCTTCATCGAAATATACTTTGAACCATCTCTCGACCCAGCGCCACCTCCGGCGATATTCGGGGTTCGGAGCGATAGGGATGAGCCTCCGCCAACGATCGACGCCAATTACGCGGAAAGCCGCGTCGATTTCGGGCCAGCCGGTTGTGACGAAGCCGTCCTCGTCGATTATAGGGTCGCCGAATTCCGTCTCTTCGATTTCCATAAGAAGTGTGCCGGAAACCCATCGTGTGGGGTCGTCTTGCGCGAAAGCGGCGAGAGCCAAAACAATCAGCGCAACAGCTATTAACATCAAACTTCGCATAGTCACTCCATGACAATCTGAGTTTACAAATTTATAGATTATATTTGAATAGCATCGCAAAGTCAAACCAAAATGCAATTTGGAGTTTGTTTCGATATTTTTGTGATTTCCGAGCCGGGGGCGTCGGCCCTTCCTGCGATTTGTAAAATCGCAGGAAGGTGCGAAGTAGTCGGTGGGCAGTTATTTGCCACAATAAGCAATCGCGCCCCGACTACTTCGTAGCGCGTTTACGCGCGCCGACGCCCCGTGAGGAGCGAAAAAACAGCTTGACTTTCATGAAGGGGATGCGTATTTTTATTAAAAGTTAGGAAGAATTAACTCAATGCGGCTCGATATAATCCAAGACGGCGAATTTGCACAGGTAATCGATGTGTGCGGGCAAGGCCCTATCCGTGCGAGACTCATGGACATGGGATTCTCCCGAGGCACAACAGTCGAGGTCATCCGCAAGGCGCCGATGGGCGGCCCCATCGAGGTGAGAGTCAAGGGAACGCTGGTATCTCTGAGGCCACAGGAGGCCATGATGGTCGAAGTCGCTCCTATCGTCCGTAGGCGAGGATATCGCCATCGCGGGCGGCGCGGATTTTTTCGCGGTTTCATGAATTTCTTCGAAAACGGCACCGATGGAGACAAGTAGTCCCTCCCAAAAAATCCGTGTGGCCGTCGCCGGCAACCCAAATTCCGGCAAAACATCGATTTTCAACGCTCTCACGGGGATGCGCCAGCATGTAGGCAATTGGCCGGGCGTGACGGTCGAGAAAATCGTCGGCCATGCCGTCTATGACGACATCGATATCGAGTTCATCGACCTTCCCGGCACATACTCGCTGTCGCCATACAGCCCCGACGAGCGCGTCGCGCGGGATTTCCTGCTCTTCGAGCGGCCTGATGCCGTCTGCGTTGTCGTTGATGGCACGAGCCTCGAGCGGAGCCTCTATCTCGTCGCGCAAATAGTCGAGCTGAACATCCCATTTGTGTTGGCGCTCAACATGATAGACATAGTCGAGGCGCGCGGAATGAAGATCGACACCGAGAAACTCTCAGCGCTCATCGGCGCGCCGGTCGTTCCCACCGTCGCACGCTCGCGCAGGGGAATTCGCGAGCTGGTCAGGGAAATCATTCACATCAAAGACAACGAATATTATCCCGTCCCTGTCGATTATGGCAAAGAAACCGAGCGAGCCATCCTCAATGTTGTTGAGAAAATCTCGCTGGCACCGCAACTCGCCAAGAAGTGCCACACCGGAAGGTTCATCTCGGCCATGCTCCTCGCCGGCGACCCCGAAATCGAGGGGCTTATATACGGAGCATCCGAAAACAGCGAGCTTGAGGCCGAAATCGCCGAACTTCGCATGAAACTCGAGGCCCGCGAGCGCACCGACGGCGAGACTATCCTCGCAAACGCCCGCCACGGCTGGGCCAGCGGCATCTTCCACGAGGTAGTCGAACACCCCACGCACGACGAGCCGACGGTCACCGACAAAATTGACGACGTGCTACTCCATAAATTTCTCGGCCTGCCGATTTTCGGCGTGGCGATGTTCCTCGTGTTCATGGCGACATTCGGCCTCGGGCGTTTCCCCACAGTCTGGATAGAGGCGTTTTTCGGCTGGCTCGGCGGCTCTCTCGATGGCTTGTTTGCGTCGCTCGGCGCGCCGGAGATATTGAATTCGCTCGTCGTGAACGGCATCATCGAGGGCGTGGGCGGCGTGCTGGTCTTCCTCCCGAACATAGCGATATTATTCTTCTTTGTAGCGATTTTGGAGGATTCCGGATACATGGCGCGTGCCGCATTCCTCGTGGATAACATAATGCACCGCATGGGCTTACATGGCAAGAGCTTCATCCCGATAATACTCGGCTTCGGGTGCACCGTGCCGGCGGTCATGGCAACGCGCACTCTCGAAAACCGCGAAGACCGCCTGCTGACAATACTCATCCTGCCGTTCGTGCTGTGTAGTGCGCGCATTCCTGTTTTCGTCCTGCTGTCGAGCATATTTTTCGCGCGATGTGCGGGTATCGTTATGTTCAGCATGTATTTATTGAGCATCCTCGTGGCGATTTTCACCGCGAAACTCCTCAAAACGGCGATTTTCCCCGGCCTCACGACACCCTTCGTCATGGAGCTTCCGCCCTATCACGTCCCCAGCCTGCGCGGGATTCTGCTCCACACGTGGGAGCGGTCATGGGCGTTCATCCGCAAAGCAGGCACGGTTATTCTCGTGGGGTCTGTGATTATCTGGGCGCTGGGGAGCATGCCTCCGGGCGCGGAATACGCAAGCGAGGGCACTTGGGCGGCATCGATTGGCAAGTTCCTTGAGCCGCTGGTTAAACCCTTCGGCTCGAACTGGATTGGCGCGGTGGCATTGCTATTCGGGTTTGCGGCGAAGGAGATAGTCGTTTCCACGCTGACTGTGTTGGCTGGCGCAGGCGATATCGCCCTCGGTGGCGCAATGCGGGAGATTTTCACGCCGCTGTCGGCTTATGCTTTCATGGTCTTCACGCTGATTTACACGCCATGCATCGCGACGGTCGCGGTTATCAAGAAAGAGACGCAGAGCTGGAAGTGGACGGCAGTCTCGGTAGCGTTGGGGCTTGCGCTGGCGTGGATTTTGGCGACCTTGGTTTACACTGTCGGCTCAGTGCTGGGGTTTAGCTGATGGAATGGCTCGTTCCGATAATCGCACTGGCTGTGGGCTTGGCCGTGCTTATTGTGAGAGTCGTCCGCGATGCGAGAAGCAAGCGATGCAGAGACTGTCCGCTATCATCCGCCTGCCCCTTGGCCAAGAACGATGAGCGGGACGCGGGCGACTGATAATGCGCTTTGCCCATCCCCCTTGACTTTTCGCGATTGAAAAGCGATAATTACAGCCGTGAAAAGATTTCTTCTCATACTGATTCTATGTGCCTGCGCGTTCGGCGATGGGCGGGACACGCTCTGGCGGCCTAATCCGAGCGTTTCGGCGGGATTGTCATTAGCAATTCCCGGCGCGGGGCAAATATATAACCGAAGCTACTGGAAAGCCCCGATAGCCATGGCTTTGGAGGGATACTCGGTCTATGTCACCATCGCCTCGTGGCGCGAGATGAACGAGTTGGAGGAGCTGGGAAGAAGCCTCTCGGCGGGGTCGGCGGAGTTCGAGCAAGCCCGCGCCGATTGGGAGTCTGCGCGCGAGCGCCGGAACATCCATATATGGCTTTTAGCAGGCTTCGCGCTAATCTCGGCAATCGATGCATACGTCGATGCGCACCTTTACACATGGACGCGCGAAATGAGCCGCCCAATTGCGGGCACAAACGTTGCTCTATCGCCGTTGATTGACGAGCGCGGCGGCGTGGGAATCTCTCTCTCCCTCAAATTTCCGTAAGAACTTCCAAACACGAGCCTTAACTCTGTAATTTCGAGTTTCTGTCATTTCGAGCGAAGCGAGAAATCTCGCAAGCTGGAAGGAGAACTATCTCCTCCGAAGTAGCTTGAGGAGGTATTCTCTCTGTTCGGCGAAGAATTTTTTCGCGGAAGAATTTGCGTAATCACGGTATGTCCAAGGCGTGTTGACCCATTCCTCGTGGCGGAATATCAGCTCGGTTTCGGCGTATATGCCATCGCGGAGCGGGATTCGCTGGGGATGGCCTTTGCAACTTGCCAGCACGACTCTCGGCAGGCCTATGAAGCCGGGGTCGATGTTGACCGTCCGGCCTTCGGGCGATGCGAGTTCGTGCTCAATCGCGTTCGACGCGATTTTCCAGTCGGCGAGTCCGGATGGGTCGGCGAGCTGTTCCGATGCAATCCAAATTCGCGTAATATTGCCAATCATTTCCTTATTATAATAATCGGTATGATCGAAGGGAAATGGTTCGGATGCGCGGACGAGCGCGGGGATGACTATCTCCATGCGCCTTAATGCTTTACGCAATAAGATTTCGTCAGTGAAGAGAATCCCCACGAACGGCAGAACCGGCTGGAACGGCGACTGCTCGGCCACTATCGGCCCCCTTCACACGCCTTGATGCACACGCCGCAGATGAACTGCCCGATTCCGCGCATTTTCGAGAACTCTTTCAGCAGTTCGAAGCATTTCCCGACATCGCAACCTTGCTGGGAAATTGCGCCGGCGGGGCACGCGGAGATGCAAGCGGTGCAGTCGCCGCAGAGGTTCTCCATCGGTTCGCAAGGGGGCAACGGGATGTTGGTGAGCACGGTCGCGAATCTCATCTGCGCGCCGAATTGCGGCGTGACGACGAGGCCATGCCGCCCACGCCAACCGATGCCCGCGGTAATCGCCGCCGTGCGATGGCATAAATGGCCGCGCTGGTTCTCCCAATCCACGATGACGCTCGCCGGAATGGGCATGGCTTTCGCACTGCGAAGCTCGAGAAACAGGGCAAGCTCAGTTGCGGCGCGGTCGAGCCGCCAGTTGACCTGTTGGTAGTGATGCTTGTATAGCAAATTCGGACGGTCGTCAATGGTGTCGAGAACCGCATTGGACAGCGGATGCCCAAGGACAATTGCGAACTCAAGCTCGCGCACAGCGGGCAATATTCTCTCGTCGATTGTCTCCGCTAAATCTTCAGTTCGGCAGAAGCCGACTGCCGGAAGCCTTAGCTCATCTCCCACGAAACGGCGGACTTCGGCTGAGTTTTCGGCGGGGTCGTTCATCGGAGCAAAACTATGGGTTTGGCGGATTCGCTGAATTTTGTGCGCGCAAGATACACGCCCGACGGCAGAGGCCTTCCGCCGCTATCCTCCGCGTTCCAGAGGACGGGTGCGCCGCCGTTTGCGGGCAATTCCGCGACGAGCCTGCCGCTCATGTCATAAACTTCCACCGGCTCATCGGTCGCGATTCGGCAAGTTGCGTTAAACGGATTGGGATAGACGGAAAGCTCCATCTGGCGGGGCTTTTCGGCCTCAACTATGCTCGATGTCGTGTCGATGGGCGCAATAATCGAGCGTTCGCTTTCGGTGAAGCGAGTCGTGCTGGTGACGAAATAGTATGAGAAAAGACTGTCGTAATCTACTATAGTCATTGTGTCAATAAAACTCCCCAAGAACACGGCGCCCGATGAATTCACCGAGTCGGATGTCGCATAGAGACGATATTCGAGCAAATCCCAGACATCCCGCGCGCCCCACGAGACGCGGACAAGCTCGCCCTCGCGCTGTGCCTCGACGGCCGATGGCGCTTTGGGATGAAGCCAGCCCGTGCGAAGCGGGTCGTGCCGCGCCATGACCCAAGGCCTCGAATAGCGCGTGCCCGTGCCGGGGTAGTCGAATAGGTGGACTTTGCCGTCCGAGCCTATCGCGCAGATTTCGAGAGTGTTGTCGCCGTTCATGTCGGCGATTGCCGGTGTGGCAAGTTTCCAAGGCGCGCCCGCTTGCCAAGGGAATGAGTCAATCGCCGAGCCAATCGCATTGAATGCCGCCACGGTGCCCAGCGAGTCGTTTCCTAAGAATAGGATGTCCGGCCTGCCGTCGCCGTCGAAGTCGCAGACAAGCGGGCTGGACTCGAGCGCGCCGATTCCCAGCGCCATGCTCCATGGGCTTGGCGCGGTGGCATTCGCATTGATGACGTAGCCCCTGCCGTTCCGACTGGTCGCGATAACCTCCGGAAGGCCGTCGCCGTCGATATCGCCCACCGCGGAGGAACCATAGACCCAGCTTCCGTAGCCGCCAGCGGCAATCGGCCAGCTGGAGAGCTTCTCGGCATATGCGTTCCACGCGGAGATATACCCGCGATTCGTGCCCACGAAAGCGTGATAGCCGCAGATTATTTCGAGCGTGTCGTTGCCGGTGATGTCCGCCAAAATGGGCGCGCTATAGCTGAAACCGGCCGTGTCGCCGAGGCTTATCGGGAAGCCGGAGAGGACTTCGCCAGTGTAATCGAATGCGTAAAGCTTGTTATATCCAATCGCGACGATTTCGGCTCTGCCATCGCCGGTGATGTCGCCTATCGCGGGCGCACCTGCCGGCCCGAACTCCGATTCTACCGTCACAGGGAAGCCGGGGATGTCGTGTCCGTCGGCGTCGAGAAGATGCAGAGACTCGCCTACGTGGGCAACAATCTCCGCCCTGCCGTCGCCGGTGAAATCCCATAATGCGACTCCGGCCGGCCCGGGCGAATAGCCGAGCGCGACGGGATATGCAGAAATCTCCGCGCCGTTGGCCTCGAGCACGTGGACGACGCCCTCGTCTGTTATTGTGACAAGCTGAAACCATGTTCCCGTCACCGGCCCGAGCGCAACCGGCGTCGATACCGCTCCCGAGAGCACGACCGGATAGCCCGGAAAGCTCGTCCCATCGAGCGAGAAGACGCGAAGCGAGTCGTCCGGCCCGGCGATGACGACCTCGAGAACATCGTTGCAGTCGAGGTCAACCAGTAGCGGCGAGCTGAGAAAAGCGCCCTCCGGCACGGGAATTTCGACCGGCCAGCCGGGCAGTTGCCCTACGGCGAGGATGGCGGTTATCAACATCGTGGTGTAAAGAAAATATTTCATCGCTTAGACCTCCATAAATTGCGTAAAAGATATGTCTCGAATGCGATAAAGCAATACTATTCTCTATCTTCTTGGCGAAAAAAGGATTATTTTTGACAAGAAAATTTTTTTAGTGATTTTTTTTCATAATTATATATATTATTTGGATAAGCTTGAGGGCTTATCCACATTAACCGGCAGTTAAGAACTGCCAAGCCCTTACGCTCAGAGGGGTTAAGGCCGACAGGCGGGGGCTTTTAAGGTGTTCCACATAATTAAGCGACAATAGCGGCTGTGCATTCGAGCACGCCGTTCAGCTTCATATTGCATTGGCAGGCCCGAAAGGAAATATATGCCTCAGCCAAAAAAAAGTCTTCGCTTTTCCCATATCGCACTCGCAATTCTCTCACTCTGCTCTATCGCAGTAGCCCAAACGGAAATCATCTTCGATGTCATTAGCGCCGGCGGAAACGAGCATTTCGGGGTCACATCATCGAGATACAAGCTGACATCGACAATCGGCCAGTCCACGCCGATTTCGGCGGAGCCGCTGACGGGAACATCGCACAGCATCTTCCCCGGCTATCGCAAAATTGACAGGGACTACTGGTATCCGTTCAGCTGGTTCACAATCACCGTCCACTATGCCTCGGCGACATCGTTCGAGCTTACTTGGTCGGGGATGGACACCACATCACACGATGGCGAGGGCTGGGGAATCTGGAACTACGACCTCCAGTATCGCACCGAGGGCGGCGCATGGACAGATTGGCACATGGCCACGGTCGAGACTTCGGCGACCTTCGGGCCGTCGGCGCCGGTTGTTGTCGAGGAGGGCGAGTCGTATTATTTCCGGCTCCGCGCGAGGGACAAGGTTCGCAATGTTGCGCCGTGGACGGAGGAGAGCGGCCACGACACGACGGTCATCACGGTGAACTACACAGTGGAGTTCTGCATTCACACGCCTGCTCCGGGGCTTTCGACGGATGCGTTCAACTTCGCGACAATCGAGTATTTCCCCGTCGCCGGCCTGCCCACGAGCGTCAACCTTTGGGAGGGCGAGTGCGTAGAGCTGTCCTGCGTTCCCGGCGAAAGGGCATCGATTTCGCGGACGACATCCGACTCCGACGGCGAGGAGCGCTGGGCGGTGTCCAACATCGATGACACTGCATTCGTCATCACCGGCTCGACCGATTACGACATACCATTTTGGCATCAAATTCGCCCGACTGTCCACCTTGTCGGGACGGACATAACGCACACCGTTTCGACACTTCAGCGCGAAGAATTCGGCTCGCCGCATCTTGAGTCCGGGCTATGGGAACTTTGGACCGATTGGCTGGATTACGGCTCGACGCTCGAATTCTCCGAGTGGACTACCGGCTCTCCCGCGCGCAGAGCCGAAGCCGACGATTCTGTCCGCTTCCGCGACATTACTTCGTCATTCACCGATACGATTAACTACACCGCGGCCGGCAACATGGTGACAATCCAGACGAACTTCGGCGATTCGGTATATGTCGATGGCACGCGGTTCCCAAGCCCCCACCACACGAACTGGTTCATAGGCTCATCGCACGAAATAGCCGTCTGCAGGACGGTCCATATCTCTGACTGCGAGCGCTGGGTTTTCCAGCAATGGCACGATGGCTCGATAGACACGTCCCGCATGGTCACCATCGATTCCGATACGGTGTTCACCGCTATTTTCGAGCGGCAGTTGCGCGTGGAAATCACGAACCCATCCGGCATTGGCTACCCCATCCCGGCGGTTGGCTCGTATTGGTTTGCTGAGGGCGATACGGTCGAGGGCCACATGGATGTCACGGGCGTTGTCGATTACATGCTCGTCGGTTGGCTCGGGACGGGGTCGGCGCTCTCCGGCGGAGGGGCGAGTTTTTGGTTCATCATTCACGACTGCTCGAGCATCGAGTGGCGATGGGTCCCCGCCAGCGACGATTTGTGCACGCTCCGCGTTTATAGCCGATACGGACATCCGCACCCCAGCGGCGTTTATGTCGTGCCGAGAGGGACTTTGGTTTGGGCGAGCGTCGAGGACAGCACTTTCGAGGGCGGCGACTGGCATCATTGCACGGGCTGGCTCGGCGATGGCGATGTCGTGCCCGCAGAGGGCGACAGCAATATATTGAGTTTCACGATGACGGACAACGGCTGGCTCGTATGGCAGTGGGATGGCAATCTCGAACTGCCGTTAGTGGTCAGCAGTTCGCCATCGATTCACGGCCCGCCGGTGCCGCCGGTGGGGACGCACTGGTATGAGATAGACTCGCCAATCTCCGCGTTCGTCGAGGAAAACCCCGACGAAGACTGGTTCTGCACCGGCTACATCGCATCGGGCGCACTGCCTACAACGAGTGCGGACAGCGTCCACTTCATCCTCTCCGCGCCCACGGAAATCGACTGGCAGTGGGTATATTACCCATCAGGGCCGCTGGATACCGTTTGGATTTTCAGCAGATTCGGCGACCCTCTTCCCACGCGCGGCATGCACAGATACCCGCGCGGCACGGTCGTCACCGCGGTGGTCACGCCATTCGACGGCCCGAACTATTGCTCCGGCTGGTCGGGCACGGGCAGTGTTCCGGGGTTGGGCACGGGGACTTCGGTGAGCTTCACGCTGGATGCTTTCAGCACGCTCACATGGAATTGGAACGACGAGCTACTTGTGCCGCTTGTGGTGATAAACCCCGGCGGATACGGCAATCCCACGCCGAACGAGGGCGTCCATTGGTATGAGATGTTCACGGAGGTTAGCGCATCCGTGACAAGCCCCTATTCCGGCTGGTTCTGCGTCGGGTATAACGGCTTCGGGAGCGTGCCGGGGTTCGGATATCCGCCATATTGCCACTTCACCATTGCCGTGGCCTCGGGCATCGAGTGGCTCTGGGCAGACGAGGCTTATATCCTCCGCGTAACCGCGCCGGCTTACAGCGATCCTGTTCCGCCGGCGGGGATAACATATCACCCGCCCGGGCGTCATATCGTTGCGACCAATGTCGATACCCTATGGGAGCACGACGCTTTCCGCTACGTTTGCAAAGGCTGGACGGGCGACGGCACCGTCGTGCCGATTGCCGGCACGACGAGCATGGCAGATTTCACGATGACAGCTAATGCTACTCTTGAATGGCTCTATCAAACCCAGTTCTACCTCGAACTTGACTATTATGGCCTGCCGGAGGGCATCGAGCCGGATGTCCTCGACTTCGAGGGCTGGTTCGCCCGCAATGATACGGTCGTTCTCGTCACCGACTCGGTGGTTATGGACGGCGATGATCCCTATGTCTTCCTCCGCTGGGATGATTCGGGCATCGGCGCACCAATCGATAACATATTCAGCGACTCAACATTCATCGTTATCGACAGTTCATACACCATTCTCGCGGAATTCCGCGAGGCGGTTTGGGTCGAGATAATCAAAAGCCCGCCGGGCAATGACCTCGGCTGGATTAGGATAAACACCGATACTACTTATGGCGAGGCTTTCGCCGGATATCTCGTCCGCGATTTCGAATACACAGTTCAAGTCTCGCCCTATGACGCAAACTCCGATGTGATGTTCAATTTCCTGCACTGGCGCGTGGATTCACTTGCCGCGTCCCAAAGAACATTCACCCCCCTCTCGGACACCGTGCTCTATGCCGACTATCAGAGGTTCTGGCATATCATCATCGAGAAGCATCCGCCGGACAATCACCTCGGCAAGCTCGAGGTTGACGAAATCACTTATGCCGGCGCGGCTTCCGTCCGACAGTCTTTTTGGTGGGAGGACGGGAGCATTCACCGCTTCAATGTGACAGCGAGAGATTCTACCCCGACTATCAGATACGATTTCAATCGCTGGAACGACGGCTCGACTTCTGTCAGCAGAATTTATGGTCCGGTCACCGGCCCGGATTCACTGGCCGCTCTTTACAATAAGACCGTCCTCTGCCGCGTCGAGAAGGTGCCGTCGCAACCATACGGCGCCATCGAGATTACGGGAACGCGTTATTACGGTGTCGGCGCGGTGGATTTCTGGCATCCATGGGGCGATGCGGTCGTTTTGGCCGTGAGCAAGTATGACGCCCACGACGATTCGGTCTATATATTCTCGCATTGGGATATCCCGGGAGAGCCTACGGATAGCGCATGGACTTGGCTCGATGTGAGAGAGCCACAGACGTTCAGAGCTATATACAACGGCTCCAAAATCAACATATATTTCGAGATTGGACAGCATGGCGTCATGCCGCGTGACAGCATTTACTGGCTTATCCCCGATTCGCTGGATTTCGGCGAGGAGAGGGTAATGCCGATTCAGGATTCTATTAGGATAGTGAGCCTCTCGAACGTCCCAATCGACTTTTCGCTGGGCATCGACCGAATAAAGGACTTGAACACCGGCACGCTTGATCCTCATTGGACGCCGGCATATTTCGCGGGCGTCGGCAGATTTGCGCTTCATGCACAATTCACGGATCTGTCCACGCCGCCGGTGACATGGGCGAGGATCCACGATTACGTTAAGGATACGCCGTTCTGGGCGTCATCGATAATTTTCGGACCGGGGGGACATTACATTCAGCCCGAGGGATATCCGAACAGCTCGACAATGCTGTGGTTCAAATTCACAGCGCCGCTCGCATCCGAAAACTCGACGCACCAGCGGGCGATATGCCTCAAGCTTTCGGCAAGGATGTATTTACCATAATCAATATGCGTTATTGGATAATTCCCAAAGACATGGAGCAGATATGAAAAAGACAATTCTTCTTGCGCTCGTGATGATGTTAGCCGTGACGGCTCTCATGGCCGAGATTCCCCGCAAAATTAACTATCAGGGGAAGCTGGCCGACGCAGACGGCATCGGCATCGAGGACGATGTGAATATGGTGTTCTCGCTTTTCGCCGGCCCGACGGGCGGGACGCCACTCTGGACGGAAACGCACAGCGGTGTTTCGGTGCAGAAGGGGCTTTTCGATGTCCTTTTAGGTTCGGTGACGGCGTTTCCCGAAGCGCTTCGCTTCGACGCGCCATATTGGCTGGAGATTACCGTCGATGGCGACATAATGCGGCCGAGGGTTCAATTCTATTCTGTGCCATACGCTCTCTCGGCGGGCACCGCGACCTCGGTTTCATCGAGCGCCGCCGGAAGGGGACTCTCAGTCGATGCGGGAGACTCACTACATGTGAACGTCCGCGACGGCATCGAGATTTTCAACGACTCGCTTCAGATTAAGAACGCGGGCGTCTCCTGGCCAAAGCTCGACGAGGAGGTCAAGGACAGCATTCGATACGCTATCGGCGCGGGCGGTGTGAGCAGTCTCAACACGCTCACCGGCGACTTGTCCATTGTAGGCGAGGGGGGCGTCTCGGTGAGCGCCGAGGGGTCGAACATTGTCGTAGATCTCACGCTCGCTCCGGGGGATTGCCCGATGCTGATTGACCTCACAGAAGGCTCGACCGGCAATCAATATGTCCCGACGAACGTTCAGACTTTCACCCCGTCTATAGGCCAGTTTCTCATTCTCGGCGACGATATTGGTTGCACCGGCGGGCGCATGTATGGCGCGACTCTCATCGCCACATCGACATCCGGCACGATACCCGATGTAGATATCTGGTTCGACAATGTCCTCTTGAGCGACCTCTCGGGCGGCTCGGTCTTCCCGTCGGGAACGCCGATTATCTCTGGCGCAACGCTGACAATCAACCCCGACAGCACCGTCGAGCTGACCTTCCCGCGAGGCTTTGTGTATGCCGGCAATAATCTGCTTGTCACCATGCGCAAAAACAGCACCGCCGGAATCTTCTCGGCATGGGTGGGCAAGCCTACGGCGACTGTCAACGCGCGATACACACCGGACGCTTCGAGCTTCCCGATGACGCACACGGCGAATTTCCGCCCGAATATCAAGCTCAATTTCCTCGCACCGGAGATTCCCGACATCGTAAACGATGTCAACGGCATCACCGGCTCGGTGAACATTATCGGCGGAACGGCAATCAATGTCGAAACGGCCGGCTCGGACATCACCATCAATTACACCGGCGAGTTCGAGGATGACGAAAACTGGAATTTCCGCGTCACCGACGGCGCGGACACAACGCTCATCACCAGAGGTCGCTGGGGACTCGCGCGCGGCGGCAACACTCTCCACGGCAACGCCGACTCGACTCACACGAATTGGGGCATCGCTTCGGTGACGGGAACATCCGGCTCGAATTACAAGTATGCCACTGTAGGCGGCGGCGCAAACAATTTGGCCGGACATACTTGGACGACTGTCTCCGGAGGCTCGGAGAATCAGGCGCTCGGCCCTGGCGCGACCGTTGGCGGAGGTTTTCTCAACACCGCGAGAGACTCGGCATCCGTCATCGGCGGCGGAAGCTGGAACGAAACCAGCGGCAAGTATTCAACTATCGCCGGCGGAAATAACAACACCGCATCAGGGCTTTGGTCAACTGTAGGCGGCGGATACAGCAACTCCGCAAGCGAAATGAACGCCACCGTCGCGGGAGGATTCCAGAATGCCGCGAGCGGGCTTTGGTCTGCAATCGTCGGAGGACACAATAACCAAGCCCAGTTCGACTATGCCGCTGTCGGCGGCGGAAGGAACAACATCGTCGCGGGCGAAAGGGCTGTCATCCCCGGCGGAAGCCTTCTGAAGGTCGGCTCACGGAGCTTCGGCTTCAGAGGAGGAATCGGCGGCAATCCCACTACACTGTCCGATGTCTCCGGCTCGCCCGAGACTTTCCATATCGTCGATGCGCATTTCCACCATAATTATAATAATTCCGCGGCTCATTTCCGCGTGGACGGAACGACGGACTTCATGATTTACATGAATGCGACATCGAACCGCATAGGCTTCAACACGAACACGATGAGCCGAATGATAGACATCAACGGCACGGTGGGAATCAGCGACACATTAGACATGCGCCAAAACCAGACGATTAACATGGTGCTCGAAAACCGCACGGACAATCCGCCGAGTCCGGTTATCGGCCAGATTTGGATGCGCATCGACCTTTAGGAAATATTCGTGCCGGTTATCATTTCATCGGCAAAATTCCCGTTGAACTGGATGGGAAAATTGTTATATTGCATGAAAATTTGATACGCACTATTATAAAAGTAAGGAGAGAGATGAGGGGTATTATCTTAACACTGGCGCTTATCGCGGTTGCCGGGATGGCTATCAATACGACGCCGTATTTCCCGATAGCGCTCGGACATGAGTGGGTCTATCAGGATTCATCGGAGGCCGGATATGACACATCGCGCGCCTTAGTCAGCGGGATGACCACGATTCACGGGCACGAGACCTTTATCGTCACGAAGAGGGGCGTCGAAGGCATCGATAGCTCGTTCTATCAGGTTCGCCCCGAGGGTTTCTACGAAATGTTCAATCTTTATGTGGAAATGGCAGACATTTCAATCGAGAACTATCCGGTGCTGTTCATGAAGAACCCAGCCGAAATCGGCGAAAGATGGGCGGCTATGTCGATTGATACGAGCATGATGGTTATGGGTTTTCCGGTCGATCTGACCATCGATGTCATAGCCGAGTTCGAGGGCTTCCACGATTTGATTCTCCCAATCGGCGACATGCGCGACTGCATTAAAATAACTGCCCTCGCAGACTGGAAAATCGACGCGGGCGCACTCTTCGCAGACTCCGGTCAGGATCTCTACTCGATTTCATATTATGTCGAGAATGTCGGCCTCGTCAGCCAAACGGAGTTTGACATCATGGGCGCCATGATGGGCGGCTCGATGGACGCCACCACTTCCAAGCTCATCAGCTATGACTTCTCCTCCATTGAGGAGCTTATCGATCGTCCGGAGGGCATGGAGCTTTCCGCCTTCCCGAACCCGTTCAACTCTGCGGTGACTATCCGCCTTCCGAGCGCCGATGTCCGGCGCGTGGAAATTTTCGACGTCACGGGCAGAGTCGTCGAGACGCTCGATGTCCCTTCCGGCGCAGGCTTCGTAGGATGGGAGCCTTCGCAGACGGCGCAATCAGGCGTTTACTTCATCAAGGCTTTTGCCCCAGCCGCCGAGTTCTCTACACGCGCAGTCTATCTAAAATAGCGGCCAAGTTTTAAGTGAAAAAGCTGGTCACCATCGCGGTTCTCGCCGTTGTCGTCGCCACGACGATAGCGGCGAGAACCGGCGTTGTGGTTTGGGAGACTATCAACCTGCGCGAGGGGCCGGGCACCCGCTATCACCGTCTCGGGAATTTCGAAAAGGGCAAGTATTTCGCCATTCTCGGTCAAGAGGGCAACTGGGTCGAGGTCAACGCCAACGGCATTCACGGATATTTCTACAAAGACGGCATCAAAGAGGTCAAGACGCTCGGAACTTACATCGTTCGCGAGGATGAAGTCCTCTTTCGCTGGGGGCCGGGAGAGCGATTCGATACGCTCGCCATCCGAGAAGGGGGGATTGCCATCGAGGTGGTATGGGAGCACGGACAATACCTTTTCGGCCAGTTCAACGGCTCGGGCGTGTGGTTCAACCGCGATGCGGTAATCAAGATTCTCCCCTCGGACGACGAAGTTCCCGGGCTGGAGTCGCCGCTTGTGGATGACATCCCCGAACTTCCGGAAATTCCCGAAGTGGTCGTGCCAGCGGTTGAAAAGCCTCCGGTGCGAACCGAGCCAACGGTGCAGATTACTCGGAGAGTCCCGGAACCTCCCCCGAAAACGCCCTCCCGATGGCGCTGGGGCGCGATGGTCTCCGCCAATAACGCGTGGGTTCACAGCGAGGTTGCCGATCCTTTGCAGGACATCTCCATTCCCACTATCACTATCGGCGAGGACTATCGCCAGAGCTTGCTGGGCGGCCAGTTCCGCGCGCATGTGGGGTTTTCCCCGGGGAAAAAGCGCCGATGGGAAATCGCACTTCTTCCGTCCGTCGCGTGGACGCCCAAGAGCCACATCGTCAACATCCACGGCGAAAACCACACCGTGACAGACGAATATCTTCGCGCAGGCGGCGAGCTTGGCTTGGCGTTCAAACCTCACCGCTCTTTTGCTTTGGGGATAGGCGGCGGGTGCACAATGATAGAGCACGAGATGCGCCTTTCCAGCCAAAACGGCACGAGCGAGCAAGTCTTGATGGACGGCTCTTTCCTTGCTCCTATGGGGTTCTTCGAGTTTCGCATTGGCGCGGGAGCTTTGAAGACCGTCGCGGGCGCGAGCTGGACGCAATGGATTTCCGACAACACGCGCTTCTTCGTCGAGCGCGACGGCACGCCGATTCCCATCGGCGGGGATGTCAACAGAGAATCGTTCGAGGTATATATTGGCCTTATGCTTTCGAAATAGCGCGCGCTGGGCGTTTCTTTTCGCCATTCTCGCCGCCGTTTCTTGCGGATGGGAGGAGAAAAGCCCCGTCTCGCAATATCCCGAGCTTCGATGGGGGGTGAGCTTCCACGCCGAAAGTGGCATCATCGAGGCGGAGTTCTGCAATATTCTCGTGCGCGGCGACTTCTCCCGCGACAACATCTCCGCCGAACCGGCAGATTTCGCGGTAATTCTCACGCCGGATACCAATTACTATTTCTACTCGCCCAAGCAGGGGAATCTCGAGAATTTGAGCCTACGATTGAGCATAGACGCGCTGATTCTGCTCCTTCGCGACCAAGGCTACTTCGGCGAAGCGCACCGGCGGCCGGATTTTTACGCGTCGCAGTTCGTCGGCATAGACATCTCCGGCGATCAGGATGCGCCCGAAAAGCTTTTCGAGAACAGGCTGAACCGATTCGCCGGCATCGTCTCCGGCGGCTCGATGAAGATTTTGCCGTCGCCTTCGGGCGGAACTTCGCTCGTTGCGCCTTTTCTCTTCGACGAGATGGGCGCGATAGTGCAGAACGACGGGCACACGGCGATGTTGCCCTGCAGGATTTCGCCGCCGCCGGACACGGCATATCTATACAACGCGAACTCGCTGGCCATGCTTCTCGAGCCGCTTTCAGCGTCCTACATCGAGGAATTCGGGGAGCTGTTTTACGAGGGTATTTCCGTTTCGCCGCCGCTGGTAGCGCGTCTCTCTATCGCCGACCAGATGGGCATTCTCGCGCTGGTTATCGATGCTTTCTCATCCGAGGCGACCGGCGATGAGAACGTCGATTCAGCCGAAGTGCGGCTTACCAGCAGAATCGAGCCTTTGGCCGAAGATTTCGACCTCTCGCTCCGTAATACATTGAGCTATCGGGAGATTTCCGCCCTCTTTCGCGAGATTATCACAGCCGATATCCTCGAACGCCTCATCGATTCCCCCGCCGAGACAACGGTTATCTCCTTTACCGCTAATGCACTGCGGCACATATTGTTAGGCGTAGATTCGCTGGTCGGTGCCGTGGAGACATACGCGCGTCCGCCGTTCGCGAAATGGGCTGGAAGAATCCCCAGTGTCAATATCGAAGCGCCGATTTCCGGCGAGACCTATTCGCGCTCCGAGGAGGTCGAGTTCATCGGCTCTGCGACAGACCCAGAAGACGGCGCTATCCCCGGCAATATGCTGAACTGGCGCTCATCCCGCGATGGCGACTTGGGCATCGGCGCGACGATTCGCCGAAGAATCTCCTCCGGCGACCACGAGATAATCCTCTCTGCGGAGAACTCAAACGGCTTTGTAGCTGAGGACACGGTGCACATCACAGTTGATTTGGGCAGGCCGCCTTATGTTCGAATTCTCTCGCCCGAGAGCAACTCCGAGTTTCAGAACACACTGCTGGTGGCCTTCCTCGGCCATGCCGAGGATTTCGAGGACGGCCTCCTCACCGGCGAATCGCTGGAGTGGACGTCCTCGATTGATGGATTCTTGGGCTATGGAACTTCAATCGAGCGCGAGCTGTCCGTCGGCACACATACAATCACATTCACCGCCACTGACAGCGACGGGCTTTCCTCCTCGGACGAAATCACAATCGAGGTCATCCTCAACACGCCGCCGGATGTCTGGATTATCTTGCCACGCGACGGGGACACGCTGTCGATGATAGGCCTGAACATCTTCATCGGCGGCGCAACCGACGCTGAAGACCTCGTCATTCCGGCGGACAACCTCGTCTGGACATCGAGCCGCTCCGGCGAAATTGGCAGAGGGTTCTTCTTCCAGCTAATGTTCATGATGCCCGGCAGGCACGAGATTGTTCTCACTGCGACGGACTCCGGCGGCCTCTCCGCCGCGGACACTATCGAGGTTTTCGTCAGTTTCAGCGATTGAGTGCGGTAATTGTTTTCGGCGGATGGACGCCTGCTATTCTTTATAAATCAGCACTGCCGGCCTGATAACTCCCGCGCGAATCTGCGTCCTTCCGGAGATGCTCGCGAGCCTGCCCGCTGAACTCTCGATGATGTTTCGAACTTGCCCGGAAACTTCGTATTCCCCAAAGCCGCTCGTAAAAATAACGGGAAAAGGCAAAGCCTCGTCGCCGGTATGCGCGAGGCCGAGTTCTCTCCCGCAGAACTTCCTCCAATCGACGCTTGGGATTGACGGCGCTATAATTCCCGCGACGGCAATCTCGGCGCATCTGCGCAGAAAATCGAGGTCGATTGGTTTCATGGAGGCAATAATTTTGCCCTCGAGTTCCGGTTTTAATGATGAAATGTTTTCGGCGATTAAGATTTCGCCTGCCGCCTCGCCCCCGAAGCCGATTTTGCCATAGATTTTGCCGGCGGTGGCGAGAATGGTGACGCTTCGTTTAGGTTCAACAGCGGTGACTACGCCTCTAACGAAGGCTTTTAGCTCCACAGGTTCGATGTCATATTGGATGGTCACTTTGCCGCTTTTTTGGTCAATATTTTTAATGGTGCCGGTGCTCGGCGCTTTGATGATAATATTATTTCGCAGATCGCCGGCAATCATCTGGCCAGCCTCGACAAAATCTCCGAGCCTGTATCGGAGATGCCCGGCGACATGCGATGGCTTGATATGCATAAGCTTTGCGACATGAACGGTGTGCGGCCTGCCGTCATAATCTTGAATTTCTCGCATAATGATAAGGCCGGACGGCTCGATTTTTTCAATCATCCCGCGCACCGGCGAACTGAAGTATATTTTGCTCCCGAATATGCCCTCGGTTGCGGCAAAAATCCTCTGACCGATTTTGACCGACTCGCCCTCGGCGACGAGGATGCCTTCGGCTATATCCTCTTCACTTAAAGGTTTTTCATAGCCTGCGAGACGATTGATATCGAGAATGTAGAGGCGCGGAGGGCCGAATCGGTTCTCGCCGATAGTGTCCCATGGTTCGACAGAATCGCCTACTTTGGCCAGAATATCGCCATCGTATGGGAGCTTTCGGTCGATAGAGTATTCGCCGAACTCGGGCTTTTTTTCTTCGACCATGATTGTATCAACAACTCCGGCATCGCACTTGAACTTTGAAATCCTTCCGCCGAGGAAGAACCTTCCTCGGCCACGGCAATCAATTATTACGGACATCTCCGTGTTTATTTCGGCGGTTGTTCGGTCGTTCTCGAGGTTGAGTCTGCCATGACACTCTATCATGAAATCGCCGCCACCATCGATGATAATCGCCTGTCCGCCTTCGACTATAAGCTTTTCGCCGGTGGTGCGATTCTTGACAGTTAGCGCGGGCTTGCCTCGACGAACCTTCCCCAACGGCGCAACGACATGGCCGAGAGACTCGATGCACTCATCTTCGAAGAGGCGGAGGGCTTCATCCGGCTCCACCTTCGAGAAAATGCCAAGATGCGGCGATTTGAAATGCCTGTCGATTGCAAGCTCTGTGATTCCCGTCGGCATGAAGGCATCGGCAAGGATAATTCTCGCGACATCGCCGGGAAGATGCGTGATCACGCCGCCTGCGCCGATGAGGAGCGAAATATCCGAAAGCTGAAATTTCTCCTCGTGTTTGTTCAACTGAAGCACCTCTTCCCAGCGATTGGAGTCCGCGAGGAGCTTTTTGCGGCGGTCGAGGAAACCGACTCGGCTAATCTTGAAGTTCATATCGACATGCTTTTCCCACGCCATCCGCATTCCCTCGATAGCACAAGCATATTCTACGAGTTTCTGCGATTCGGCCTGTGGAACATGCGTAGGATTCAGTGTCTTATTCGCGATGTAATTGCGGATTTCGCCCTCGGGAATGCCTTCGATGTGCGACGAAACGGCCTCGATGCCAGCCTCCACGAGGATGTTCGACAGCGAATAGCTCATCCCGATGTTCGCCGAAACCGTGCGGTGGTGTTGCGATTTGATGACCGTGAAAATGTCCGTTGTTGCGCCGCCGATGTCAACCATCGCGATATTTCGGCCGGTTTTGTCTGCGAATGCCGAGAGCATCGCCTCGACGCCCGCGGGCGTGGGCATGATGTCCGTTTTCACGCTCGATTTCAGTTCGGAATATCCCGGCGCGCGCTCCATGACATTATCCATAAAAAGCTCATGAATCTTTGCTTTCGCCGGTTCTGTGTTCATCCTTTCCATGTCCGGCCGGACATTCGGGACGATGTGCACATCGAAATTCTCGGCCAGCAAGTTCGCTACAAACGCCCGCGCAGACTTGTTTCCGCAGAAAACCAGCGGAATCTTCTCGCCCTCGCGGAATTTCGGCGAGGGCTTGGCGAGGCTAAGAATCTCTGCAAGCTCGACGACCGGGGCTATCGCGCCACCATCGATGCCGCCGGCCATGAGAATCATGTCAGGGTGAAGCTCGCTCATGATGCGCATCTTCTCGACCGGCGGGATTTTGTCGTCTATCGTGAACGTCTTGAGGATGATGCCGCCGGCGCCGTATGCCGTCATCTCGGCGACCGTGCCGGTTTCGTTGGATGAGAGGCCGAATACTAATATCTGCAGGCCGCCACCGGCCGAGCTTGTAGTGAGAAAAGGCGCAGTGAGTTTTCCGTTGTCGTCGGTGAGGGGCGCGTCTAATCCCTCGCCGATGCCCTCGATGAGGCGGCGCAGGCCTACCCGCACATCCTCGTCGGGCTTCTCGACGGTCGTGGCAGTGTCGAACTGTCTCAAGAAACGGAAACCGTCGTCGGTTCTTTCTAAGAGTAGCCCCTTCGTGGTAGTGCTTCCAATGTCCGTTATCAGTAAATAATTGCTGTTACGTGACATTTTTTCCTCCGCCGTTTGAGGCGCTGTTCGACACAAATAATTCTTGATGCACAGAATATATATATTCCTGCAAGAATCTGTGGCCTATTGGAACCTATCACATATTCAATGCGGCCAATATTCCGGCACCGGCGACAAGGAAGATGAGGATGTAAATCGCAAAAACTATCGCCATCCAAATAAGTGTAGCTTTGGCCCAATTGGCTTTGCTTATTGGGGTGTTGCTCCCGAAAGCCCAAACGAAAAGAAGGATGAGATTGACAATGGGAATTGCCATAAGAAGTAAGGTCACTATCCAATCGCCAACGGTGACCGGCTTATACAGCGAATTCTGCGGTTTTTGGATTTCGTTTTCCATGAGTCTCCTTTCGGCTTCGCTAACTCTGGCGAAGCGGTTCAAACGAATCTGCTAACTGATGGACTATCTCCCGAAATCGACCTTCGGCGCCTCGCGCTGGGCGGTGTCGTCCAGTTCGAAATATTCTCTTTTGGCGAAGTTGAACATATTCGCCACGATGTTCGAGGGGAATTTCTCGCAAGTTGTGTTCAGGTCGCGGACGACGGCGTTGTAGTATCTCCGGCTGTCGGCGAGTGCGCTCTCGATTCTCTCCAACGCGGCCTGAAGTTCGAGGAAGCTCTGGTCGGCCTTAAGCTCGGGATAGCTCTCGGAGAGCGCGAACAGCTGGCGAAGCGCCTGCGTGAGGACATTCTCCGCCTGCGCCATCTTTGCGACATCGTCGGTGACATTTATCGCCTGTTGGCGCGCCTTGATGACGTTTTCCAAGGTTTCGCGCTCGTGGCCGGCATATCCCTTGACTGTCTCGACGAGGTTCGGTATAAGGTCGTATCGCCGTTTAAGCTGGACATCGACATCCGCCCATGCGTTCTCGGAGCGGTTTTTCAAGCCAACGAGCTTGTTATATAACCCTATCCCAACGACAACAATAATAACGACGGCGATGGCGAGTAGCGCCAAACACCCGACTAACAAACCAATGCCCATGAAGGCCTCCTGTGTTATCTCGCGGAATTTTCCATGTCGGAATTCATCTCAAATATAATCGGATAAATCCAAAAAACAATACCAAAAGCAGAAACTGCGCCCACGATAAATCGCGGGATGTTGCCGGTGTTCCACAATCCGAAAGTCTGCGCCAGCCCGTCGATTGCAAGCGGCGCGACAAAGGCGAGCAAGCCAAGCAAGGGCAAGGCGAAGCGCCGTTTGAGCATCATCGAAAAAACGCCGAAAACGAACAGCCCCGCGAAAATTCCGGTGCATCGCGCGCAGAGGCCGAGTTTGTGCCCCATGATAGCGAAACTTCGCTCCGCGCTCTGATGACAAAGCGGCGCAAGCCCGAGATAGCATCCCGCCGAGCCGAGGGGGCAGGTCTCCGCCAATATCGGCGCCGTAATGCTCGCCAGAAGAACGACGAACCACACGGCGGTGAGAAGAAGCGCGCCGTTTCGGCCTATCCAGCGGAGTAAACGCATCAACGGACTACCGCGATTTTCTCGGTGATGGAGCCGTGCTCCGTGACGAGGCGGACGATGTAAATCCCGTTGGCGATGGGAGTGCCTTTCCCGTTTTTGAGCGGCCATACAATCTCGAACTTGTCAGCAAGCGACCATCTTTCGTCGAACACCAGCTCTCCCGATGCTGTGAACACCGAGAAATGCGCGTTTTGGCCGGCGTATGCCACAGCGCGCAAATACTCCGAGGCGGGATTTGGGAAGACCAACAGTTCTGTCTCGCCGTCGCGGTATCTTCCGAAGCGAACCGCCCTGCCCGCGCCATCTACGGTGAAGCTGATTGCTTCCGGATAGCCGGGCATATAGAGCGCAACCGATTGCCCTGCCATAGCGAGCGGATCTACGAAGATGCCGAAGGTATCCGTGGCCGAGATTATCGTGGTGTCGTCGTATATGAAGTGAATCTCTTTATTGGGGATGACTTCGCCGCTGAGAATATCGACCGCCCTGCCGTAGAAGCCCATCGTCAGGCCTGCGGCCACCGTGCCCTTGGGAATTCCCCAGCCATAGTCGTTGTCGGCGGAATCGGCGGGGAAGGTCGGGTCGAATGCGCGAACGCGGTCGCCGCTGGCGCGGACGGCCAGCGCAAGGTCATAGCCGGAAAGCTCGTGGTTTGCGCTTTTAACTGCGGCGCAGAGGCCAGCGATGAGCGGACAAGAGAAGCTTGTGCCGGAACTCCAAGCGATGCCCGCGTTGGCGTATGCGTTGACGATGACCGTGCCCCATCCTACGGCGGATATGTCGGGCTTGATTCTGCCGTCCGCAGAGGGGCCGGGGCTGGAGAACGAGGCGATAACTTTGTCATGTCCAACCGCCGCCACCGCAAGCACGGAGTCGCCGTCGGCGGGGCTGATTATCGTGGGCCAATCAGGCTGTTGGCGGTAATTCCCCGCCGAATTCACCACGCAAATCCCCCGTGATGCCGCGATGTCCGCCGCGATTGTCGTCACCATCGTGTTGCCGTCGAGGTCGTTCATCGTATATGGAGTCTCCTCGTCGAATGTCGAGTATCCCAGACTGCTCGATGCGATGTCCGCGCCTAAAGAGTCGAGCCACTCGATTCCCGCGACCCAGTTGTCTTCCTCGCCGCGATATTCGGCCTCGATGTCCTCGGTTTTGGCGAGTGCCACCGACGCGCGATATGCCGCGCCGATAATCTCCCCCGGCGAGAAGGCCGCGACGCAACTCAAGGTCTGCGTGCCGTGGCGAAAGCCCATCTCATCGATGTCGCCGGCATCGGGGTCGAAATCGACCGTAGTGTCGTTGTGAACGAAATCATAGACGGCGACTATGTCGAGGCTGTCGAACGCTCTATGCGTTGTCCGAAAGCCCGAGTCGAGCATCCCCACGAGCACGCCTTGGCCGGCAAAGCCTCGCTGGTGCAGGTCAATCGCGCCAATCATCTCCAGTTGCGCACGGGATGCGCCGTAAAAATCGTCCACGCTGTCCACCTCGGAGGGGCGCATGAGCGAGACCGGCTCTATCGGCCTGCGATATGTCCGCACGGGGCGAATCTCGCGGACGAATGGAAGTTCGGCGATGTTGTGCAATGCCGCCTTGGGCGTGATGAACGACGCCGAGTTCAGCCATCGGCTGGTTCGTCTGTGGCGCGCGCCGAGCGCAACCACCTGCTCGATATAGCGCGTATTGACGGGCACATCGTGGATGTCCAGCTCGAGGCCGTCCTTGGCTCTTCTTTCGAGCGCTCTCTCAGAGAGGGTCAGGCGGGCGACTGCGGCTATGCTCATGCCGTCCAAGGGCTTGTCCTCGAAAAACACCCACACCATAAGGGAGTCTTTGCTCGATGCAAGCAGTCCGGGCGCGATTTTGGGCGAAGCTCCGGCGGTGGCGGAGATGACTGCTATTGCGATTATTGCTGTGATGATGGCTATTCTCATGTTGCCTTTCAAACTGTTAAGCGACGGGCGATGCAATTCGCCTCTACATTTGGCGAACGGTTATTTTTCGCTCGCTATCGCTGATTCTATCAATCGACACGCGGATAACCCTTTGCGGAAGTAGCTCCTCCCCCCTATCTGCCCATTCTACCAGCGAAATGCCCTCGCCCTCGAAAATCTCCCAAAGCCCGAGTTGCGCAATATCCTCGTGCTTCTCGACTCGATATAAATCTATGTGATAAATTATCTTATCCGCAATATATTCATGTATTATCGCAAATGACGGACTTGAAACCTCTGTCTCGTTGAATCCTAACGCCCTCGCGATGCCCTTAATCATCGTAGTCTTGCCTGCGCCCAAATCGCCGGTAAACGCCACGACATCGCCCTCGCGGAGATATCCGGCGAACTCTCCGCCAAAACCTGAGGTCTGCTCGGCGGAGCGGCTTATGAAATCGAGCCTCAGCCTCATTTCGGCCTCAGAACCGCCACGGGAACCACCATCTCCTCGATGCTAATTCCGCCGTGGAGGAAGCTGTTTCGATATTGCCGCTCGAACTGCGAGAAATTCGTCGGATAGACGAAGTAATAATCCTCTTTGGCGATGATGAAGTTCGTAGTCCGCGTGAAGCTCGGAAGGCGCCAGTCTTTTGGGTTTCGGATGAAGATGCCGCCCTTTTCATCGCAGTTGATGTTGTCGCCGAATTTATATCGAAGGTTCGGCGATGTGTCTCTCTTGCCGAATGCCTTCGTGCCGCGTCTTCCAATGGTGCTCCCGTGGTCTGTCGTAATTACAACGGTGACATTCTCGCGCGCAATCGCCCTAAGAGCTTTGAGCAGGCTCGAATGCGCGAACCAAGTCTTCATTACGCTACGGTATGCGCCCTCGTCAGGGGACATCTCGCGAAGCACCTCGTTGGCGGCTCTACTGTGGGCGAGGATGTCCAGAAAGTTCGCTACCACGCTGGTCATCGGCGCGGAGAGGTAGCTCTTCAGCCGGTGGACGAGGCTCTCGCCCTCCTCGGGGTCGAGAATTTTGATGTATTTGGTATCGCCGGGGAGGTCTATGCCGTTTTGGGCTATGAGCTTATCCAGAAGCTGGTGCTCATAGCGGTTGCGAGAGCTGGAGTCATCCAGCGGATTTATCCACAGGTCGGGGTATCGTTGGGAAATTTCATAGGGGAAAAGCCCGCTGAACACAGCATTGCGCGCGTAAGGCGTCGCCGAGGGCAGAAGGCTGAAGAACACGTCCGTCTCGATGTTGTAATAGTCGCTGAGGAGAGATTCGACAGTGAGCCACTGGTCGAGGCGCATGCAGTCGATGACGACAAAGAACACCTTCTCGCCCGCGCCGAGTGCCGGAATCACGTGTTCCCCCGCAACATCGACGGAGAGCATCGGTCTGTTTTCGCGCTCGCTCCAAATCCATTGTTCCCAATTGCTTTCGATGTAGCGCGAGAACTCGCCGTTGCACTCTCTGCGGAAATCGCGGTGTGTCCGCGTGAGGCCGAGTTCCGAATGACTGTCGAGGATGACGTCCCATTCGGCCAGCCAGAACGACAGCTCGAGCCACTGCTCGGGAGATGCTTTCTGCGAGGGCCGCATGACCATATCGCGGTATTCCGTCGTGTAATCACGCGTGAGTTGTTGGCCTACGATGCGTCCCGAGTCGAAAATTCTCTTCAGCGTGGAGAGTATCTGATGCGGATTGACGGGCTTGACGAGGTAATCTGCGATTTCTTTGCCGATTGCGTCCTCCATCAGCGTCTCCTCCATCGATTTGGTAATCATGACGACGGGGATGCGCTTGTCTATTTTGCGGATTTCCTCGAGCGTGGTAAGCCCGTCCATTCCGGGCATCATTTCGTCGAGGAGGACGAGGTCGAATCCGCCGCTCTGCACCAGCGCGACGGCATCCTCGCCGGAGTGGACGCCCTCGACGGAGTATCCCCTTTCCTGAAGGAAGATTATGTGCGGCTGAAGTTGGGCGATTTCGTCATCTGCCCAAATAATTCGTTTTTCTGTCATATTTTCTCCGGAAAAATAAAAATCTTAACTGTCATCACTGGCGAGCCACCGTCTCGCCCCTACGGGTTGTCATTGCGAGACCTGAAAGGTCGAAGCAATCTTGAATGAATTGAGGAGATTGCTTCGTCGCTGTTCTCCTCGCAATGACAAACACTACCTATCACCCATAACCCAATACCCTATCACACTTTCGCGCTCTTTGGGAAAGTAATCACAAAGGTCGTCTTTTCGAACGGTTTGCTCTCCAGAAGCGTGAGCCGGCCGAAATGATATTCCTCGACGATTCTTTTAGCAAGGGAAAGGCCAAGCCCCCATCCGCGCTTCTTGGTTGTGTATCCGGGGGAGAAAATTTTACGGTAGTTTCGGGCAGAAATTCCCTTGCCGTTGTCCGTAACGATTATCTGGACATCCTCGCCATCGACGTCCATTCGTGTGGCGACCTTGATTTTTGCGCCATCTTGAGGCGCGGCCTCCATCGAGTTTCTGATTAGGTTCTCGATTGCCCACGAGAGGAGCATCTGGTTGGCCATCACCGGCGGGACGGGATAATATTGCTCGACTATCTCCATCCGGCCTCGAAGGCGCGGCATACGCTGGCGGAGATACGCCACAGACTGGTGGATAAGCGATGGCAGTTCTGTAGGCTCCAGCTCGGGCGTCGAGCCGATTTGCCCGAAGCGCATGACAATCTTGTTGAGGATTAGTATATCCTCTGAGATTCTGTCGATGATGTCTTGCGGCGAGCGGTTGGAATGCCGGAACGCGCCGGCGATTTCGGCCTCTTTGATTTCGTCTTTGAGAAGCTCGTTCCATCCCATCATGCTCGAAATGGGCGTGCCGAGCTGATGCGCTGTCTCGCGCGCCATTCCCAGCCAGATGTTCTGTTCTTCGTAGAATTTTAGGCGGTTGTATGAGAGATACGAGAACACCAGTAGCAGTGCGACGAGCGTCAGAATGCCTATCGGGATGACTCTGAACCATTTAGCAAACGGCGGCTCGCCGAAATAAATATATCCGAGCAACCTGTCTGTTCTGCCGACATAGATTGGCACCGGCGATTGCGCCTGCCGCATCTTGGCGACCTCCGCGCGGAGCCGCTCGCGGGCTTCCTCGGTTGTATCGTTTCGGGCGATGCCCACATTGCGCCACGACATAGGCTGACCTTCGACTGATGTGAGTATCATCGGGAAATCGCTTTTGTCTATAATCTCCTCGAAAAAAATTGAAATCTCCGCCGCGCCGGCCGTTCTCAAAGCCGCGAGCGACCAAAGTCGCGCATACGCGCTGACGACTCTTCGGTTGTGCTGGGATGTCCTCTCGCGGCTGTAGTTGACTATGTAAAATATGCTCACTACAATGAGAAACCCCGCAACGACTGCCGTAAGAGAATAGAAGAACGGCACTCCCATATAGGTGATGCGGTATTTTGACCTCGAATTTTTCAACGGCTATAACCTCGGGGAAATCTCCTCTTGCCCGTGCATATACGGCCTCAACGCGCGGGGAATTTGCACCGTCCCTCGGGCGGTTTGATACGATTCCCATATCGCGACTAAGAGCCTCGGGAGTGCCACGCCGCTTGCGTTTAGCGTGTGGACGAACTGCACCTGTCCGCCGCTTTCCGGGCGGAAGCGAATGTTCGCTCTCCGCGACTGGAAATCGAGGAAGTTGCTACAGCTGGATACCTCGAGCCACCTGCCTTCGCCGGGCGCCCAAAGCTCGATGTCATAGACCTTTGCCGACGCGAATGACATGTCGCCCGTCGCCAGAAGGACGACGCGGTAGTGAAGTTCGAGCGCCTGAAGGACTTTCTCGGCCTGCGCGAGAAGCGACTCGTGTTCCTCCCACGATTTATCGGGATGCGAGAACTTGACAAGCTCGACCTTGTCGAACTGGTGAACGCGGAGAAGCCCGCGTGTATCTGCACCGTATGAGCCGGCCTCCCTTCGGAAATTGGCCGTGTATCCCGCGTAGTATATCGGGAGGTTCTCCTCGCGGAGCATTTCGCCGGCGTGGAGATTGGTGATTGGCACCTCGGCGGTGGGGATGAGGAAGAGGTCTTCCTCGGGGAAGTGATACATGTCGCCTTCGAGCTTAGGGATTTGCGCGGTGCCGGTCATCGCTTGCCTGTTCGCGAGGAACGGGGGCGCGATTTCGAGAAAGCCCGATTCGCGGTGAATATCCAGCATCATCGCGATAAGGGCGCGGGACATGCGGGCGCCATCGCCGGCGAGGAGCGAGAAGCCGCTACCGGCGACTTTCGCGCCAAGTTCCATATCGAGCATGCCGAGCATGTCGCCGAGATCGATATGGTCGCGCGGCTCGAAATCGAACTTCGGCGGACTTCCCCACTCGCGGAGAATCACATTTGCCGAAGCATCGCCCACGGGGACGTCATCCGCGGGGATGTTCGGGACTTTGATAAGCAATGCCGACCATCGTGTCTCGGCTTCGCGCTGTTTTTCCTCGAGGGCTTTCACGCTGTCGGAGAGGGCTTTGGCCTCGGCCTTGAGTTTTTCGGCCAGCTCGCGGTCTCCGCCGGCGAACGCCGCGCCGACTTGCGAGGACAATTCTTTTTGCCGATGGCGAAGCTCGTCGCCCTCGGCCTGAAGCGCGCGCCGCTCGGCATCGGCAGTGAGGATTTCGTCAACCACATCTGGCTCGTTTTTGTTGGCGCAGGCTGATTTTACTAACTCGGGATTTTCTCGAATGATGTTAATGTCTATCATAGTTGGGTTTTGGGTTATGGGTTTTGGGTTTTGGGTTTTGGGTTATGGGTGATTGGGAAAAGGCTAAGGGTTAAAGGTTAAGGGTTAAGGGTAAATGGGTCATGGGTTTGGTCATTTTTTTACAGTGAAACGAAATGCGCAGAACGGCGCGGTCGTGTTTTCCACGCGAAATTCGACGATGTTCTCGCCTTTGGGGAGTTCGATGTCAAAGCGCCGCGCCCTCGCAGGAATAACGCTCGGCTCGTTCTCGAAAATAGCTGTCTCGGAGATAGACGCGCGGAGCCTCGTGCGCGTCTCCGTTCCGTCCGCCCTCCTAACAACGACGGTGTAATTCTGCGCGCCCTTCATCGTCTTGTCGAAAGCGAGCCTCGTCCATACGGTTAGCATCCCCGCGCCATTATATTTGATGGTGACCGCCTTCTTGCCTTTGCCGGTGTAGTAAGTCGAACGGGTGTCCCCAACTACAAGCGCAAGCGCCTTGTCATATCGTTCGGGCGTAATGCGCGATGGGCTTCGCGGGATAGCGATTAGCCGCGCAAAAAGCTCGCCGTCGGTGGTCATCTTCAGCTCGCGCTTGCCGCGCTCCAGCTTGATTTTCAGTATTTTCGCCTGAGTGACCGGCACGGGCTTGGCCTTGCCAACCTCCATGCGGTATTTCTTCGATGGCCTCTCCGAGAAAGTGAAGCGCTTGAACTCCGCGCCATCGATGTGGAGAACAAAATCTGCGGACTTGCCCGCCTCGGCGCGAACATATAGGTGCACATATCCCGGGCCTTCGGCCGTCCACTCAATTGGGGTTTTGGCTGTAAGTTGTGAATATGAGTATCGTCCGTCGCCGCCGATAAGCCTGCACTGTGTGCCGGCCCTCTTCGGCTGAATCAACTGCGCAGTCGCCGTGAAGGCGAGCGCAAATATCGCACCGACGATGATTGTCTTCCGCATCTTTCCTCCGAAAAAATGACATCACTATATGATAGGCCGAAGTCCTGCCTATGTCAAACAGCTAATTTCGCTTTCAGCCCGCAGGGGGGCGTCGGCGGCCGTGAACGGCCAGCGAAGTAGTCGGGGCAGAATCGTCGCTTTGTGCAAAAAATCTCCCCCGACTACTTCGCTCTCACCTGCGATTTGTTAAATCGCAGGTGAGGCCGACGCCCCCCCCGTTTGCACGCGCGAAAATCGAATTAAATCTCGCCGTATTCTTCAAGCTTGCGGTAGAGCGTTCTCAGGCCTATGCCGAGAATTTCGGCGGCGCGCTTCTTATCGCCATCGCACTCTTCGAGCGTCTCGAGAATGGCAGTGCGCTCCAAATCGCGAATCGGAATGCCCCCGAGCTTGCCGCTATCGAACGAGCGCTCGACTCGAATCGTCTCGGGGACATTCGACAGCACCGGCTCCGGGCTGAAAATCGCCATCTGCTCGAGCGCGTGCTTTAACTCGCGGATGTTTCCCGGCCATTTATATTCCATGAAGACCTCCATCGCCTCCTCGGAGAGGGCCTCGAGCTTGCGGTTGAGTTGCACCGAGAGGCGGTTGAGAAAGAACTCCACGAGGCGCGGAATGTCCTCTTTGCGCTCGCGAAGCGGCGGTAGGTCTATTGTGACAACGCGCAACCGATACAGCAAATCCTGACGGAATTCGCCTTTGCGGACGGCTTCGTCGAGGTCGCGGTTAGTCGATGAGACGACGCGCAAATCGAGCTGTTTCGAGCCTCTTCCGCCGAGGCGCTCGACCGTGGAGTTCTCGAGCACACGAAGAAGTTTCGGCTGAAGCCTCAACGGGACATCGCCAATCTCATCGAGGACGATAGTTCCGCCGGATGACTGCTCGAATTTGCCCGGCCTGCTGTCGGTGGCACCTGTGAAAGCGCCCTTTTCATGGCCGAAAAGCTCGCTCTCCATGAGTGTCTCCGGTATCGCCGAGCAGTTAACCTTGACCAGCGGGCCTTCCGCACGCGATGACACCTTGTGAATCGCGTCGGCGACCAGCTCTTTGCCGGTGCCGCTTTCGCCGGTGATGAGCACCGTTGTGTCAATCGGCGCGACGGCCTTGACTTGCTCGAAAACTTTGACGATGGCCGGAGATTCCCCCACGATGCCCATCCACGCGCCCTCACCACGAAGCGCCGACTCGAGTTCCTTCTGCCGACGAATCATGTGCGACACCTCGAGAGCCTTGTCGGCCAACGCGCGGAGACGGCGTATATCGACGGGCTTCGTGAGATAGTCGTATGCGCCCTTCTTCATCGCCTCGATTGCCGTATCGACGGAGCCGTGGCCGGTGACGAGGATTACCTCCGCCGGCGACTCGGCGGTTCGCGCCATTTCGAGAAGGTCGATGCCGCCGATAGTCCCCGGAAGCATGAGGTCGGCAATGAGGAGGTCGATGTCGAGCTTCTCGAAGAGCTTTTTGGCCTGTTCGCCGGTCTGGGCGGTATGTATAATTCGGTCTTCGGTTTCGAGAACTTCGCTCAAAGTCTCGAGCTGAGCCGGTTCGTCGTCAACTACGAGCAGGTGATTCTTATTGTCTTGCATGGCCTCTTCTGGTTATGTGATTATCTTCATCTTGGCAATGATACCGTGAAAGTCGTCCCCACACCGGGCTTGCTCTCAACGCGAACGCTCCCGCCGTGGTCCATCGCGACGCGCCGGACAATCGCCAGCCCAACGCCGGTGCCGGTTTCTTTGTTTGTTGTGTATGGCTCGAAAATCCGCTCCATCTGCTTTTTCTCGATGCCGCACCCCTCGTCGATTATAGCGACATGCACCCTCCGCGAAGTTTTGCTTATCGAAACGACTATATCGTCGCCGGACTGGCATGCATCGCGGGCGTTGAGAAGCAAGTTCAAAAAAAGTTGCCGAAGCTGTTCGGCATCGCCGCGAATCTCGGGGATTTCCTCCTTGACATCGATTCGAATGCGCATTCCCGCGCTCTCGAACTCCGGCCCGACGAACTCGGCGAGCCGCGTCAGGGCATCGACTATGTCCATCTTCGCGAGATTGAGTTTCGGCGGGCGCGCAAACCTCAGGAAGCTCGTCAAAATGCTGTCGAGGCGCATGACCTCCGAGCGGACACGCGAGAGCTTGAGGCGCGTCTTCTCGTCCTCACCGCCGAGCTTCTCGTCGAGAAGCTGAATGTTCATGTTAATAGTATTCAAAGGGTTACGAATCTCGTGGGCGAGGCTTCCGGCGATTTCGCCTAAATATGCCAGCCGGCTCTGCCGCTCGATTTCCTGCCTAAGCCTTCGAACCCTCCGCACCATAAATCCGCCATAAGCGATTGCCACGGCTATCGCGCCCAGCGCGAGCGCAAACAGCACGCGCAGTAAATTCCCCGCGCGGTCGGTGACCTCGGCAAGCTCGGGCGTCAGTCCCTCCTGCGGAATCCCCGCGTGGAGCACTCTTCCGCCAGGCATGCCCACGGCGATGTCATAGACGGGGATTCGCACGCCCGGGCCGGTCAGCACCAGCGGCTGAATGCCCTTGTCCTGAATCTTCCCGAGCGCAAGCGCCTGCGGGATGCCCATGTTGAAAACAACGCCGCCGTCGGCATCCGCGGCCACGATGTAGATGAACCCGTATTTCTCCATAATCGTGCGGATTCTCGCGCGGTCGTTGGGCGAAATGAATCCCTCGGCGAGGCGCTCGGCGATGAAATCCCCAAGCTCGCGCGTGTCGATTAGAGCATCATTGAGCGTCGCCTCGAGAAGCTTCTCGGAGAAATCCGACAAATAGAACTGGCTGATACCATAACCGCCGGCCACCACCGCGACGAACATCACCGCAGTCCGCATGGCTAAATGTATCACGCGCTTTCTGTCTTCGGGTATCATCTGACCTTACCTAAATATACATAGCTGTCAATTGTCGTTTAGTTGAACGGCTGTAAAGAGAAGAACATCTTTATGAGGAAGAGATTTCTCCTTCGCTATCGGCGTCGTCGTAATTACGGATAGCATATCGCTTCTAACTCTATGATTCATCATACTTTGCCCAATATCGCATAGGCGATGTAAGAGATGTGTATCGCGATTCTCGACAAGTCGGAGATGAGATCGAGGTGAATCGCGCTCGTGTCGGCGGAAAATTTCACGCCGGCGTGGAGACGCTCGATGTGACTACGGTTGAGGCGTCTCTGCTCTTGGGCGATTTCCTTAGTTTCCTCGATAATCGCCTTCGCCATGTCCTTGTCCCGAAGGGCAATCAAATCGAGCGTATTGCAGAGTAGCTCGCGAACTTTGCAGTGGAAGCCTTGTATTTCGGCGATGCCCTGCTCGGAGAAGAAGTAGCCGTCATCGAGGCGCTTTTCCACGTATGTAGAGAGGTTTTTGCTGATTACATCGGCGATATGCTCAAGCTCGAGTGTAATCGTGAGAAGCTCCATCTCTGTGCGGGATTCTTTCGTGGAAAGTTCCGAGCCGGTGAGCTGTGTGAGGTATTCGGTAATCGCCTCCTGCTCTATATCCACCAAGTCGTCCCGCGCTATGACCTCCTCCAGTAGCGCTCTGTCGGATTGGGCGAGGGCGATGTAAATGTCGTCCATCATCGAGAGCACGATATCGCCCTGGCGGAGAATCTCGCGCGCCGCGCTTCCGAGCGCGATGGGCGGGTTGCTCGTGGCGTTCGGGTCGAGATATTTCGGCCTAAAGAGCTTCTCGGATGCGCCCGACGGCACCATCCTTTCGATAAGCTTCGCCAGAGGCCTGTTGAACGGCAGGAATAGAACGCCCGCCGTGAGCGCAAAGAGTGTATGAACATGCGCGATTCCCCTCGCGGGGTCGGCGGAGAGTGTCTCGGCGAGCGATGTGTATGCCCCTGCGAACAGGAAGACGACAATACCCGCCGTGGCGCGGACTATAAGCTCCGTCCACGCGATGCGCTTGCCGCGGGAGCTTCCGCCCGCGGAGCCGATGAACGCGATTCCGCAACTTCCAATATTCGCCCCGATGATGAACGGCAGTGCCGACGAGACATCCATGACGCCCGCGAACCCCAGCGTGAGCAATAGGCCGAGTGTCGCGGCGCTGGACTGGAACAGGAGCGTCATTCCCGCCGCTATCACCGCCGCGAAAAACGGCGTCCGCGCGAAAAACGCAATCGCATCCGGGAAGAAGTCCTCGCCCGTCAGCGGCTCCGTGCCCATGGTAATGAGGTGCATGCCCAAAAACACCAACCCGAACGAGAAAATTGCACTGCCTATATCGCGAAGACGCTCGGCGCGTGTGATTCTCATTAGTATAAAGCCCGCGAGCAACATCGCCGGCGCCCACGCGTGGATTCTGAAAGCGAGAAGCTGAACCGTCAGCGTCGAGCCGACGCCCGCGCCGAGGATTATCCCCACTGCGTTCGCCAGAAGTATAAGCCCGTTGTTCGAGAGCGCGACAATCATGAGCATAACCGCCGCCGAAGACTGAAGCGATAGCGCCACTACCAGCCCCAACAGAAACCCGCGAATCCGGCTCGATGTCATCCGCGTGATGACCAGCCGAAGGCTCGCGCCCGCGAAATCCTCCAACGATTTTGTCAGCTTGCGGATGCCATAGAGAAACAGCGCAACGCCGCCGAGGATTTCGAACAACAGTAGTGTTATGCTCTGCTCGTTTGTCATTTTGACAATATGATATTGCTTTCGCGCGAATAATCAAGCTTAAACTTTCGCGCGAGAGAGAAATGCGACGTATAGTTTTCGTTATCAGGTAGTTCCGTAGTGGCGGTCGCCTGCGTCGCCGAGGCCGGGGCGGATGTATGCGTTCTCGTCGAGGCGCTCATCCAGCGCGCCGAGGAAGACGGCCATGTCGGGGAATTCGGAGGTGAGGCGGCGGACGCCCTCCGGAGCGCCGATAATCCCGCAGAAGACTATCCTGTCGGGATTGAGCGCGGAGAGGCGTTTTGCCGTGAAAATCGCGCTTCCGCCGGTGGCGAGCATGGGGTCGAGGATTATCGCCGTCTTGCCGGAGAGGTCTTCGGGGAGCGAGTCGTAGTAGTAGTTTGGCTCGAAAGTCGCCTCGTCTCTTCGGACGCCGATGTGATGCACCGGTGCCGAGGGGATTAGCCTCAAGAATGCGCGCTCCATGCCCATTCCCGCGCGAAGTATCGGCACGCCCACGACATCTCGCTCGATGATGCGCCGGATATGCGCCGGCTCGAGCGGCGTATCGACGACGGCTTCCTCCGACGGTGCCAAATCCAATGCCCGTGCGATAAGTAGCGTCGCGAGCGTCTCGGTCCGCGCGACGAACTCGGCGGCGGATGTCCGCTTGTCGCGAAGAACGGACAGAAGGTGCGAAACGGCAAGCTCTTCCTGCAAAACGGTCGGCATCATGTTTCTCCTTTGCGGTTGTTTATGATAAAATATCGAGGAAGTCGCCCTAAGGCAAGGCGAATCTGCGTGCGCTTGAATTTTTTAGGACAAATCCGTTCCCGCACAAATAGCATCGTCCTATTTCGATGAAGATGAGCCTGCGCAACCTCTTTGTTGACAACCTATTAGGCCACTTTCGAGACACAATTGGTGCAACATAACGGATGGGGTTTTTCGTCGGAATGCGGCCTCTACTGTGGTAATTGGGAGGCAAATCCATATATTAGGCGGATAAAATTGTTTGAAATGGAGCTTGTATGTCTAAAGTCAAATATCTCCTGCTTCCGTTATTATTCGTTTTCCCACTCATCGCCGGTTTTATGGAAATCGAGATTGTTCGCTCGGCGAACGATTTCGAGGTCGTCTCCGGCGATTTCGTTCGAGTATTTTCGGATGATTGCGTGGTGTGGGGCGAACCGGGGACGCCGCAAATTTTAGCGGAGGCGCTCCAAGTTCTAATTCCGCAAGGATTTGCGCTAACCGACGCGAGCATTGATTCGGAGGTGTGGCGGCCATTGGCGGAGGGAGTTCCCTTTCCCGCGCAGAGTCCGGCGATTTTGTCCATACCCTCGCCGATGATTGCCCCGCCGACTCCATCGGACTATCGCGCCGACAGGTGGTTTCCCGAAAACCCGCTTCTGGGCGCATCTTCGGGCAACATGTCGGGTTTCTCCATAGGCTCTGTCGTCCTATCGCCAATTCGCTGGAATCCCGCGATGGGCATCTGCGAGTTCCTCGAATCCGCGCGAATTACCATCGAATATGCACCGAACACATCGATTTCGCCATCGCGAAGAACACCTCACAGCGATAGACATTGGCGGGAATCTATCGCCGGGATCGTCATAAATCCTCAAGAGATAAACAGTTATAGCTTCTCCGTCGATCCCTCTGCGTTCGATTACGCGATAATTTCGCCGCCGGCTTTCGAGCATCATTTTGCGCAACTTCTCGACCTTCGCCGAAGCTGGGGGCTACGCGACACGGTGCTCATCACGACGGATATTTACGCCTCTTTTCCGGGAATCGACCGCGCGGAAAAACTCCGCAACGCCATCAAGGATATCTTCATCGAGGAGGGGATAAGCTTCGTCCTGCTTGCGGGCGACACATCGCACATTCCGGCGCGCAAAGTCTTCGCGATGGACTGCCTTGCGGGCTTCTACCCCGACGAGAACGAGATTTTTGCCGACCTCTATTTCGCGGATTTGGACGGCGATTGGAATTTCAACGGCGACACTATTTTCGGCGAAATCGCCGACTCGATCGACATGTTCGCAGATGTCCACATCGGGCGCCTCTCACTCACAAATACGACCCAGCTCGCCGGGATTATCGGCAAACTCACGCGATACGAGAACAACCGCTCGGAGCATTTCGCCAATAGCGGCCTCATGCTTGCGCAAGTCCTCTGGCACGAACCATACACCGACGGCGCAATCTTCAAAGACGACCTCGTCTCGAATGTCTTTCCGGATCATTTCGACTTCGGGCGCGTCTATGGCTCGCTCGGCGGAGACGCGCCCACCGCCCTCGACAGCATGAACACCGGCGCGAACTTCATCAACCATGCGGGGCACGCGAATATTGCGGTGATGTGCATTGACCACGGCAGTTGCCTTTTCCTGACGGATATGGAACTTCTCGGCAATTTCGACAGACCGTCGATTCTCTACTCTATCGGCTGTTGGCCGGCGGCGTTCGATAAGGACTGCATCGCCGAGCGATTCGTGAACAACCCGCATGGCGGGGGCGCGGCGTTCATTGGCAACAGTCGCTATGGCTGGGGTTCGCCGGGCAACCCCGGGCGCGGATACTCCGAGGTGCTCGATAAGGCTTTCTGGGAGGAGATTTTCCGCGGGAATTACACACTCGGCGCGGCGCACGATTTGTCGAGGGCGCGCTATGTCCCGTTCGCGCAATGGGAGAACGTCTGGCGATGGGTCATCTATGAGCTGAATATTATCGGCGACCCCGCGACGGGGGCCATCACCGGCTTCTCGCCGATTGGAATTACCTGCGATGTCGAGGGCGCGGATGTCGGCGTTCGTGTCGAGAGGTTAGGCGGCGCACCGGCAGGGGGGGCAATCGTTTCCGCACGAGACACTTACGGCCTCATTGATGAGGCGATGACCGACGCGCTCGGCTTCGCGGGATTGTCCATCGCGGGGGGAGTGCCGCCGATTATCATCACCGCGCGCCTCGATGGCGAGGGCGTTATCGCTGAGACGCTATGGGTCGCCGGCTCGGCGGGGTTTTTCCGTTGGGGATACTCGCCGGAGCACGGCTTTGATGATGGCCGCGCCGATTCGGGAGATACTGTCGAGGTGGTATTCCGCATGGGCGGCGGAGAAACCCCTATCTCGAGCATCACATGGTCGCCGACTTCGAACTTCGGCAGTCCGCTTTCTACAGTCGATCCCCCCGCCTTGATTTCTGCGGGGGATAGCGCGGTTTTCGGCGCGGTTTTCGCCATTCCGGAGGATTTGCCGCGCGACACGGCCTTATTCATCGATCCGCAAATCATATCGTCGATTGGCGAGGTCGGCTTTCCCGTTTCTCTTCCGGTCAACGTGGCGAAACTTCGTCTCACGGGGATATCCCTGACCAACCCGTCATTCGGCGAAGATCCTCTGGAGACGGCGCAACTCAGGCTTTCGTGGGAAAATATCGGCAGTGGGCGTTCTTCCAATCCGAGTGTTAGCATCGCATGTCCGGGCGGAGAGTTTTATATATCCGGCTCGCCAGCCTCGGCGCCGTCGGTTCTCCCCGGAGATTCAATCACCGTAGGGCCGTTCGAGCTATCGTGGTCGTCCGGCATCGCGCCGATGTCCGTCGTTCCGATTATCGCCGAATTCTCGCCGTATCCGCCGGAAACGCTACATCTTGCGACCGTCCCGCTGGGCTTCTCGACCGATGTCGAGACCTCGGACTATCCCTTCATCCGGAATCCCGGGACTCTCTGGCATCGCTCGAACGCCCGCGCCCGTAGCGGCTCGTTCGCGTGGTATTGCGGAAATCCCTCATACGGCAGATATTCGCCTAACATGAGCGATGTCCTCCGCACGGAGCGTTTTGTCCTCGGCGACCGCTCCGAATTGCGCTTCTGGGCGCACGCAGAGTTCCCAAATTACGGCACGGACGGCCTTCATGTCGAGATTGCAGGCGATGTGGATACCGTCGTTCTGGACTATATCGGGAGCGGCGGCGCGCTTCTGAGCTTCGTCATCGGTTGGGCGGAGTATCGCTACTCGCTCGAGGGTCTGCCTTTCGCACCGGGGGACAGCATCGAAATTCGTTTCCGCTTCGTTAGCGATGAGAGCGACGAGGAGGAGGGCATCTTCATCGACGACATTTCCCTCGAAAGCCCGATGGCCGGCTTCGTTTCGTCGATAGCCGAACGAACACAGCTCCCCGCAAAACTCACGATTTCAGCATACCCGAACCCGTTCAATTCCTCGGTGAGGATAGAAGTTGAGAGTGGAGAGTGGAGAGTGGAGAGTTTGGAGATTTTCGACATCGTCGGTCGGCGGGTGGATGAATTAATCCCCCCCAGCCCCCCTTTAACAAGGGGGGAGGTAGAGAAGTCCTCCTTGTCAAATGGGGATTTAGGGGGATTCCTCTGGCAACCCCGCGCCGCCCTTCCCTCGGGCATATATCTTGTGCGTGCAAAGACAGCCGTGGGCGATGTCGCCGTCAGGCGGATTGTTCTTCTAAAATGATGTCCCTGCGAACTTGCCCCCCTCGCCACCCCGCGCCGGCACGGGACTTGCCAAGCAAGTCGCGCGCCGGCGCCCATCCAAACTATAAGCGCGCGGCGTGAGATAGGGGATGTTGTTTCTCGGACAAGTTAACCGCGCGCTATTCAAAACCGATTATTTTATCAGGGTCATCTTACGAAATTCCTCGAACAGCGGCTCGCCGCTTTCTTCGCGGACGGCCATTTTGCAGAGATAGATTCCCGACGGCAGGGAATAATCCGCCACATCGAGGCCGTTCCACATTGCACGATATGTTCCGGCGCGAAGGTTGCTATCGATTAAATTTACGATTTTGACTCCGTTAATATTGTAAATCTCGATTGACACATGGGCATCCACCGCGAGATCGAAATCTACTAACACATTCGAGTTGAACGGGTTCGGGGTGGGCATTCCGAGGCGAAAAACATCGGGGATGCACTTTTCGCAGTCCAAATCGTCGAGTTTTGCCAGACGCGCCTCTCGCGGGCATTCAATCTCGCGGTTGTCCGCCCGAATATCGACGTTTTCGGGAATTATGAGCGTATCGAAGTAGCAGAAGTTGGCGGAAATTGCCTCGCTCTCGCCTTCGAATGTCCACTCGGCAGTGCCGGTATAGATACAATTGAGTCCTTCGGCCTTATCGCCGAAATCGAGAATGCCATTGGAAACTGCACATGCGTGCACGAAATTTTTGAAAGTCGAAAATTCTGCCGTGGTTCGCGTGTTCTTCTCGGAGCTTATGATTATTGGACCGCCTCGCGCGTCGAAATTGCAGGCGAAAAGCTCGATTCCCGCGGGATAGAGCGCGGAGGAGCGATTAATGACCGCCGTGCCTTTGCCGGAAAAACCGCAATGCCGAAAAACTGCCCGCGACTGCCCGTTAACCTCGCAGGCATGGCTCTCGAAGCCGATGAACTCGCATCTCTCGATAGTTATCTCCTCGACCTGCTCGCCTATCGTGATTCCGCTCTCGCCGCGGAAACTCGAACGTTCGATTCGCGATTTTCCTCGCCAACCCGATAGCTCAAGGCCAACAACGAACACGCAATCTTCGATAAGCAAGCTGGCCCCTCGGGCGCGATTGGTGATTGAAATATTTTCATCTCCTTGAAATTTCGAAGAACTAATCATCAGATTCCCCGCGAATTTCCCGGCAATCTCGATTCCTCCAATGCCCTCCAGCGAAGTGTGAGCGATGCGTATTGCGCCCCCGTCACGCGCGAGGAATTCTGCGGATTGTTGACGATACTTCGCCGATGTCCTTACTTGAATGGGGTCATTGACGGTTCCATTGAATGCAATTAGCGAGGCATCGCCCATTGCGGAAAGTCTCCCCTCCCCCGCGAATATGATTTCCGTAGCGGGCGATATGCGCAGAGTATCGTCTCGGCCAACGACTACATCGCCCCATATCTCGACGTCTCCCCAGAGAGAGTCTGCGCTTGTCAAGCTAATCGACGATAAAACTTGAAAATCCACATATCTGGTGCATTTGATTAGAATACGAAGCGGCCTGTCTCGCTCGATATAAGGGAGCGAGAGTGTTCCGGCGTCGTCGAACGCATCGTCATAGTGAATTCGCACACCATCGTCCGAGAAGACAATCACGAGGGCGTTATCGATAACGCGTCCGTTTTCCGCATCGCGAATTGTGACGAGCTTTCGCCTCCAGTCGATTTCGACGGCAAGACGCCCTGCACTTTGAGCTTCCGGCGGATTTGGAAGGCCTCGAAATAGTTCAAACAGCCCCGATGCGCCTTTCGCCTGCCCTTTGATAGTAGTGAAGGTTGTTTCGGGAAATGAAAGTGTTCCCTCGCCCTGCACGTGATAGAAATATCCCTCACCCTCGGCGACGAGCATCGTTGGCCGGAAGCAGTCGCGTTCGGCGTCGTATCGAATGAGAAAATCCGGCGTTGTTTCGATACCGCTCCCGACGAATCGGTGTGACGTTCCCCAAACAATATCGTTACCGCGAGAAATAACCGAGCCGACCACGTTCCACTGAGAATTTATTTCGCGCTCCCAGCGCATAACCGGCGCACCGGTAATGCTCACCGTATCGTTATCTTTTGTGAATAACAGCCAATACCCCAACGATGCATCGGGGACGCTCATAGAAGCGTCGATGTATGTTTCCGTGGAGTTATCCCACGTGAGGATTTGCCTTGCCTGTGGAAAGATGTCCGCGAGCGTGCTTCCGCAAATATTGAGCGGCACGGAGATGAGATTCCATCCGGCGCGAGGGAAGTAATGCACGGTCGAATCGATGTTAAGCGTCGATGCTGTGGGGAGTTCCACGGTTTGCGTTATAAAATCTCGTTTGTAGCATGTGATGAATAGTGTGTCCTCACCTATTAGGTCGAGTCCTGCAACGGAACGCACCTCCTCGGGCGAAAAGACCACTTGATTCCCCGCGTATGGGACGACTTTGCATACTGGCGCTGTGTTCGAGATGAACCCCGACGTAATGCAAATCCTTGTGTCGTGGAGCCAGCGCGCGGGTCCGTCGGGCGCAATGAATACATATAGGCTTTCGGCGATATCCTCGTCGGTGTAATAGTAGCACTCTGGGATTGTGCTTACGAAGAACTTCGTTGGCTCGACGGAGCCATAGAAGCGTGTCAGCGGATCGCCGATAAGCCTCGGCGACCAAATTAGATGACTTCGCCAAGCATCGCCGACAATCTTCGAGTATCCGCGTATCTTGCTTACAAAGTCATGCGGCGCGGCACCGTCGAGGATGCCGCCGTAGTAAAAGAGCGCGCCTCGTCCGACGAACTCGTATCCGATTTCCCGCGCCGTCCGGCATCCTCCGGAGACTACGCCCGTGGGGTATCCAATCGAGCGGAACATGAGGTCGTAGCTGGTGATTGCCCCCTCGCCCGAGCCTGCACATGCAGGGCCGCTCTTGAACCATGCGCCGTGCGTGCCGTGCCCGAAGTGCCATACCGCGGCGAACTTATCAACCTCCAGTGCCGTGATGATGGCGTCATTCATTCCGCGAAGAGTTCCCGGCGGGAGCATGCCCATCGTGGTATCGTGGCAGGTGTAGTGTGTCAGGTTGAACCCGGCGTCCTGGATTGCGCCAGCCTGCGCCTGCGCATCGACATAACCGAAGATGACATCCGATGTCTGCGAGACGAACATGAAGTCCATCCAGTTGCCTCCGGGAAGATACTCCGTCTCGTTCTGCAGGATTCGCTCGATTAGGAGCTCCGTGCCGCCCGCGCCGTATGTTCGAACCGCCCACATTCGCCCTACGCCCAGTTGGGGCATATATGTAGGCAGAGAATATGTCGATTCCGTCACCGGCGGGCGAGTTCCGTCGCCGATCTTCACTGCCGGCAGGCTGTCGAGGTCGTGATCATCAGGGCCGATAAGGCCCACATAACTGAGCGATGCTATCCCCGAGAGGTCTCGGTAGAACTCGAAAGTATCTGCTATGAAATGGCGAATCCATGTGGTTTCGGAGTCCGCGGGATAGAGCGGCTGATAGACATCGTATATTTCCCCCGCAGAGACAAGATGGACTCGCCAGCCCTGCTTGTATCGCAAATCCGCGAGCTTGTTCGCGAGATTACCATAATAATCATTCGAGTGATCAGCATAAATATAAAGAACTTGATAGCTCTCTGCGACGCCCGATATAGAATGCTCTTGCTTTGCGATATTAGGAAAATTCGCCAAATAGACCTGCTCGAGCCACGACTCGAGAACAAGTTTGCCGAATGCACCATCGGCGGAAATTTTCGCCCGAACTTTGCGGTGAATCTTCAACGAATCGCCCGACGGATTGAACGAATATAGATTAAAGCTAAGCCCCACGCCATTGACCGCGCGCCATCGGAAAGGCTCGCCGAGCGTCATGATATCCGAATAATGCCATTCGCTGGCGGGCAAGCCGTCATCGGAAGGCGGGATACAATCGCCGGAAATCGGACATTCGCATGAAATCGACGCAAGTTTTATCCCCGCAAAAGTCGTGTCCTCAACTTCGATTATCTCGATGGAAACGCCTTCTATCGAAGGCAAGGCCAGAGCGAAATCGAGTGTCATCTTTGCGGGAAAGTCGCTGTTTGTGGTATTAGAATGAAAGCCCGCCCACGGAACTTTCGGCACAAAGACAAACTCGCCGCCAATTTCTACGGAGTCGAGATAAATTTTCGGGATGGCAATCTCGATAAGGACGCCGTCATCGCCGGAAGACAGCACCTCGAGTGGCAGAGTTCGGTGAACCTCGTTCGGCAGGAGCAGAAGAGTTCTTCCGAATGCAGACCCTAATAATAGAGTAAAGACCGCGAGAACTTTCGCGAGAGTTTGCCCGCGCAAGAGCGGAGAAGAGTATGGCATGATTCGACCGCTTCATAATAAAGCGCAACCCTCGCTTATAGTATAAAAATTTTAATCATTTTTACAAGTAAAAAATTAAATTTTTATTCAAAGGGCTAAATAACGCAGGCAATAGAGGGTTTATCGGCTTATCTACTGGCATGAACTAATTGGTAATAATTGACAAGCTGTCGATATAGTAGCATGCACGGGAATGAAATTCCAATGTCTTGGGCAGAGCATGTTCACGGCGCGATGTCGCCATCAAGCGGATTGTTCTCCTAAAATGACTGTCGTGAGTAGTTTTATGTTGTCCCCCTACTCATCTATCTCGGCGACGCCAACGGGCATGGCATATAGTGGGATTTCCCTTTTGCCGAGATCGAGATGTTGAATTATGCTGTTTTGTCTTATCATGCCGATAATGCAGGTGCCGTAGTCGAGCGCGGCACATGCGAGATGGATATTCTGCGCCGATGCGCCGGCGGTGGCGTGGCCGTGGTTTATCTTGCTCTCTTTGGAGATTACCACGTTCACGGGCAGTTTATACGCGCTGATGTCCGTGACGATTACTATCACGAATTGCCCCGTGCCGACAAATCTCTGGACGCCGATGTCCTTGCGGATGTCGTTCGGATTGACAAGCTCGAGATGGTGGCCTTCCGGAACATATCTCCACGCGCCGTCTTCCATCGCGACGAAAATGCGGAGATAATCCGCGCCGGTCGCGACCGGGACAGTCTTCTTGCCGTTATCGCGATTGACGCCGTATGCCGCCCAAAGGATTGTCGCGAGGTTCTCTTCGGGTATCGGCTCGTCGGTGTATGAGCGGATAGTTCTGCGAAGTTGCATCGCACCGGCGAGGTCGAATTCGAGGTCCTCCCGAGGCGGCGGAAGCTGACGGATTTCCTGCGCGAGAAGGCCTGTCGAAAGTATCACAATTAAGATTCCGGTGAGATTTTTCATAATGCTTCTTCGTTTGTTATTGTTATCAATATAAATAGCGAAATTCGTAGGAGGTGCGGGCGGCTAACGCCCGAAAAGCCTCGCCACGGGGCTTTTGACAAGCTCGAAAGCCTTCTCCGGACAGACTTCGTTGCAACATAGGCAGGTGATGCAGGCCTTATAGTCAATCTCGGGGGGATTGCCATCCGCCATGCGCATTGCATCGACGGGGCAACTCTTGATGCAAAGGCCGCAACGGATGCACTTCTCGTCGATAGCGCGCGGGCGAATCCATATCACCTTCGCTAAATTGCGAAGTATCCATCCGGGAATAGGCGATGTGAGCAAATATTGCGGCGCTTTCGAGGGCAGGACGAAGGGCTTCTCGAGTATAAATTCATCGAAATTGCCGCCGAGAATCTCGATTTTATCGACATCGCCCTCACCAAGCCCGCGATTAGCCGCGATAGTTGTAATCGGGCTGTCGGTGGGTTTCTTGATGCCGATAATCCTCTCCGCCACGCGGTCGAGCGCAACGCCATCCGTGCTTGCCAAAATGAGTCCAACATCGCGGAGGTCGCCGCTGGATGGGCCGTTGCCCTCCATCCCGACAATCGCGTCCATAATGTGAAGCGTGGCGTGTGCCTCCTCGTATATCGAGACGACGACTTGGGAGAAATCGCGAGTGAGCGGGTGGCTTTTGTGATAGGCCGTTTTGCGAAACCCCGGCACGAGGCCGTAGAGGTTTTTCACTGCGCCGGTATAATATGTATAAGAGTGGGTTTTGAGCTTGCAAATATTGACAATCTTGTCATATTCGCGAAGAGCATTGGTCAGGTGGAGGGTCGTGCCGTCTTCCCGATGCACCGCAAACGCGCCCGACTTCTCGAAGTTTATCCACGGGATGCCAAGTCTCTCCGCCACATCGAGCATTCCGGTATTCCGAAAGACCCGCTCAACGCCCTTGTGCGCACCGGCGGGGGAATCTCCGATAGCGACCTCCGCGCCGAGGTCGATAAGTTCCATCGCAATAGCCTCGACAACCGATGGGTGCGTCGTCACGCCCCTATCGGGAGTGCGCGCCGAGAGGAGATTCGGCTTGAGAAGAACCCTATCGCCGGCCACAAAGAGACTCTCAATCCCTCCCAGCGGCTCAAGCAGGGATTTAACTTTAGGGCGAAGGAACTTCGCGTCGTATTCCTCCGCCCTGATAATTGAAACGCGTGCCGGCAAATCTAATCTTTCAGAAGATGCCAGGCGTTGCGATATTTCGCGTATTTGCTCGGCGGATCGCCGTTGCGCTTTCTGCGATAGTCAGAGT
>OMKS01000092.1_pt1 | contig 74677 bp, 68 predicted proteins | sample 1674721 | NCBI WGS metagenome assembly OMKS01 (sample SAMN06264996, study PRJEB25208) | sediment metagenome | isolation source: hot spring sediment | place: USA: California | collected 2014-09-02 | reverse complement strand
GGAGGGGGGGGGGGGCGGCCTCGAAAACCTGGCCGTAGGCGGGCCGGGCCCGGTCCCAGAGAATCGCGAGGTAGGTCAGGAAGAGCCCGACGCCGGCCAGGTGCACCAGGGCCGGCAGGGCAACGGCTCCCGGCAGCTGGACCAGGTAGTAGTGCGCGTCCAGCAGGTAAACATCCGCGGCTAAAGAGATCACAGCCAAAATGGAAAACCGCTGCTCGGCCCGGAAGTAAGCGGCGCTGGAGCGGGGGCCGGGCCGGCGAAAGGCGCGGTGGCACAGCCCGGCAAAAAGCAGTCCTTTGGCCAGGAAGAGCCCCAGGGCGGCCAGGGCGGGCAGTTGCGCCTCTTCCGGGGCTCCCCGGGTGACCAGGATCAGAATTACCAGCAGCAGATAGATCAGATTGTTATAAGGCAAAAGAGGCCCCCGGAGGAGAACTGGTTGCTGGGATCAGGGGCGGTGGCCGGCAAAGGCCCGGGCCAGACGACCGTTGTGCTTGTGGTACTCCTGGAGCAGGCGGGCCAGCTGGGGGGGCTGGAGCAGGCCGTGTTCGACGAAATACTCGCCGAACTTGCGTTGCATTCTTTGCTGGATCTGGATCAGCAGGCGCAGCTGGGCCTCGTTGAGCAGGCCCAGCTTGAGGGCGGATTGGCCGAAGGGTTGCAGACCTTGTCGGTTTTTTAGAACCATCTCGACGGCCGCATCGTCCAGAAGGCCGAAACGGCGGCTGATTTCGCCGATTTTAGGCCGGTTGTTCCGTTGCCAGATCAGGGCCTGGACGATGGTGCGCCAGGAAGTGATCCCGGAGTAGTAGAGAAAGTGGCCCAACAGCAAACGGCGGTTGGGAAGCGGCCCCTGGTAAAGACCCTCCAGGTTCCAGCAGGCGCTGCCAAAGGCGCTCCCCTTCTCTTTGAATTGCTGGTTTTTCCACCGCCGTTCCCGCCCGGCCCAGAAGCCGGTTCCGGTTCGCCTTCCCCCGGCACCGTTGGGGGGTGCAGGCTTGACGTGGGAGCGGCGAGTGCCGTTGCCGGCCCGGCGGTAGTCGGGCGGGATAAGCCCCTGTTCCCGGGCTTGCAGGTAGTTGACCAGGTTCTCGTAGGCCTGCTGAACATCATGGAACAGCAGCCCGTTGCGCTGTTGCTCCCCGGCGTCCGGTTGGGCCACGAAGCGGTCGGGGTGGGTTTCGAGGGCCCGTTGGCGGTAGGCGCTCTTAACTCCCGAGAGTTGAAGATATTGCAGAAAATCGTGGGAGAGATCCAGCTTCGGGCCGAAAATAACCTCGCAAGCCCGATAGAGATCCTGTTCCGCCACCACCAGGGACATGGCCCCACCTCGTCAAATTCAAAAAAAAGGTTCAATCAATTTTGCCGGCGCCGTTTTTATCTGCTATCTTTGGACAAGAAAGCCGCCTGGGCCGGCCAAAGCTTCCCGCAGCACTTTTTTTGTAGCAGAAAAAGCACGTTACGGCAAGGGTAAAGGGGGGTGAGGGCCCCGGCAGAGGCCGCGGCCCCGATATTGGAGGGTGATGATGGGGGATTTAGGTAACTTTTTTAAAGATTTCAATAAGCTGCCCGCATGGAGTAAACTGCGGAAACTGGCTGCTCGGCCCTTGGATCTGCGTGACCCCGAGGTGGTTACTCCGGAGAGAATTGCCACTTATCGCTGTGGGGGGGGCGGTTTTGAATTGCTCTATTTTGGCCAGCGGGTGGATCAGGGGGTTTTGGCCGCCCTCCAGGAATTGGCCGACCAGAGCGGGGCGGTGACCCAGTTTGCCCTGATGCGGCAGGGGGCGGTCCTTAACCGGGTCGAAGGGTTTGCCAGTGAAGAGCGTCAGGTTCTCCACTGCAGCAGCCGGGATATCTTCAATGATTCTCCCCGGGAGCCCGCCGCCACCGCCCGGGCGGTGGCCGAGCTGGAAAAGTTGCGGGTTTTCTTGGAGCAACTGGCCCGAGGAGAGCTGACCAATCCCCGGGGTGAGCCCTTTACCACCATGGTTCAAGTGGGGATCGGCGGTTCCGACTTAGGCCCCCGGGCCCTTTACCTGGCCCTGGAGGCCTATGCCAGCCCCGACCGCCGGGCCCGTTTCATCAGCAATGTCGATCCCGATGACGCGGCGGCGGTGCTGCGGGGCCTTGATCTATCCCGGACCCTGGTCAACGTGGTCTCCAAGAGCGGCACCACCCTGGAAACCCTGGCCAACGAAGAACTGGTGCGCCGGGCCTACCAGCAGGCCGGGCTCGATCCCAAGGATTTTTTCGTGGCGGTCACCGGCGAGGGCAGCCCCATGGACAATCCCCGCCGCTATCTGCGCTCCTTTTACATGTTTGATTATATCGGCGGCCGCTACAGCGCCACCTCCATGGTGGGTCTGGTGACTCTGGGCTTCGCCCTGGGCTACGAGCAGGTGCTGGAGATCCTGCGGGGCGCCCACGGGATGGACGAGGCCGCCATGAATCCGGATATCTCCGGCAACCCGGCCCTGCTCCTGGCCCTGCTGGGGATCTGGAACCACAACTTCCTGGGCTGTGAGAGTGTGGCGGTGTTGCCCTACAGCCAGGCCCTGATCCGCTTTGCCGCCCATCTGCAGCAGTTGGACATGGAGAGTAACGGCAAGGGGATCAGTCGGCTGGGTGCCCCCTTAAGCTGGCAGAGCGGGCCGGTGGTTTGGGGGGAGCCGGGGACCAACGGTCAGCACGCCTTCTACCAGCTGCTCCATCAAGGGACCACCGTGGTACCGGTGGAGTTTATCGGTTTTCGCCGGAGTCAGTCGGGGGAGGACTGCCTGGTGCAGGGCACCACCGCCCAGGAAAAACTGCTGGCCAACCTGCTGGCCCAAGCCCTGGCCCTGGCGGTGGGGCAGGATGACCCCAATCCCAACCGCCGCTTCCCCGGCAATCGTCCCAACAGCATTCTGCTGGCCGACCGGTTGACTCCGGCCACCCTGGGGGCCCTGCTCGCCCTCTATGAGGCCAAAGTGGTGTTCCAGGGGTTTATCTGGAACATCAACTCCTTTGACCAGGAAGGGGTGCAGTTGGGCAAGCGGCTGGCCAACGGTCTGCTGGATCATTTTGCCGCCCGTCGCCGGGGGGAGGAGCCACCGGCCGAGCCCTTGGGTCGGGCCCTGATGAAGTTGCTCTAAACCGCCGGGAGGGTTTTTCCTGTCAACTCAAGTAGGGGGAGGAAGAGGAGATGCTCAAGGGCTTGGAGGGCGAGGGGATCTTGGTGCCCGGTTTTGGTCGCTGATCAGGCGGTAAGCCGGGCAAAACGCTGCCAGAAGTCGGGGAACGATTTTTTGACGCAGCCGGGGTTTTCGATCCTGATTCCGGCGATGGCCAGGCCGGCCACGGCAAAGCTCATGGCGACGCGGTGATCGTTGTGGGTGGCGATTTCGGCGCCATGGTAGCTGTGGGCGCGACCGCGGCCTTCGACCACCAGGAAGTCGGGGCCCTCCTCGGTTTTGACCCCCAGTTTGGCCAGTTCGCGGGCCATCACTCCCAGCCGGTCGCACTCCTTGATCCGCAGGTGGGCGATATTGCGGATCACCGTGCGGCCCCGGGCCAAGGCCGCCACCACCGCCAGGGTGGGCACCACATCGGGACAGTCGCCCATCTCCACCTCCACCCCCCGCAACTCCTCCTCGGCGCTGACCGTTATCCCCCGCGGGCTCCGCTCCACCCGGCAGCCCATCTGCTCGAGGATATCCACCAGCGCCGCGTCTCCCTGCAATGAGGGAAAGGGTACGTTTTCCACGGTTACCGAGCCGCCGGTGACCGCGGCGGCGGCCCAGAAATAGGAGGCGCTGGAGGCATCCCCCTCCACCGGGTATTCCCGGCCCCGGTAGCGGCCCTGGGGAATTAGGAAGCGATTCAGTTCGGGGTTGGCGGTAACCTCTATCCCGAAGGATTTCATCACCGCCAGGGTCATGGTCACGTAGGGCTTGGAGAGGACCTCGCCCTCCACCCGCAGTTCGGCGGGCCGGGCGGTGTAGGGGGCGACCAGCAGCAGCGAGGAGAGATACTGGCTGCTCTTGCCCTCGGGCAGGACGGTGGCGCCGCCTTCCAGGCCGGCGGCCTGGATCTCCAGGGGCGGGCAGCCGTTATTGTTCAGGCTGCGGATCTTTGCCCCCCAGCCGGCCAGAGCGGTCAAGAGCGGGGCGATGGGCCGCTCGGCCATGCGCCGGTCGCCGTTGATCAGAAAAATTCCCTGACCCAGGGCGGTCACCGAGGTCAAAAAGCGGGTGGCGGTGCCGTTGTTGCCCAGATAGATCTCGGTGGCCGGAGCGGCGATGGCGCCACCGTTGCCGAATATCCGCCAGTTTTCCTCCCCCTGGTCGATGACTATGCCCATGGCCCGCAGGGCGGTGGCGGTATATTCGGTGTCTTCACTGGCCAGGGGACCGGTGATGGTGCTGGTCCCCTCCGCCAGGGCGGCGGCGATCAGGGCCCGCTGGGTAATGCTCTTGGAACCGGGGACCCGGATCCCGGCTTTGATTCTGCCGCTGGGGGTTATCTCCTGAAAATCCTGCATGCTGATCTCCTCAAGTTTTAGGGTTAAGGCCAGCCAGCAGGTTTTGCCGCATCACCTCAAGGGGGGCGGGCTTGCCGGTCCACAACTCAAATTGGGCCGCTCCCTGGTGGAGCAGCATCTGCAGTCCGTCGATTCCCCGGCACCCCGCCGCCCGCGCCTCCCGCAGCAGCCGGGTTTCCAGCGGCGCGTAAACGATATCCATCACCACCGGAAAGTTGGCCAGGGCCGACGCCGGCAGCGGCGAGTTTTCGGCTTGGGGATCCATTCCCACCGAAGTGGCGTTAACCAGGGCGTCGGCTTCAAACTGTCCGGCTTGGGCCAGGGGCAGCCAGGGGCAATTGAGGTGACGGGCCAGCGCCCGGCCCTTTTCCGGGGTACGACTGGCCAGGGTCACCCGGGCGCCCGCTTCCTGAAGCCCAAAGCCGATGGCCCGGGCCGAGCCGCCGGCCCCCAGCAACAGCACCCTGGCCCCGGCCAGGTTAAGTTCCCGGCTCAAGGCCCGATTGGCCCCCAGCCAGTCGGTATTAAAGCCCATAAGTTCGCCTTGTTGCCGGACAATGGTATTGACCGCCCCGATCCGGGCCGCCACCGGGTCCACCCCGTCAAGGAGGGGGATCACCGCCTGCTTGTGGGGGATGGTCACGCTGACCCCGGCAATTTCCAAGGCCCGGATGGCGGCCACCGCCCCGGCGGCATCGGCGGCCGGGAAGGGCACATAAACCCTGTTCAGCCCAAGGGCGGCAAAAGCGGCGTTATGCATCAAAGGGCTGAGGCTGTGGCGAACCGGGCTGCCGATAATGCCGTAAACTTCCGTTTGACCGTTTAGTTGCATGGTTGTTATCCCCCCTGGGGGCTGATGAGGCTTTCGATCTGCCGCAACACGGCGGCGGGCAGTTGGCCGGGGGCCGTGGCTTCCCCCGCCTCGGCGGCGGCGTAGGTCATGAAGCCGCCCAGGCGACAGGTGGCCAGGCGGCTGATCATGCCGGCCTCACCCATGCAGAAGGCGATCAGGGGGAAATTGAGGTCGGCGGCCACCTCTTGCAGGGCCAGGACCCGCAGCACGTCCCGGAAGGAGTGGGCCATGGTGACCACCTTGCCCACCGCGGCGCCAGCCTCCTGCTGCCGCCGAACAATCTCGGCCAAGGCGGCGGCGTCCGGGGTGCCGTTGAAATCGTGCCAGGAGACAATCACCCGCCCGGGTGCTTTCTGTCCGGGGCGAGGCTGCGCTCGGGCTGCCGCCACGACCCGGTTCAGCAGCCCGGCCCCGGCTCGCAGTTCGATATCCACCCAGGCGCAGCCGGCGGCCAGGGCCGCCAGCAGGGGGGCGATCCGCTGTTCCTCGGAACCCTGGTAATGGCCCCCTTCCCAGGTCGGGCGGTTGGTGAAGAGCAGCGGTCGGGGCAGGCCGGCCACCAGTTCCTTTAGGGTACTCTCCGGCGGGTTGGCCGCGCTGCCGGTCAGGGCGTCCAGCCGGAGCTCCAGCAGGTCGGCCAGGGGAGCCGCCCGGTGGGCCGCGGCCACCAGGTCGGCCAGGTCGGCCCGGGCCAGGGAAACGCAGAGGCGGGAGGCGGAATTTGCTGCTTGCGACATAATCTTTTCGCCGGTAGTTTGATCGGGGTGGCGGCTTGGGCCGGGCCTGGCCGCCTGGTTCAGAGGTGAGGGCAAACTATATTATCGGGGCGTCGCTGTCAATCGCTTGTGATCGATCGCCGGATTCGCTGTTTGCCCGGGGCAAGGAGGGTTTTTATGTATCGCCTGTTTACCGCCGTTGATCTGCCGGTCGCCGTGGCTCAAGAGTTGGCGGCCCTGGGTTTTGGCCTGCCGGGGGCCCGCTGGGTCCCGGCGGAGCAGTTGCATCTGACTCTGCGCTTTATCGGCGAGGTGGACGGTGGGCTTTTTCGTGACCTGGGTCAGGCCCTGGCCGAGGTCAAGGCTGCGCCCTTTAGCATGGGGTTGCTGGGCTTTGGCTGTTTTCCGCCCCGGGGTCCGGCCCGGATCCTCTGGGCCGGGGTGGAGCCGCCGGCGCCGGTGGCCGCCCTTTACCGCAAGGTGGAAAATGTTCTGGTCCGCCGGGGGCTGGTGGCGCCGGAAAAACGCAAATTCGCCCCCCACGTCACGGTGGCCCGTCTGGATCGGGTGCCGCGGCAGCGCCTGGGTAACTTTTTGGCCGGCAACAACCTTTATCGCAGCCCCACCTTCACTGTTGGCGAATTTCATCTCTACTCCAGCCAGTTAACCCCCAAGGGCCCGATCCACCGCCTGGAGGCCAGTTACGAACTGGCCGGCTGAACTGCCAGCAGAACCACGGCGTGGGCGGCGATCCCTTCCCGACGGCCGGCGAAACCCAGGCCCTCGGTGGTGGTGGCCTTGATATTGATCCGGTTGGGTTCCACTCGGCAGGCCCTGGCCAGTTGTTGTCGCATTTCCGGGAGATGGGGAGCCAGCTTGGGTTGTTGGGCGACGATGGTGAGATCGGCGTTGGCCAGGCGGCAGCCGGCGGAGGTGGCCCGCTCCATGACCGCAGTCAGCAGCTTGAGACTGGAGATGCCCTGGTAGCTGGGGTCGTGGTCGGGGAAGTGGTGCCCGATATCCCCGGCTCCCAAAGCTCCGAGAATGGCGTCGCAGAACGCGTGGGTCAGCACGTCGGCGTCGGAGTGACCCAGCAGTCCCAGCTGGTGGGGGATCTCCACGCCGCCTAGAATCAGTTTGCGCTCCGGGACCAGGCGATGGACATCGTAGCCGTGGCCGATGCGGGGCAGGGCAAGGTTTTTCATCAGCAGGGCCTCGGCCAGTGAAAGGTCTTCGGGGTGGGTTACCTTGAGGTTGGTGGCGCTGGCCGGCACCAGGGCCACCGGGACGCCCTGCCGTTCCAGGAGCGCGGCTTCGTCGGTGCCGATAAAGCCGGCGGCGGCGGCTTTCCTCAGGGCTCGTTGCAGCAGGGCGAAGGTGGTCACCTGGGGGGTTTGGGCCTGCCAGAGCCCCTCCCGCTCGACGGTGGCGGCGATCAGGGGAACCCGACCAGCGGCCCGCTTCAGGGTGTCTCGCACGGCAATGGCGGCAATGGCCGCCCCATGTTGGCGGGCGGCGGCCAGGCAGCGGCGGATCAGTTCCGGTTCCACCAGGGGGCGGGCCCCGTCATGCACGGCCACCAGGGTGGTTTCCCGCAATTGGGGCGCCAAGGCGGCCAGGCCTTTGGCCACCGACTCTTGACGGCTGGCCCCGCCGGCCACCACCAGGATATGGCCAAAGCCGTGCCGGGCCGTGAGCTCGCGAGTGTGTTCCAGATATTCGGCGTTGGTGCTTACTGCCAGCGGTCCGATCTCGGGCACCGCCGCGAAGGCCCGCAGGCAATGAACCAGCAGCGGCACTCCGGCCAGCTCCAAAAACTGCTTGGGGGTTTTGCCGCCCATTCGGGTCCCGCTCCCCGCAGCGGCGATAACCGCCGCGCAATCGCCAGCCCTATGGTGTGGAGAGTCGGTCATGATTTTTCAACGGGCAAAAAAGGATCGGGGCGGGCTGTAAGCCGAATTCTGTACCCAAAGCTGGGCCATGGTCATTTCTCTAAGGGCGCCGGTTGCCCGGCGTCTCTTGCGATCTACCCGGAAACTTCGGACGGGCCGCCCTCAAACGTTTCCCTATTTGATCTTGCTCCGGGAGGGGTTTACCCTGCCTTGCCTGTCACCAGGCAAGCGGTGAGCTCTTACCTCGCCATTTCACCCTTACCGGCGCCGAGGCGCCGGCGGTATATTTTCTGTGGCACTTTCCCTGGGGTTGCCCCCGGTTCGCGTTACGAACCTCCCTGCCCGACGGAGTTCGGACTTTCCTCCGGTGCCGACAGCCAGGGCCGCCGGCACCGGCGACCATGCGCCCGCCCCGATCCAGCCGGCAGCTTAAGGTCTTTCGAGCAAAAAGACAAGGGTCGTGACGCCGAAAGCCGTGGGGTCACTCCTCGTCGGCCGTCTGGTGATGCATGATCCGGTTGCAGGTGGGGCAGATCAGCAGCTTCTCCTCCTTGAGCAGGTCGTTGAAGAGCTGGGGCGGAATATTCATGAAGCAGCCCCGGCAGACCCCATCCACCACCCCAACCAAAGCCAGGCCCTTGCGCCGCTCCCGCAGCATCTCATACTTTTTAAGGATGGAGGCGGGAATGTTTTTGCTCTTGGTGGCTCGTTTTTTGAGGATCTTATCCTTGGCACCGCTCAGCTCGGCCAGCTTGCTGTCCGCCTCCTTGCTGTCATCGGCCAGCAGCTTCTCTTCGCCGGCCCGGAGGTTGTCGCACTCCTCGATCTTTTTGCTAAGCTCCTCAATCTCGCCGGCCAGGCGAAGCAGCTCCTCTTCCCGCTCCTTGCTCGATTTTTTGGCGTCCTCGGACTCCTTGAGCAGGCTCTGGTACTCGCGGTTGGTTTGAATGTTCATCATCTTGGCCTGGCGGTCACGGATCCGGGCCAGATCCTCCTCCAGGCCGGTCTCCATCTCCCGTTGGCGTTGTTCCAGGGCGGCCAGCCGCTCCCGGAACTGTTCGGATTCGGTCTGGTATTGGGCGATTGCGGTCCGCCGCTGATCCAGGCCGGAAGTCACCGCGGCCAGACGGCTGTCCATCTCGCTGATTTCCAGATCGATGGCCTGCAGGATTTTCAGTTGGGCGATCTCTTCTTTCAATGCGGTATCCTCTATGGTTGCTGAAGGTTATTCGGCGGATGATGGTTGATAACAATAGGCTTTAAACGGACTTTTCTGGGTCCGACTGATTTTTAGGGGGACTTTCTGGCCCAGGGTGGCCAGGCGCTGTTCCAGGGTGGCCGCCAACTGGCTTACCACCAGATTCTCGCTGTAATAATGGCCGGCGTCGACCACGCAGAAGCCCCGGGTCTCCGCCCAGCGGGCGGCGGCATGCTTGATCTCGGCGGAGATGTAGATGTCGGCGCCGAGCTCGGCGGCCAACCGAACCAAATCGGAACCGCTGCCACCGCAAACCGCCACCGTGGAGATGGTTTCCGGCAGGGGACCGGCCACTTGCAGGGATTCCAGGCGCAGAAGCTTGGCCAGCTGATCGAGGAAACTCCGGCCGGGTACCGGGGCGGGCAGTCGTCCCCAGCGGCCGAACCCCGTGTCGGCCGCCTCGGGACCGGTGGCCTGGATGGGGGAGCCGGGGGCGATTCCCAGCCGACGGGCCAGGATGCCGCTGACGCCATCGGGGATCACATCCAGGTTGGTATGGCAGGCAATGATGTTGAGCCGCAGTTCGATGGCTCGGGCGACCAGGCGGCCTTGGGGCTGGTTAAGGCAGATATTTTGCAGGGGATGGAAAATCAGGGGGTGGTGGGTGATGAGGGTGTTGCAGTGGTGAGCGTGGCACTCCGCCAGCAGCTCTTCGGTGGGATCCAGGGCCAGGAGGATTCCGTTCACCTCTCGGGCCGGATCACCCACCATCAGCCCCACATTGTCCCAGGCTTCGGCCTGGCTGAAGGGACTGATTTGGTCGAGCAGGGTCAGTAAGTTGTCGACGGTTAGCGGAGCGGTCATCCTTTCCCGGGTCAAGAGTGGCGTTGCTGCTCGCAAGCGGGCATAAAAAAAGGTGCCGCCCCTATAGGGGTGCACCTTTGGTGGTTTATCGGTTGCGGCCGATCGGCGGCAGGGCCGTTGGTTGTCGCTCTTTCCTGGATTGCCAAGCTAGGTTTTATGCAGCCCATTATTACGAATTGCCGAAGAAAATGTTGGTGGGCCCACCTGGACTCGAACCAGGGACCGACCGGTTATGAGCCGGTGGCTCTAACCAACTGAGCTATAGGCCCATCGGTTTGGAAAACCGTTACGTATATCTCCGGGCTGCAATCTTGTCAAGTTATTTATCGACAAACCCGCTCTTTGAAATTCTCGAAACCGACCCGATCCATGAACCGGCCGATCCTTTCACCTTTTTTACCCTCCTCCTTGAAATACTGGAGGATATTGGCGGTGATCAGTTGGGCTTGGGCGGTGTCCACCCCCTCCACCAGGACCTCGGCCAGCCGGGGCCGGGAGGCGGCGTTGCCTCCGACCACAATAGTCCAGCCCTTGACCTTGCCGATATAGCCGATATCCTTGACCGAACTCTCCCCGCATTGGTTGGGGCAGCCGGAAACGCCGATCTTGACCTTGCCCGGCAGCTCCAGGCCATGATAGCGCTGATCCAGCTCTCCGGCCAGGCCCATGGAGTCCTGCTGGCCCAGGCGGCAGAGGGTGTTGCCGGGGCAGGTCTTGATGCTGCGCACACAGAGGCCCACGGCGGCGCCGGGGGTCATCTCCAAATCGCGCCAGGCCGCGTCGATATCCTTTTCCTTCAAACCAACGATGGCGATGCGGGCGGCGCTGGTGACCTTGATTGCCGCCGTCTGGTATTTTTCCGCCACCTCGGCGATCCGCCGCAGCTGCTGGGGGGTGATCAGGCCCAGGGGAAGGTGGGGGACAATGGCGTATGACTCCTTGTCGCGCTGCATTACCGCGCCTTTTTCTCCGTCTTTCAGCATCTTTTTTGCTCCGTTGGATATGATGAATGGATGGGATTGAAAACCGATTTTAGCAATCGGGGCAATGTGCCGTTTTTAGCCGTAAAAGTCAAGGCAAGCCGTGGCGGTGATGTTGTGGTAGGATGCGGCAGGAATTATAGCTGGCACTGACCGGGGGTGCCGAATTTTCAGAGCGAGATGGAGATAGATCATGCCGATGGCGGCTTATCTGGGTTTGGGGGTTTTGCTGGGGGTGCTGGCCGGGGCGGGCGCGGTCTGGGTTTATTGGCGTCGGCGCTTTGCCTGGTTCCGCGAGCGTCTGTTGGAAAACGCCGAGGCCCGGGCCCGGGCTGACCAGGCCCTCTGGGAGGAGCGGGTAGCGGGGCGTGATCAGCGCCTGGCCGTGAGTTGTGGGGAGATCGAGGAGCTCAACCGGCGGCTGGCGGCCCAGCAGGCGGAAAATGTCGTCTTAAGCGGTCGGGTGGCCGAACTGGCCACCAGCCTGGAGGGTGAGCGCAAGATCACCGAGGAGAAACAGGCCCTGTTGATCGAGGCCCGCAAGGAGCTGGCCGACGCCTTCAAGGCCCTCTCCGGGGACATCTTTCAGCAGAACAGCCAATCCTTCCTGGAGCTGGCCAAGGCCACCTTCAGCCGCCTGCAGGAGAAGGCCAGCGGCGACTTGGAACAGCGTCGCCAGGCGATCCAGGAGATGGTGGCCCCCCTGAAGGAGTCCCTGCAGAAGGTGGACAGCCAGTTGCGGCTGGTGGAGAAGGAGCGGGTCGACGCCTACGCCGGACTCACCGAGCAGGTGAAAAACCTGGCCACCAGCCAGCTCCGCCTCCAGGGGGAGACCGCCAACCTGGTCCGGGCCCTGCGGACCCCCAACACCCGGGGCCGCTGGGGCGAGATCCAGCTGCGGCGGGTGGTGGAGATGGCCGGAATGGTTGAGTATTGTGATTTTATCGAGCAGGAATCGGTACAGGGTCCCGCCGGTCGCCTGCGGCCCGACTTGTTGATTAAGCTGCCCAATCACAAACATATTGTGGTCGATTCCAAGGCCGCTCTTTCGGCCTATCTGGAGGCGATCGAGGCCCCCGACGACGAGCTGCGCCGCCTCAAGCTCAGGGAGCATGCCCGCCAGATCCGCACCCATCTCACCCAGCTCTCTTCCAAGGCCTACTGGGAACAGTTTCAGCCCAGCCCGGAGTTTGTCGTTCTCTTCCTGCCCGGGGAGAATTTCTTCAGCGCCGCCCTGGAGCAGGACCCCGAGTTGATCGAGTTCGGGGTGGCCCAGCGAGTGATTCTGGCCACCCCCACCACCCTGATCGCCCTGTTGCGGGCGGTCTCGTACGGCTGGCGCCAGGAGAAGATAGCCGAGCATGCCCACCAGATCGGCGAGCTGGGGCGCTTGCTCTACGATCGGCTCTGCGTGTTGGCCGGCCATTTTCACGCGGTACGCCGGGGGTTGGGGGTGGCGGTGGAGTCATACAACAGGGCGGTGGGCTCGCTGGAGAGCCGGGTGCTGGTCACCGCCCGCAAGCTCAAGGAGTTGGATCCGGCCATGGGTAAGGATCTGGAGAGCCCCGAAGCCCTCGATCTCCAGCCCCGGGTGCTGCAGTTGGCCGAGGAGAGCGGCGAGAGCGGAGGCGACGCGGCAGGGGTTGCCGGTGACGGCGCCGAAGTCGATGTGAGCGGGGAGGAAAAGCGGTGAGTCGAGACTATTTTGTCGGTCTTGGTCTGGGGTTGTTCGGGATTGTCGTGGTGATCGTACTGGGCCTGCTGCTATATTTCGGTTCCAAGCGCGTCCTGAAACTGCTACTGCGGCACCAGTATCTGAATCAGGCCACCTATGTGATCGCCAAGCTTTCGATCCGCTGGCTCTGTACGATTATCGTGGCCGTCCTGGTCTTGCAGCAGTTGGGGGTGGGCTTGCCCCATATCCTGGCCGGGCTGTTGACCGTGGCCGGGATGGTGGCCATCGGTTTTATCGCGGTCTGGAGTGTTTTGAGCAACGTGATGTGCGCCCTGCTGCTGGCCGCCACCGGGGCCTTTAGGGTCGGCGAAGAGATCGAGGTGATCGAGCCGGCCGGCAGTGACAAAGGGCTGCGCGGCCGGGTGCGCAGTTTTAATCTGATGTATACCACCTTGACCGAAATTCCCACTCCTCCCCAACCCTTAGCGGAGGCGGATCCGGGTTCGCCGGCGGTTACTCCCGCGCCGCCTCCTCCTCCACCGGAGCCGGAGTTCCTGGTGCAAGTTCCCAATAACGTTTTCTTTCAGAAATCACTACGGCGGCGGAGCGTCGGGGCCAGTGAGAGCCTGAGTTATCACCTGCTGAGCAGATCGCTGTCCTTCAGGTTGCCTAATAACGGGCAGTAGGGGCGGAGCCGGCCCGTTTGCCGCGGTGTTTGCCGATAACAGTTGGCCGCACCCATCGCTATAATCTATTTGACCGGGATTTGGCTTTTGCGTAGGTTGGGGGCCTGATGATCTGTAAGGAGGTGCTTAATTATGTTTGATGACTGGCAGCGGCTGGAATATGCCGGCCGCGCGATCTATATCAATCCGGAAAAACCGGATTGGGTGGTGGCCAATGATCGGGCCGATGAGCTGTTGCGAGCCCTGCAGGCCGCCGGCACCCTGGAGCAGGCGGTCTGCGCCGTCGGCCGAGGGAGGGGCGCCGGCGGGGGAGGGCTGGCTGCCGAGCTGGTGGCCGCGGGCCGCTTGTGTGCCCGTCTCGACGGCCCGGCCACGCCCTACCGGGGTCGGCTGGAGGCCCTAGCCGGCGAAGATGGTGTCCGGGGGGCTGGAGAGGGAGGGTCGGCAGTCCCCCTCGCCCTTAAGGAGTGCTGGTTTCACCTGACCAACAACTGCAATCTGGCCTGCCGCCACTGCCTTTTTGCCTCCCGGCCGGGACGTGAGGCGGAAACCCTGCCCGGGGAGTTGCTGGGGGAGGGTTTACGGCAAGCCGGTCGGTTGGGGTGCAATCTCTTCTACTTCACCGGCGGTGAACCGTTTACCTACCCCGATTTTGCCGCCATCCTTGGCGAGCTGCTGGCCGCTGATGAAAAACACGTGGTGGTGCTGACCAACGGGCTGCTGCTTAAAGAGCAACTGCCTCAACTGTTGCGGTTGCCCCGGGAGCGTCTGCATCTGCAGATCAGCCTGGACGGCCTGGAGCAGCGCCACGATCAGTTGCGGGGCCGGGGCAGCTTCAGCCGGCTGGTGGCGGCGCTTCAGCTGTTGCGGCAACATGGTTTGGCTGCCACCCTGGCGGTGGCGGTGAACCGGGAGAACGTGGAGCAACTGGCGGACTTGGTGGATTTTGCCGCCGCCCAGGGGGTGGCCAACCTGCATCTGCTCTGGCATTTTGTCCGCGGCCAGGGCAGCCGGGAGCAGTTTGTGCCCCCGGCGGAGATTCTGCCCCGGCTGCTCGAGGCCCAGGAGCGGGCCCAGGGTTGCGGGGTGCTGATCGATAACGTGGAAACCCTGCGGGCCCAGGTTTTTTCCTCGCCGGGCACCCGTTATGACCTGGCCAACACCGCCTGGGAATCGCTGGCCGTGGGGCCCGACGGTCGGATCTATCCCTCTCCGGCCCTGGTGGGGGTCGCCGCACTGGCTTGCGGATCCCTGGGCGAGGGGTTGGGCCGGGTGTGGCGGGAAAGCCCGGTGCTGCGGAAGATTCGGGCCTCCTCCCTGCTGGACAGTGAAGCCTGGCGCCGGAATCCGCTGAGGTTCATCGTCGGCGGCGGGGATCTGGACCACAGTTATCTAGCCGGCGGTGAGCTGGTCGGTCACGATCCCTATCTGGAACTTTACAACGGGCTGGCCCTCTGGTTGATGGCCAGTCAGGCCGACGGCTACCCCCGGAGTCAGGGGACGGAGGAGAAGCCCGCCCTGCTGCTGACCATGGGCGATCTGCGCCATGATTGTTCCGACGGCGGAGGTGAGGTCGCCTTCACCCACTGCAACTGCGTGATCTCCTTGGCCGCGGAGCGGGGTCACGGCCAGGTCCGGGAGTTCTATGCCGCCGCCGCCCGGTCCGCCCGCGAGGATATCGCCAACCCTCTGGCGCCGGAGCAGGCCCTGGCCACCTTCATTCCCGAGGAAGCGCGGCGCAAATCTTATGGCTGCGGCAGTCCGGTGCATGATGCCGCCCTTCGGGCCGGCGAGGTGTTGGTGGATCTGGGCAGCGGCAGCGGCGTGGAATGCTTTCTGGCCGCCAAGGCCGTGGGGGCTGCCGGCCGAGTCTACGGCATCGACATGACCGCCGAGATGCTGGCTTTGGCCAACCACTCCAAGGCGGCGGTGGTGCGGGAGCTAGGTTATGATAACCTCCAATTCAGGTTGGGCTTTCTGGAAAAAATTCCCCTGCCCGATGGTTGTGCCGATGTGGTGATCTCCAACTGCGTGATCAATCTCAGTCCCGACAAGCGCCGGGTTTTTCACGAAATTTACCGGGTACTCAAGCCCGGCGGACGGCTGGTGGTTTCCGACGTCATCACCGATGGGGCGGTGCCGCTGAAGATTAAAAACAGTGAGCGATTCCGGGGTGAATGTCTGGGGGGGGCCATGCGGCAGGAGGAGCTTCTGGCCATGCTTGCCGGCTGCCGTTTTACCGGTACCCGCCTGCTTAAGCGCTTCCCCTATCGCCGGGAAGAGGGGGTCAGCTTCTACTCCCTGACCTTTGCCGCCGACAAGCCGGAGCCGGAGCCGGAGCCGTCCCGGGAGGTGATCTACCGGGGGCCATTTGCCGCCGTACTCACCGAGGAGGGATATCTGTTGCGCAAGGGGCAACGGGTGGCGCTGCCCCTGGGCGCCGCGGAAGGGCGGGACGAATCGATCTTTGTGGTTGACGGGGCCGGGGCGGTGACCAATCTGGCCTTGGGCGGCGGCTGCTGTGCCCCCTTTCCCTCCCCGTCGCCGGAGAAAATCCTGCCCGATTCGGCCGTTCCGGTTACCGGGCCGACGAACGGGCCGGACCTGCCCGACTTGGTGGGCGGCAGCTGCTGCCCCGCTCCGGCGGAGGTGAAAGCCGCCCGCCATCGGGCCGGTTGCCTGGTTTGCGGGGGAGAGATCGTCTACGACCGGGATCAGCGAGAGTACTCCTGCTACTATTGCGGGGGACGGAAACAGAGCAACGCAGCGTGCGCGCAGGGTCACTATATCTGCGACGACTGTCATCAGCGTGACGGTCTTTCCGCCATCCGGGTGATCTGCGCCGAGACCCGGGAGCAGGATATGCTGGCCCTGTTGGCCCAGATCCGCCGCCATCCGGCGATCCCCATGCACGGGCCCGAGCACCACGCCCTGGTGCCGGGGGTGATCCTGGCCACCTATCGCAATCGCGGTGGCAAGTTGGACAAGGAGTCCATCTTAACCGGAATCGAACGGGGTTCCAGGGTGCCGGGAGGGGTCTGCGGTTTCTGGGGCAACTGTGGCGCGGCGGTGGGGGTGGGGATCGCCTTCAGCGTCCTGCTGGCCGCCACCCCCATGACTCCGGAACCCCGCCGTCGGGTTCAGGAGATTACCGCCCGGGTGCTGGGGGCGGTGGCGCGGATCAGCGGAGCTCGTTGTTGCCAGCGGGAGGCCTGGGTCGCTTTGAAAGAGGCCGCCGCCATCTCCCGGGAACTGCTGCCGGTTCCGTTGTTGGCGGCGGCCAGGTTCAAATGCGAACAGGCCGCCGCCAACAAGCAGTGTGTCGGCCGCCGCTGTCCCCTGGCCTGATTGTATCTTGGCCGGTAGCGGGACCAATAAAGTGATGATCTTTTCCTGCCCCACCAAAGAACGAATATTCTTTTTTTGTTTACATTATTAGAGAATCCGGCTAAATGGAGCAAAGAGGGTGGTAGTCGCCCGGAACCCGGGGGCGGTGGGATCTGGCTGTTTTGCGGCCATGGTCTCGGTTTGCTGTTCCCCGCCAGGATCTCTTTTAATGAACGTAGCAAGGGAGGAGAGTCATGAAGAGGGTGTGGAAGGTTTACGCAGTGATGGCCGCAACGGCCCTGGTCGGAACCGTGGCCACCACAGTGAGCGCCAATATGGCCCACCAGAGCATCACCGGTCCGTTCGCCAACCCCATGGAGGTAACCAAGCAGTGCCTGAACTGTCACGCCGACGCGGCCCGTGATGTGATGCAGACCAGTCACTGGACTTGGTCTCTGGTCCAGGAGATTGAGGGCCGGGGCAAGGTGGATCTGGGTAAAAAAAACGCGATCAACAACTTCTGCATTGGGGTCAGTGGCGGCAATGAACCCCGTTGCACTAGCTGCCATATCGGCTACGGTTGGGAGGACAGCTCCTTCGATTTCAACGATCAGAGCCGGGTGGACTGCCTGATTTGTCACGATACCACCGGCACTTACGCTAAGCCCTCCTCGGCGGCGGGGATGCCCTTCGGCTACACCGGCGACCCCAAGCTGGACGAGAAAAAGGTCGACCTGGTCAAGATTGCTCAACAGGCCGGCGCTCCAGGCAAGGCCAACTGCGTGGTATGCCACGGCTACGGCGGTGGTGGCGACAACGTCAAGCATGGCGATATCGATTCCCAAACCCCTACCAACCCCAGATCGGTGGATGTGCACATGGGGGTTGACGGCCTGAACTACTCTTGCCAGGATTGCCATCAGACCGAAAAACACAATATCAAGGGCCACGCCAGGGTGACCTCGCCCGGTGGCACCAACGCCCTTACCTGTACCCAGTGCCACCAGGAGGCGCCTCACAAGAACGCCCTGCTCAACAGGCATGTCGACGCGGTGGCCTGCCAGACCTGCCACATTCCCGCCTATGCCAAGACCATTCCCACCAAGCTGGTTTGGGACTGGTCCACCGCCGGCCAGGATCTTGAGGTCCCTCCCCAGGTCTTCGGTGAGAAGGAGGTGGTCGCCTATGACAAAAAGAAGGGCCACTTTGAGTGGGGCATGAATGTAACCCCCGTTTACCTCTGGTACAACGGCAGCGGCGGAGCCTATCTCGTGGGGGATAAGATCGACCCGGCCCAGGTCACCAGGCTGAACTGGCCCAATGGGGATATCAACGATCGCCGGGCCAAAATCTACCCCTTTAAGGAACACCAGGGCAAACAGATCTATGATGCCAAGCACAATTATCTGCTGATCCCCAAGGTGTGGCCCGCCGGCAAGGATGCTGATGCCGCCTTCTGGAAAAGCTTTGACTGGCAGGCCGCGGCCAAGGCCGGTTCGGAAGCCAGCGGTCTGGCCTACAGCGGCGAGTACGCCTTCGCGTCCACCACCATGTACTGGCGGCTGAACCATATGGTCTCTCCGGCCAAGGAGGCGCTCAAGTGCAATGATTGCCACAGCCCCCAGGGCCGGCTTGACTGGCAGGCGCTGGGTTATGAGGGCGACCCCATGAAAAACAGGGGCGCCGCCCGTTCCAAGAAGTAAGAGAGAACTCTAGGCAGTATTAAAGCCTTCGGATCGGAGAGGGAGCTGTTTGACGGCTCTCCCCGGCCCGAAGGCTTTTTTGCGCGCGCCGCCGCAAGCCCCCTTCCCCGTTGCCGGTTGTTCCCTAAGTCGCCACTTTATCCTTGCCTGAAGAGATCCCCTTTCGTATAATGTTCAATTCGTTTTCTCTGTTGGCTAGGTGGGGTCGTAAGCCGCCTGACGGAGGCAAGGAGCGCTGTTAACCTTAAGTCAAGCAATTTAATCCCAAGGAGATCGCTTACGATGAAGTTAGGGATCAACGGCCTGGGCCGAATCGGCAAACTCTCACTCTGGCACCATGTTTCCCGTAAATTTTTTTCCGAAATCGTGGTCAATGTCGGCCGTGAAGTTGGCACCTCCCTCAACGATATCGCCGGCATTATCGAGCGGGACAGCACCTACGGGCGCCTGGGCCCCTATCTGCATGGCTGCAAGTTCACCGGTTCGGTGATTGAACAGCTGGACGAGGCCGCCGGGAGCCTGGTGGTCAACGGCACGCCGGTCAAAGTCCTGCGTCAGTCCCGAGATCCTCGGGGGATTGCCTGGAAGGAGAACGGGGTGCGGCTGGTGGTGGACACCACCGGGGCCTTCACCGACCCCACCGCCGATGCCGATTCCCCCGGAGGCTCTCTGCGCGGCCATCTTCAGGGCGGGGCGGAGAAGGTGATCCTCTCGGCCCCCTTCAAGATCAAGCAGAAGGGGCTGGAGATGCCGGAGGATGTAGTAACCACCGTGATGGGGATCAACGACGGCGATTATGATCCCTCCCGTCACCTCATGGTTTCGGCCGCCTCCTGCACCACTACTTGCCTCTCCTTCATGGTCAAACCATTGATGGACTATTTCGGGGCCGACAAGTTCCTCAGTGCCTCGATGGTTACGGTCCATGCCGTCACCGGCAGTCAGCCGGTCCTGGATCGGGTGCCCGCCGCCGGCGCCACCGATCTGCGCAAGAGTCGCAGTATCCTCAACAACATTATCCTGACCTCCACCGGCGCGGCCAAGGCCCTGCCCCTGGTGATCCCCGAGATGAAGAAGATCGGCTTTATCGCCGAATCGGTGCGGATTCCCACCTCCAGCGGCTCGCTGATCATCCTGGTGGTCAACTTCCAGGATGATGGCGAGCGACCGATCCAGCGGGAGCTGATCAACTCCATCTATAGCGACTATTCTCGCAAAACCAGTTACCTGCAATACACCGAACAGCAGCTGGTCTCCTGCGACATCGTGGGCAATCCCGCCGCCGCTGCGGTGATCGAGGCCCGGGAAACCCACACCCGCACCGCCAATATCAGCGTCAACCTGGGTCAGTTCAACTGCAGTGGTGCTCCCGACCGGGTGGAGGTGCCGGTGACCCAGGCCGTGATCTACGGCTGGTACGACAACGAATTGGGCAGCTATACCAATATGCTTGGCGATCGCACGGTCGGCATTGCCGAGCAGTTGGTGTGAGTCCGGACGCGACGATGGCTGAGACGACCACGGCAATCACCACCGGCATTGCCCAGGCCCGCGAGGTATTGCGCCTGGAGGCCGAAGGGATCCTGGCGGTAATCGAGCAGGTGGGGGAGGATTTCGAGCGGGCGGTGGAGATGATCATGGCCTGTCCCACCCGACTGATTGTTACCGGGATCGGCAAATCGGGCATTATCGGCCAGAAGATCGCCGCCACCCTCAACTCCACCGGTACCCCGGCTTTTTTCCTTCACCCGGTGGAGGCGATGCATGGGGATCTGGGGATTGTCGATCCCCGGGATGTGATATTGGCCATCTCCTATAGCGGCGAGACGGCGGAGCTGAATATGCTCCTGCCCACCCTGAAAAAACGGGGGGCGGGGATTATCGCCATGACCGGCCGCCGGGAATCCAGCCTGGCTTCCGGGGCCGACGCGGTGCTGACTGTGGCTGTGCCCCGGGAGGCCTGCCCCTTGGGGCTGGCTCCCACCGCCAGCACCACCGCTTCGCTGGCCCTGGGTGATGCCCTGGCGGTGGTTCTGCTCAATCGCAAGAAGTTCGATGCCTGCGATTTCCGCCGCAATCACCCCGGCGGCAGCCTGGGCGAACGACTCAAGGTCCGGGTTTCCGAGGTGATGCTGACCGGAGCCGAGATTCCCAGGGTGCGGATCAGCGCCACCCTGGCCGAGGCTGTGGCCGAGCTCAACCGCAAAAACCTGGGCGCGGTGCTGGTGATGGCGGCGGATGACCAGGAGATGCTGGGGATCCTCACCGACGGGGATCTGCGGCGGATGGTGGCCGGAGGTGGGCAGGGTACGGCCGGCAACGCCCCGACCCTTGCGGAGGTGATGACCGCCGCGCCCAAAAGCATCGCCGCCGACCTATTGGCCGCCGATGCCCTCAGTATCATGCAGAACCATGAAGTGACGGTGCTGCCGGTTACCGACGGTGAACGGCGACTGGTCGGTATTCTCCACCTCCAGGATATGATCGGCAAAGGGGAGTTCCGTTTCCTGGTCTAGTTTTATCGACTTCGCCGCAGCGGCCTGGCCGGCTTGTGACCGGCTTGTGGTTGACAAGGCGGCGATTTTTCGGTAGCATCCGCGTCTGATTTGGCTCCAGCTACGGCGGCGGGGCGGGGTTTGACAAGGCCCGGCGTCCCGTTTCAATATTTTGTTACAGGGGACTACTCATGACAGTTACCAGCAAAGAGATCAATACGACCTTCAGTGCCGAGGTCACGGCCCAGCCCGGCGGCCAGTACCTGAATCGCTGCTACTCCTGCGGCGCCTGCAGCGGCGCCTGCCCGGTCAGCCAGGCGATCCCGGATTTCGACCCCAGAAGGATGATCCATATGATTCGGATGGGTCTTAAGGAGCGCTTGCTCACCTCGGATCTGCTCTGGTACTGTTCCAGCTGCCAGAACTGCGTTTTTGTCTGCCCCCAGGATGTGCGCTTTGCCGAGATCGTCGGGGCCCTGCGCAAGCTGGCCCTGGAGCAGGGACTGGTCAGTGACCAGGATCTGCTGGACAAAGGCAAGGCCGCCTGGGTGGAGCGTGATGAGTGCGTGTCCTGCCTCACCTGCGTGCGGGTCTGTCCCTGGCGGATCCCGGTAATCGACCAGGGTGGCAAGGCCTATATCGATCCCCGGGAATGCCGAGCCTGCGGGATCTGCTCGACGGAATGCCCGGCCGCCGCCATTCAACTTAACGAATCCGCCGACGAGCGCCTGATCGCCGCCTGCGGCGCCAGCCGCTGAGCGGGGAGGTAATAGAGATGGCTTTTACTCCGGATATTCAAGTTTTTTGTTGTCATTACACCTCCCAGCAGGCTTGCGCCGAAGGCAAGGAGGGCCTGGCCGCCGACGGTTTCCCGGTCAACGCCACCATCAACCGCTTGGCCTGCGGCGGTAAACTCAAGGTTTCCGTCCTGCTCCAGGCCTTCGAGAACGGGGCCGACGGAGTTTGCGTGGTGGGGTGCAAACCCGATGAGTGCCACAACCTGATGGGCAGCCAACGGGCCGCCCGCCGGGTGGGGGCGGTGCGGAAAGCTCTGGCTGAGTTGGGGGCCGAGGAGGCCAGGATCGCTTTTCATCACCTGGAGCGGGGTTTTCACCCCGAGTTCGTGCAGGTGGTCCAGGAGTTGAACGACCAGGTAACCAAGCTGGGTCCCAGCCCGTTCAAGGGGGAGAAATCATGATTATAGCTGAGCGTAAGCCGATTAACGAGATAGTGGCAATGGTCCGGGATGCCGAGCGGATCCTGGTTTTGGGTTGTCGGGGTTGCGTTTCGGTCTGCTCCGCCGGCGGCGAGCGGGAGGTGGAGCTGCTCTGCTCCCTGATCCGGTTGGGCAAGAAGCAGGCCGGCCAGCAGGTCCAGGTTGAGGGGGCCACCCTGGTGCGCCAGTGTGACAAGGAGTATGTCGATGAGATCGACCGCTGGCAGGGGCAGTATGACGCCATTGTCTCCATGGCCTGCGGAGTCGGCGTGAATTTCATCGCCAATCTGCGCCCCGCCGACAAGGTTTATCCGGCGGTCAACACCAGCTTTTTCGGCGGCTCCGCCCTCCAGGGGGAATGGAGCGAGCAGTGCGCCGGCTGCGGTGATTGTGTGTTGCACCTCACTGGTGGCCTCTGTCCGGTGGCCCGTTGCGCCAAAAGCCTGATGAACGGCCCCTGCGGCGGTTCGGTGGATGGTCGCTGCGAGATTCATCGGGAAATTCCCTGCATCTGGCAGGCGATCCACGACCGTCTCAGCCGTTTTGAGCAGAAAGCGGAGCTTGATCGGGTGGCCCCCATCCGTGACTGGCGCCCCGCCGGCCATGGCGGCCCTCGGAAAGCGGTTCGCAACGACTTGACCATTTAGGTTGCAGGCGGGTAAGAAACCGTCCGTCCCGCCGGGGCTGCCCGTTCCTGCCGTTGGGGCGGACGTTGTCAGCGCCAGATGGCGTCCGTCGCTTTTCTTTGCGGGATGCGCTGATAGCGGTACTTGGGGTAGCCCAGCATCAGGGCGCCGTGGACCCGGTGGTTTTCCGGGAGCCCGAGGGCTTCGATCAGGGGCAGGTAGTTGTTGAAGATGGCGCCCAGGAAGATTCCGGCCCAACAGGTGCCGACCCCCATGCCGTGGGCGGCCAGGTCCAGGTAGGTGAGAGCGATGGTGCAGTCGATCTCCGGCTTCAGCGCCTTTTCCGAAGCGTAGGCGATCACCAGATGGGGCGCGCCCCGCAGCACCAGATCCCGCTCAGCCAGATCCCAGGCGGCGACCACCCCGGGGAAGGAGCCGTTTTCCCGCAACCACTCAACCACCAGACCGATCAGCCTGCGGACCTCGGCGGTCGATTCAATCACCAGCCACTTGGTAGGCTGGGCGTTCTTGGCCGATGGCGCCCAGCGGCTGATATCCAGCAGCTGCTCCAGAACTTCCCGGGGAACCGGCTTATCCTTGTAGGTGCGGATGGAGCGCCGGCTCCGCAGGAACTGGGCCGCCGCTTCCGGAGTGGGGTTAAGCTTGCGGTCCAGGGGCAGGCAACTCTCCGGTCCCTGGCCCTTAAAGGTAAGGGCGCCGTGGGGGCAGACCGCCAGGCAATGGCCGCAGTCGATGCAGATGCGGGGAGCGGCCTTGCGGGCCACCGGATAACCGCCATCCTCACTTTCTCCGATCAGGCTGAAGGGGCATTCGGATATACAGATACCGTCCCGTTTGCATTTGCTCCGGTCGACGTTGATCAGTTCCATGCTTGTTTTCCCGAGTGAAAGTAAAGAAAAGTCCCGGGCTACCGACCTGGGCCGGCCGCGCCGGGGCTTGCGCTGCAAGCGCATTCTACCCGTTCCAAGGGTGTAAAGCAACGGGAGGGCCGGAAAAATTAAACTTGGCGATTAAATTCCATGTTGCTCTTGCTGTCCGCTTTTTTGCTAATTTACGGGGCCATGCACTGCTATTTTTATTGGCGGCTGCGCGGGGCTCTGCCCAATTTGGGGGCTGGGAGGGCGATGGTCGGCCTTTTCCTGCTTCTGATGATTCTGGCCCCGGTGCTGGTGCGGCTGCTGGAGCGGGAGGGCGGGGCAGTGGCGGCCACGCTCCTGGCCCATCTCGGTTTTGGCTGGATGGGGTTTCTCTATTTATTCACCGTTGTGGCGCTGATGCTGGATGCTCTGCGGCTGTTGCGGATCCGCCTGGCCGGGCCGCCCAAACTGGCGTTGCCCGGTGTCGCGACCTCCCGCTGGCCGGCCCGGGTTCCGGCTCCGGCCGCTGTTTTTTGGCTGGCCTTTCTTGCCGCCGTCGCCGGTTGTGCTTATGGTTACCGGGAAGCGCTCGATATCCGCCTGGAGCAGGTGCGGATTGTCAGCGACAAGTTGCCCCCGGCGGAGGGGGTGGTGCGGATCGTTCAGATTACCGATATCCACCTTGGCCTGATCGTCCGGGAAAGGCGTCTGGAGAGGATGCTTGCGGTGGTGGCCCAGGCCCGGCCGGATCTGCTGCTGGCCACCGGTGATATCGTCGATGGGCAGGGGGATGGTATCGCCCCGCTGGCGGAGCAGTTCCGCAGGCTTAAGACCCCGCTGGGCAAATTTGCCATCCTGGGCAATCACGAATTTTACGTGGGCGCGACCGCCTCCTTAGATTTTCACGAGAGTGCCGGCTTTACCGTGCTGCGCGGCGAATTGTCCCGGGTCACTCCCTGGTTGACGGTGGCGGGAGTGGATGATATTACCGGAGAGCGGCTGGGGCTCACCCCGCCGGGCCAGGAGGAGGAATTGCTGGCGCTGTTGCCCGAAGAGACCTTTAATATCCTGCTCCGGCATCAACCGAGGGTGGTGCCGGGAGGGCTGGTGGACTTGCAGCTTTCCGGCCATATTCACCGGGGCCAGATTTTTCCTTTCAACCTTTTTACCTGGTTGGCCTATAGGGTTTCCACCGGCCTCAGCGTAGCCGCCGACGGCCGCTATCTCTATGTGGGACGGGGGACCGGAACCTGGGGGCCGCCGATCCGCTTCCTGGCCCCACCGGAAGTAACTTTAATCGAATTGATTCCCGCTCCGGCGGCATCATAAACATTGCAGGGTGACAGCGAAATGGATATTAGAACCATGACTTATGAGAAACTGGAACAGCCGGCGGTGCGGTCCGCCCTCTTCTGCCCCCGTGCCGACTGGGTCCACCCTCCGGCGGGCTCGTTTGAGCGGGAGGTGGAGGTGGAGAAGGGGGTGCGGCTACCGCTGCGCTACCATCTGGGGGCGGCGGAACCGGGGGCGGTCAACATTCTCTTTTTCCACGGCAACGGTGAGGTGGCCGCCGATTACGACGAGCTGGCGCCCCGCTTCAACCAGGCGGGACTCAACCTGGTGGTGGCCGAATATCGCGGCTACGGCCGAGCCGGCGGCGAGCCCACGGTGCGCGGTATGATTCGTGACGCCCATCAGCTTTTACCCCTGGTTCGGGAAACGCTGCGGCAGGAGGGGAAAACCGGCCATCTGGCCGTGATGGGCCGGTCGCTGGGTAGTGTGGCGGCCATCGATCTGGCGGCTGCCGCCGCTCCCGAGCTGGTGGATGGACTGATCATCGAAAGCGGAATCTCCCACACCATCCCCCTGCTACTTGCCCTGGGGGTTGATGTGGGGAGTTGCGGTCTGACCAGCGAGGCCGACGGATTCTGTAATGTGCAGAAGATCGCTTTCTTCACCAAGCCCACCTATATTCTCCATGCCCAGCACGATCAACTGATTCCGGTGGCCCTGGCCGAAGCTCTCCAGGCCAGTTGCGGGTCGCAGAGCAAGGAGTTTCAGATTGTGCCGGGGGCCGATCACAACAATATCATCGAGCGGGTGGACCGGCTCTATTTCGAGGCGATCGCCCGCTTCTGCCGGAAACTCGGTCAACCCCCCCGGCGCAAAAAGCCGGGGGTCAGGTGAGGCGGAACCATGCCCTTGCGCGTGATGTCCTACAACATCCACCGGGCCATCGGAGTGGATCGCCGCTTCCGGCCGGAACGGATCGCCCGGATCATTGAACACCACCAGCCGGATATTCTGCTGCTGCAGGAGGTGGATGTGGGGGTGCCCCGTTCCCGCAACCTGGACCTGGCCGAGGAGTTCGCCGGGCTCTGCGGTTACGCCCATCGGGCCCTGGGCCTTAATGTCGCCCTGACCCAGGGCCACTATGGCAATGCCACCTTAAGCCGGTTTCCCATCTCCAGCCAGCGCAATATTGATCTGACCCTGCCCGGGCATAAGGCTCGGGGATGCCTCTTTACCCGCATCGAGGTGGAGAGCCCGCAAGGTGGGGATGCCGCCTCGCTGGCGCTCTTCAACCTCCACTTGGGCCTCTCTTTTTATGAGCGTCCCAAACAGGTGGGGATGGTGGTCAAATCGCCGGAGTTTGTCGAGTTGCCCTTGGAAGCGCCCTGTATTGTGGCCGGAGATTTCAACGACTGGTTTACCCGGCTGGCCCCCATGTTTACCGAGATCATGGGTTTTCGTTGCGCCTCCAGCCACCAGGAGAATTTTCAGAGCCCCTACCTCACCTATCCCTCTTTCTCGCCCACCGGCGGCCTGGATAAGATCTTTGTTCGCGGGCCGTTGACCATCCGTAAGCGGCAGCGCTGCCGGATGCAAATTTCCAAAATCGCCAGCGACCACTTGCCGGTGCTGGCCGATCTGGAGCTGGAGGAGCCAAAGCTATGAGCCTGGAATGGGAAACCCTGGAGGTGCTTAAGTTGCCCGCCTACCTGGGCGGGGTACTGCTTTTTTTGCTGATCGAGCTGGCCTACAGCTATCGGCCGTCCACGGTTTCCAAAGCCCGGCGCTGGCTGACCAATCTGCCTTTGGCGATGGTCAACGGGGTGGTCTATATCCTGATCTTCGGGAGCTCCATCGCCGGCCTGATGCTTCTGGCTCAGGAGCATAACCTGGGGCTGCTCAATGCCATCGCAATGCCCTACTGGCTCAAACTTGCGGCCGGGGTGTTGATTCTTGACTTTTTTATCTGGCTCTGGCACCTGCTCAACCATCAGGTTCCCCTTTTGTGGCGGTTTCATCGGGTGCATCACAGCGACATGAACATGGATGTCTCCACCGCCAGCCGGTTTCATCTTGGCGAAATTCTCCTTTCCGGCCTGGTCCGTTTGGCGGTGATTTACACCTTCGGCATCCCCCTGATGGCCTACCTGCTCTTTGAGATCCTGGTCAACCTTTCCATTCAGTTTCACCACAGCAGCCTGCGGATCAGCCCGGTTTTTGAAAAGATCTGGGTGCTGCTGCTGGTGCCTCCCTTTCTCCATCGAATCCACCATTCGGTCAAGATCAAGGAGCGTGATACCAACTACGGGGTTATTTTCTCCATCTGGGATCGTTTTTTCGGGACCCTGCTGACCCGGGTGGAGCAGGAGGGAATATTGATCGGCATCGGCTCCCACCGCGAGTTCAAACAGCTGGGTTTTTTCCGCCTGCTGGCCATGCCCTTTACCCGCTACACTCGGTAGGATGAACCTGGAGGAGGTCGCCGATGAACTGGAGAAAACTCTTCACCCCCATAGCCAATCTGAGCCCGGCTGAGGCGCGGGACTATATGGACTCCCATCCGGCCGACGATTTCCAACTGCTGGACGTCCGTCAGCCCCGGGAATATGAGGAGGGGCACCTGCCGGGCGCCCGGTTGATTCCCATCCGGGAGCTGCCTGATCGCCTGGATGAACTGAACCCAGACCAGCCGGTAATCGCCTATTGCGCGGTGGGGGGGCGCAGCCGAGCCGCCGCCCAGCTGCTCAGCGGGCAGGGCTTCAAAGAGGTTTACAACCTGGCCGGCGGCATCAAGGCTTGGGAGGGAGAGCGGGCGACGGGCCCTTTTGCCGCCGGCCTGGAGCTTTTGCCGGCCGGGGCCGAATATGAGCAGGCCGCCGCCTTGGCCTACGCCATGGAGGAGGGGTTGCGGCAATTCTACCTCCACCTGGCCGGTCAGGCCGGGGAATCGGGGTTTCGATCAACCTGGGAGCGGCTGGCCGCCCTGGAAGAGGGGCATAAGGCCCGCCTGCTCCAAGAGTACTGCGAGCGGACCGGCCACGAGGTCCCTCCCGGCCGGGAGGGGGAACTGCTGGAAGGGGGGCGGCGCCCGGATGATACCGCCCTTGCCGCCCTGCTGGCCGCCGCCACGCCCCCAGAGCTGCTGGCCGAAGCCATGGGGCTGGAGACCCAGGCCCTGGATCTCTACCTTCGCCTGGCCCGTCACAGCGAAGTCGCCGCCAGCCGCGAGCTGTTTTTGGCCCTGGCCGCCGAGGAGAAACAGCATCTCTCCCTGCTGGCCGCCGAACTGGAGCGCCACTAACCGCTGCAGCCGGTTTCCCGGGAGGGATAGCCCCATGCTGCTGTCGCATCTTCCCCTGCTTGCCGTTGGTCAAAAAAAACCAGCTTTCCTGGGCCGGTTTTACTTCCAGTCCTCCCCCGGCTTTTTCGCGGCCCGACTGCTGTTGATTAGGGAGCTCTACGGCGGGAAGCTAACTTCAAAGCAGTTCTTGCTAAGTGACTTGAATCCTGGTATGCTACTTAGCTAATCAGTCTAATCTCAAGTGCTGAGCATACTCGTTTAACGAGCCTTCCTTTCTCCCGCGTGCCTTTCCCGCCCTTGAATTGAACCTTCGCTTAAAGTTTCTGCTGACCACTTAACCCAAGGAGAAACAGCATGAAACTTTATGTCGGCAACCTTGCCTACAGTATGACCGAGACCGAGCTGAACGAGATGTTCGCTCCCTACGGCACAATCAACAGTGCCGCCATCGTTAATGATCGTGACAGCGGACAGTCGAAGGGGTTTGCCTTTGTCGAGATGTCCACCCGGGGCGAAGGGCACAAGGCGATGGAGGACCTCAACGGCAAGATGATTAACAATCGTGCCCTGGTGGTCAACGAGGCCAAGCCGCCGGTTAAAAATAAGAGCCGTCGCTGGTAAAGGAGATTTTAAAGGATGAATTTCGAGGAACTTAATCTGCACCCCACCCTGCAGGCCGGTATCACCGCCTGCGGCTATCAAACCCCCACCCCCATTCAGGAGCAGGCGATTCCAACCGCCCTGCTCGGCCGGGATCTGATGGGACTGGCCCAGACCGGGACCGGCAAAACCGCCGCCTTCGTTCTGCCCCTGCTCCATCAGCTGCTGGCTCTCCCCCGGGGGAAGGTACAGGCCCTGGTGGTGGCGCCCACCCGGGAGCTGGCCGAACAGATCCATATCGAGATCGGCAAGCTGGGCAAAAACACCGGTCTGCGCAGTGTCAGCGTGTACGGTGGAGTCAGTAAGCAGGGACAGCTCAAAGCCTTTCGGGCCGGAGTAGAGATTGTGGTGGCCTGTCCGGGGCGCCTGCTTGATCATCTGGGTGAGAGGGCGGTAAACCTGAGTCAGGTCAAGCACCTGGTCCTCGATGAGGCCGACCATATGTTCGACATGGGTTTTTTGCCTACCATTCGCAAAATTTTGCAGCATCTGCCCAAGCAGCGGCAAACCTTGCTCTTTTCCGCCACCATGCCGGCGGAGATCAGGCGGCTGGCCGGCGAAATCCTCACCGATCCGGCCACCGTGCAGGTTGCTCGGCAGGCCCCCACCGCCACTGTGGCCCATGTCCTCTACCAGGTGGAGCAGCCCGGTAAGGCGGCTCTGCTCAGGGATCTCATGCAGCAGGCCGAGATCAGCTCGGCCCTGATCTTCACCCGCACCAAACACAAGGCCCGCAGCCTGGCCACCCAACTCAGCAAGGCCGGCCACAGCGCCACCTCGCTGCAGGGCAACCTCTCCCAGTCCCAGCGCACCCGGGCCATGAGCGGTTTTAAGGAGGGGCGGTTCAAGATCATGGTGGCCACCGATATCGCCGCCCGGGGCATCGATGTCTCGGCCATCTCCCATGTCATCAACTATGATATGCCCGACAGCGTAGAGGCATACATCCATCGCACCGGCCGTACCGGCCGGGCGGCCAGTAGCGGGACCGCCTTTACCCTAGCCGGGCGTGAAGACGGGCCGATGATCAGCCGGATTGAAAAATCCCTGGGTCAGCCCATGCTGCGGAAGCCGTCAGCCGGCTGATTAATGGTTTCACCTCCTTGTGCCGATCAGTTCGGCAAAAGCTCTGCGCCGGCAGAATTGCAGCCGGCTCAAGGAGGTGACGCCATGACTGTTCAAGAAGCGATCCGCATTCTGATGCTCTCCCCTCTCTATTTCCGTATGGATACCGCCGCCCGTCAGGCCCTGATTCTCGAGTTTCGAAGGCTCCACGCCCGGTAGCCCCATCTCCTCAGCCAGTCGCGGGCCTGAGCCCTCCCCCTGTTACCGTTCCCGCAGATCCTGCTGTGGTAGAGGGTGGCTATCTTTTGTTTGGCTTTCCCGCCGGGGTGGTTTATAGTTCGGGCCTGAAATTTACCGAGCCTTAACCATACTATATTAACCCCCACGCAAGGAGAGAGCCGATGAACATTCTGGTATTCGGACCCAACGGCAGTGGCAAGGGCACCCAAGGTGCCATTATCCAGAAAAAATACGGGATGCCCCACATCGAGTCGGGAGCGATCTTCCGGCAAAATATCGGTGGCGGTACCGAGCTGGGCAAAAAGGCCAAGGCCTATATCGATCGTGGTGATCTGGTCCCCGATGATATCACCATCCCCATGATCCTCAACCGCCTGCAGGAGAGTGATTGCCAGAAAGGCTGGATTCTGGATGGTTTTCCCCGCAACAAGGTGCAGGCCGAAACCCTGGCCAAGGCCCTGAAGGATGCCGGGATGAACCTGGACTACGTAATTGAGATCGTGCTGCCCCGGGACGTGGCCAAGTTGCGGATCACCGGCCGGCGGCTCTGCGTTAACGACAACAACCATCCCAACCATATCGCCTTCGATGCCATCAAGCCGGTGGAGAAGGACGGCAAGATGGTTTGCCGGGTCTGCGGCGGTGAGCTGAAAACCCGCCCCGACGACCAGGATGAAGCAGCCATCGACAAGCGGCACGATATCTACTACGATGATAAAACCGGGACCATGGCGGCGGTCAACTTCTTCAAGGGGCTGGGCGGCGACACCAAGGTGATCTCGGTGGATGGTCGCCCCTCCATCGGCGAGGTTACCGAGGCGATCATGAAGGAGCTGAACTAAAGCAGATTCCTTGCCGCCCCGCGGCGGTGAGGGTGGATTGCGAATAAGGAGGGCCGTGTGGCTCCGCCTGCCCGGCGGTGCTGCGCGGTCCCTTTTTTTTGGTGCTTCCGGGTTCATGTCCATGCCTGGATTTTGTAGATATTAACTTTCCGCCGATTAAGAAGTTGGCTATAATCGCGCTGGTAATTGTCCTTAACCCAAATTTTGATGAGGTGAGCAAAGCCGATGGATGCCCAGGTTGGAGTAATCATGGGTTCCCGCAGCGACTGGGAGACCATGCGCCATGCCGTTGAGGTTCTGGAACAGTTCGCGGTGCCTCACGAGGTACGGGTGGTTTCCGCCCATCGCACCCCCGAGCTGCTGTATGAATATGCCGGTAGTGCCCGGCAGCGCGGACTTAGGGTCATTATCGCCGGCGCCGGGGGCGCCGCCCATCTGCCCGGGATGGTGGCCGCCCGCAGCACTCTGCCGATTTTGGGGGTGCCGGTGCAGTCCAAGGCCTTAAACGGGCTTGATTCCCTGCTCTCCATCGCCCAGATGCCCGGCGGGATTCCGGTGGGGACCCTGGCCATCGGCCCGGCCGGCGCCAAAAACGCCGCCCTGCTGGCCGTCTCCATCCTGGCCAATCAGGATTCCGGCCTGGCCGCAGCCCTGGACAAATTCCGGGCCGCCCAGACCGCGGCGGTGCTGGCCGACCCCGATCCCCGGCTGCCCACGGGGGTTTCATCATGAGGGTGGGGATCATCGGGGCCGGTCAGCTGGGGCGGATGCTGGCCCTGGCCGGTTACCCCCTGGGTTTGCGTTTTGAAATGCTCGACCCCAACCCCCAGGCCTGCGGGGGGCAGGTGGCTCCCCTGACCGTGGCGGCCTTCGACGATGAGGCGGCCTTGGCTGCCCTGGCCCGGCGGGTGGATCTGGTTACCTTCGAGTTTGAGAATGTGCCGGTGGCCGCCATGGCTTTTTTGGCCGGGCACTGCCCGGTTTTTCCCCAGCCGGCGGTGTTGGAGGTGGCCCAGGATCGCCTGCGGGAAAAGGAATGTTTTCAAGAGCTTGCTATTCCCACTCCTGCCTATCGCCCGGTGGAAAGCCGCCAGCAGCTGGCGGCGGCCGCCGCCGAACTGGGGCTGCCGACCGTCCTCAAAACCCGCCGCCTGGGCTATGACGGCAAGGGTCAGGCGGTGCTGCGCCAAACCTCCGATCTGGATGCGGCCTGGGCCGGTCTGGGGGGCACGCCGTTAATTCTGGAATCCCTGGTCCCCTTTGAACGGGAGTTGTCCATGGTGGCGGTTCGGGGCCGGGATGGCGGGATGAAGTTTTATCCCCTGGCGGAAAACACCCACCGCCAGGGAATTCTCCGGCTCTCGCGGGCCTGCGTCGCGGATCCCTACCAGGAGCGGGCCGAGGAGTACACCCGGCGGGTGATGGAGAAGTTTGCCTATGTCGGGGTATTGGCCTTTGAATTTTTTCAGGTGGGGGGCGAGCTGGTGGCCAATGAGATCGCGCCCAGAGTTCACAACTCCGGCCACTGGTCCATCGAGGGGACGGTTACCAGCCAGTTTGAGAACCACCTGCGGGCCATCAGCGGTTGGCCCCTGGGGGATACCGCCCTGAACGGCCCGGCGGCGATGATCAATTTCATCGGTGAGCTGCCCGACACTCCGGCCCTGCTGGCCACCCCCAATCTCCATCTGCACGCCTACGGCAAATCGTCGGCCCCGGGGCGCAAGGTGGGGCATGCCACCCTCTCTCTGCCGCCGGGCGCCGATCTCGAGGGGGCTCTCCAGGAGCTGCGGGAGATGGTGCCGGAAACCCTGGATTAGCCGGGGAGCCTCCGGCCCGGAGGCTCTACCCCAGCCCCAGGAACATGCCGACCTGATATATCAGGACCGCCATGGCAAAGGCGAAAACGGTGTTGAAGCCCATGGCCAGCGCCCCCCACTTCCAGGAGCCCGCTTCCCGGGCGATACAGACCACGGTGACGAAACAGGGGGCGTAGAACATCACGAAGACCATCATCGCCAGGGCCTTGACCGGATTCCAGGCCGGATCGTTGGCCAGGGTCGTGGCCAAAGATTCGCTCGCTTCGGGACCAACTTCTCCCAGGGAGTAAGCGGTGCCCAGGGTAGATATCACCACCTCCTTGGCGGCGAAACCGCCCACCAGGGCGATGTTGGTTCGCCAATCGAAACCGGCCAGCCGGCTGATCCCCTCCAGGCTGCGACCGATCCTGCCCGCCAGGGACAGCTCCAGGCTCCGTTCCGCTTCCCGCCGGTCAATGGCGCCCAGCCGTTGAGCCAACTCATCCTCGCTGGCAAAATATTCGCTCCGGGCCGACTCCCGCTGGGCGGCAAACTCCGCCTCCTCCTGGTCCGGTAGGCCGGGGTAGGTCATCATCGCCCAGAGGATGACGGAGATGGCCAGAATCACCGTGCCCGCCTTCTTGATATAGTGCCAGGTCCGCTCCCAAGTGTGAATCAGCAGGCCGCGGAGGGTGGGAAAGCGGTAGGGCGGCAGCTCCATGACAAAGGGGGTCGATGGCCCCTTGAGGACGGTGAGCCGATAGATTTTGGCCACCACCATGGCTACCGCCCAGGCCAGCAGGGTGAGGAGAAACATCACCATGGCCTGGCGGCCGGCAAAGAAGACCGCGGTGAGCAGAGCCAGTACCGGCAGCTTGGCGCCGCAGTTCATGAAGGAGACGGTGAGCAGGGTGGCCAACCGTTCGCGGCGCGATTTCAGGGTGCGGGTGGCCATTACCCCCGGCACCGCGCAGCCCCCGGCAATCCCCCCGGAAACGATGTAGGCCATCACCGAGCTGCCATGGAGGCCAAAGGTGTGGAAGACCCGGTCCATCATGAAGGCCACCCGGGCCAGGTAGCCGGAGTCTTCCAGTACCGCGATCCCGAAAAACATGAACATGATCAGGGGGACGAAGCCCAGGACTCCGCCAACCCCGTCGATTATCCCGGAGATGATCAGGGATTTGAGGGGGCCGTCGGGCAGGGCGGCTTCGGCCAGGTCCCCCATCCAGCCGAAAAACCCTTCCAGCCAGGCCACCGGCAGTTCACTGTAGGTGAAGGTGAAGGTGTAGAGACCGAAGAGGATCGCCAGCATGATCACCGGCCCCAGCAGACGGTTGGTGAGAACCTGGTCGATCCGGTCGGTGGTGTAGAGCCGGTCGGGATCATGGCGCAGGCTTAACACCCCCTGGCGGAGGACCGACTTGATAAAGCCGTAGCGTTGGTCGGCGATCAGGGCTTCGGGCAGAGTCCCCAGGGTAACCTGATGATGGCGGGTGGCCTCTGCGGCCATCCCCTCCAAAAGGGTGGCGGCTTGCCGGCTGGTGCGGGCCCCCTTCTCCCGGATCTGGCTGTCGTTCTCCAGATACTTCATGGCCAGCCAGCGCGGCGAATAGGTGTCGGTCAGCAGGTCATGTTCCTCGATCACCTTTTCCATCTGCAGCAGCATGCTGTCCAGATCTTCCCCGTAGGAGACCCGCAGCGGCCGCCAGACCGCGGTGTCCTGCCCCAGGCGGTGGGCTTCCGCCATCAGGTTGCTGATTCCCCTGCCGCCACGGGCCACGATGGGTACCACCGGCACCCCCAGCAGGGCGGAGAGTCGCTCGGGGTCGATCTCGATGCCCCGGTCATGGGCCACATCCATCATGTTCAGGGCGATGATCAGCGGCACGCCAAGCTCCATAAGCTGGATGGTAAGGTAGAGGTTGCGTTCCAGGTTGGAGGCGTCGACGATGTTGATCACCACGTCCGGTCGCTCCTGAACCAGGAAGTCCCGGGCCACCACCTCTTCAATGGAGTAGGCGGTGAGCGAGTAGGTTCCCGGCAGGTCGACGATATTACAGTTGGTGCCGTCGGGCAGAGTGTGAATCCCGCTCTTTCTCTCAACGGTGACCCCCGGGTAGTTGCCCACGTGTTGGCGGGCTCCAGTCAGGGCATTGAAGAGGGTGGTCTTGCCGGCGTTGGGATTGCCGGCCAGGGCGAAAGTCAACGGGGTTTTCATCGCTGCTCCTCCTGGATTTCGACCTCGATGTAATCCGCTTCGTTGTTGCGCAGGGTCAGGGTGCCGCCCATGACCCGCAGGGCCACCGGATCATTGAGCGGCGCCCGGCCCTGCACCGTGATCCGGGTGCCGGGAACCAGGCCCATCTCCCGAATCCGTTGGCCCAGTTCTCCGCCAACCTTTACCACCGCAATCACGCCTCTTTGATTTTTGGCCATCCGGCGCAAAACAACTCTCGCCATCACAAACCTCCTTTACCCTCGGCAGGTTCCCGTTTATGGGACCCGCGGAACTTTTTACCTTATTATGGGGGGTAATTACATTTCTCTGCTGGCCTGCCTCTATAACGGCTCTTAGTTTTGCCGTCAACAATTTTTGAAGATTTTGAAATAAAATCAGGCTAGACTAAAACAGAGCGGGTTGTTAATAGAAAAAGCGGTCGCCCGGTCGGGTCGGCGATCAAGAGGGTACAGTGTTACCGGGTAAAGGAGCGAAGCTATGATCTGGGAATATCTGATTATTGCGGTGGTGCTGGGTTGGGCGGGGTATTACCTGTGGCGGGTTCTGCTGGGGCGGAAGGGGGGGTGTTCCTGTGGCGCCGCCTGTGGCGCGGAGGGGAAGTGCTCCTGCGGTGACAGCCAAGGGCAGGGGTGCGGCGGCCGCCCCCCGGGGGAGGGGCCGCCGCCACCTTAGGAATCAACCCCTCTTCAGGGCGGCGATCCGCTCCTCAAGGGGAGGGTGGGTCATAAACAGCCGCTTGATCCCCTGGCCAACCCCGCCGGAGATGCCGAAGGCGGCCATCTGGTCCGGTAGATGGGGTTGGGCGACACTGCGGCGCAGCTTTTCCAGGGCGGCCACCATCTTCTCCCGGCCGGCCAGATAGGCTCCGCCGGCATCGGCGCGAAATTCACGCCGGCGGCTGAAATAGAAGACAATGGTGCTGGCAAGGATTCCGAAGACCAACTGGGCGATGATCGAGGTGATGTAGAAGGCCGGACCATGGCCCTGTTCGGTTTTGAAGACCACCCGGTCGATAAAGTGGCCCACCACCCGCGAGGCCACGATGACAAAGGTGTTGACCACCCCCTGGATCAGAGCCAGGGTGATCATGTCGCCATTGGCCACATGGCTGACCTCGTGGGCCAGTACCGCTTCCGCCTCATCCCGGCTCATCGAGCGCAGCAGCCCGGTGCTCACCGCCACCAAGGCGCTGTTCTTGCGGGCTCCGGTGGCAAAGGCGTTGACATCGGGGGCATCATAGATCGCCACTTCCGGCATGCCGATTCCGGCGGTGCGGGCCTGCTGGCGCACCGTTTCCACCAGCCAGACCTCGGTTTCGTTGCGGGGAGTGGTGATCACCTTGGCTCCGGTTAGTCTTTTGGCGGTCCACTTGGAGATAGCCAGCGAGATAAACGAGCCGCCGAAGCCGAAGACGGCGGCGAAGATAATCAGGCTGCGCATGTCGAGCCCGACGCCTGACTCCTCCAGGATCGAGCCCACCCCCAGTAGACTGAGAACGATACTGAGGACCAGCACAATTGCCAGGTTGGTGAGAATGAAAAGTCCTACTCGCTTGAACATCCCTGCTTCCTCCAGACATCTATTTGGTTACTGTAATAAGGTGAAAAAACGCTATTCGATAATGACCCCATCCTTGATATGGATGGTGCGGCTGGTCTGTCCGGCCAGCTCCTCGATCCTCTCCTTCTCCACTCGGGTTTTGCTGAAGAGCAGGGGCAGGGCAATGTTGTCCAGCACGCTCAAACCCGGAATCAGATAGAACTGCTGGAATATAAAACCGATCTTGCTGCGGCGCAAGGTGACCAGTTCCGATTCCCGCATTTTATCCACTCGGACCCAGCAATTCCCGGCATGCACCCAACCTTTTAAATTGTCGTAGTTTTTGAAAACGCCGTTGCGCAGACTCCAAGCCCAAAATGTTAGGATTGCAGCCACAATTATACCGATATTTCAATAAAATAAATTTACGCCGAGGGGTTTTTTCTGCTTGGCATGGCCCGTCGGATACCGCTGGCCGATGCCCTGATGAGCGGTTTTGCGGTCTTCTCCCTCAAGCATCCCTCGCTGCTGGCCTTCGAGGAGCCCTAAGGAGCCCGATAACCCGCACGGGGTGTACGGGGTGGGTATCAAGCCCAGCGGCCACCCCTCGCTCTTTGAGCAGGATGCTGGCCCTCCTGGTTGACCAGATCCAGCAACTCGCCTGCCCGCTATTTCAGACCGCGCTGTGACGATGCCCGTCGGGCCTGGGGTTATCCCCCCGCTGCCCGGGAGTTGGGATAACCCCGGAGAGCTTCCCCGGGCCGCCTAAGATTTGGGCCGCTGGCGTTCCCTGCGGGCCCGCCAGCGGAGCAGCAGCCATTTTTCCCCCTCCACCAGGAAGAAGACGCTGGCGGTGGCCAGGATCATCAGCGGCCAGTCGCCGGCGGCGACCGGGGCGGTGCCGAAGAGGCGATGCATGAAGGGGGCGTAGGTGAAGAGGGCCTGAAGGAAGATAACCGCCCCGATGGCGATCAGCACGTAACGGTTCTGGTGGAACAGTTTCAGGCTGTCGATCCGATGGTGCAGCGAGCGGGAGTTGAAAAGATAGTAGATCTGGAAGAGGATCAGGGTATTGACCGCCGTGGTCCGGGCCACCTCGATCTCTACTCCCTGCTCCACCTTCCAGACGAAAAAGTTGAACACTCCCGCCACCATGATCAGGGAAACAAAAAATACCCGCCAGATCAAAAAGCCGTTTAAAATCCCCTCCCGGGGGTCGCGGGGTGGTTGTTCCATCACGTCCGGTTCGGCGGGTTCAAAGGCCAGGGTCAGGGCCAGGGTGACGGCGGTGATCATGTTGACCCAGAGAATTTGTACCGGGGTGATGGGCAGGATCTGGCCGGCCATTACGGCGGCGATGATCACCCCGGCCTGGCCCCCGTTGGTGGGCAGGATGAAGGTGATCGACTTGCGGATATTGTTGTAAACGGTCCGCCCCTCCCGTACCGCATGGGCGATGGAGGCGAAATTGTCGTCGGTCAGCACGATCTCCGCCGCCTCCTTGGCCACCTCGGTGCCTTTGATTCCCATGGCCACCCCGACATCGGCCTGTTTGAGGGCCGGGGCGTCGTTGACTCCGTCGCCGGTCATCGCCACCACCTCGCCGGACTCCTGGAGCAGGCGCACCAGGCGCAGCTTGTGTTCCGGGCTGACTCGGGCAAAAACATCGACGGCCAGGGCCTGGCGCCGCAGGGTGGCATCGTCCATCCCCTCGATCTCCTGGCCTGTAACCGCCTGCTCGGTGGCGGCAAACCCCATGCGGCTGGCAATGGCCCGGGCGGTGACGGCGTGATCGCCGGTGATCATCTTGACCCGGATGCCGGCCGCGCGGCACTGGCTGACCGCAGTAATCGCCTCCTCCCGGGGCGGGTCGATGATGCCCACCAGACCCAGCAGGGTCATCCCTTCCTTGACATCGGCAAAATTAAGCTCTTGTTGTCCCCCATCGGGATTTTTGACCGCCAGGGCCAGGAGACGCTGGCCTCGCCCGGCAATCTTCTCCATCTGTTCTTCCCAGAAGGCCCGATCCAATTCCCGGAGCTCCCCCTCCTGCCACTGTCCGGCGCACATGCTCAGTACCACCTCGGGGGCTCCTTTGAGGTAGATCATGGCCCGACCACGGTGATCATGGTGGAGGGTGGCCATGAATTTGTGTTCCGATTCGAAGGGAATCAGGTCGGCGCGGGGGTATTGGGTGCGCAGGGTTTCAATCTCCAGGCCCGCTTTCATCGCCATGGTCAGCAGGGCCGCTTCGGTGGGGTCGCCGTTGGCCTGCCACTGGTCGTCGTCGGCGGGCACAATCGCGGAATCGTTGCAGAGCACGGCCGCCCGGCAGATCTCGGCCAGGGCGGGAAAATCGTGGGGATTGATATCCTCGCCCTCACCATTTCCCTCCAGGCTGAACACCCCGCGGGGGGCGTAGCCGATTCCGGACACCGTGAAGCCTTGGCGGGTGGTTACCACCTCCTGGACGGTCATCTCGTTTTTAGTCAGGGTGCCGGTTTTGTCGGAGCAGATAACGGTGACCGAGCCCAGGGTTTCCACTGCCGGCAACCGCCGGACGATGGCGTTGCGCCCTGCCATGGCCTGTACCCCCAAGGCCAGGGTGATGGTGATGATCGCCGGCAGGCCCTCGGGAATGGCGGCCACCGCCAGGCCCACCGTGGCCAGAAACATCTCGTCGGCCCCGAAGCCCTTCAGTAGATAGCCAAAGGCAAAGGTGATCGCGGCCAGGGTAAAGATGGCCACGGTGAGTTTGCGACCGAAATAAGCCATCTGGACAAGTAGGCGGGTGGTCAGCGGCGGGACCTCGGCCAACATTCTGTTGATCCGGCCCAGCTCGGTCTCGTCGCCGGTGGTGGTCACCACCCCGGTCCCCTGGCCGTAGGTGACCAGGGTGCCGGAGTAGGCCATGGAGTTGCGGTCGCCGATGGCGGCCTCGGCGGCCACCGGAGCGCTGGCTTTCTCGCTGGGGACCGATTCGCCGGTCAGGGAGGCCTCGTCGATCCGCAGCTCCTTCGCTTTAAGCAGCCGCAGGTCGGCTGGCACCCTGTCGCCCGATTGCAGGAAAACGATATCGCCGGGCACCAGTTCCTCGGCGGGGATCAGAGCCCGCTTGCCCTCCCGCAGGACCATGGCCTGCTGGGAGAGCATGTTGCGAATCGCCTCCAAGGCTCTCTCCGCTTTGCCCTCCTGGATGAAGCCGATCAGGGCGTTGACCACCACCACCCCGAAGATCACTCCGGCATCCAACCAGTGGCGCATCAGCATGGTCACCACCGCCGCGCCCAGCAGCACGTAGATCAGGACATTGTGGAACTGGAGAAGGAAGCGCAGCAGCGGCCCCTTTTTGCGGGGCGGGGTCAGGATATTGGCCCCGTAGAGTTCCCGCCGCCGTTGCCATTCCGCGCCGTTCAGGCCGCTGGTCGGGTCAACCTTCAGTTGCTCGGTGGCTTGTTCCGCAGTTAGCGCGTACCAGGTGGTCTGCGCTGGGGAATGTTGGGGGGTGGCTGAATCTCGGGCGGACATCTGAATTCTCTCCTTGGAGGGGGTGACCGTTCAGGCCGGCCAGGGGCAGTTATCTTTGGTTTCGCTCAGGTGCAGAAAGTGGTCCCAGGTAACCAGGCGCTGGGAAACTGGACACCGCAGGGTGACTTTTTGTTCATCCAGGTCCACCACTTCCCAGTCGCCCCGGCGGGGCCCGGTGGTGATACGGATCTTTTCTCCCAACTTAAATGGATAGGGGGTGAAAAAGGTAACAGTTGCAGTGGTCATGGCGTTTTGCCCCTTGAATTTGGTGTTTCATGGCCGCGCGATAGATAGGCTATTATAGCTCCGCTTTCCCGGCCCCGCTTCTTTTTCTCCCAATGAAACGCCAGCACCAGCCGCTTTCTTTTCAGCTCCTCCAGGGTGGCCTCGGCCACCCCCGGCAGGACTGGCTGGCCGGGGGAGTGCAAACCCCTGCCGGTGATGATCCGCAGGGTGGTCAGCCGAATTTCCCGACAGCGTAAGACGAAGCGGCGAATCGCTTTTTCCGCCTCCCCGGAGGTCAGGCCATGGAGATCCAGTTCCTCCTGGGGCGGCGGGAAGCTCCTGAGTATGGCGGCCAGGGAGGGGCGGTCGTGAAGGTCGGCGGCCGCGGCCCGGGCCATGGCCTGGTCGTGAAGATAGTTTTCGACCACGGCGGCAAAGCCGCGGCCGGGTCGGTTGCTCTTTTTTTTCATCGCTGGTCGGTCGCTTCCGGTTGACTCCGCGGCGGGAAGGGGTGGGGCGTGACCTTGGGGGCACGGCAGCATTTTTTCAGCTTATGTTTATCATAATGGAAAAACGTGCTAACGGAAAGTGGGAGCCGGGCTTTTTTCTCTTTTTTTATGGCTCGGGTGATTTGATACTGTTATGATACTCACGCAATTATCAAATCAAAATCGGGGGATTGCATGGGTGCAAAACTTCACTTTTTAGTAACCAGCGAAAGGGGAAAGACCCGAGCGCTGTCGGTCCGGAAGCGGTGCCTGATGGCCCTGGCCTGCGCGACGGTGGCCCTGCTGCTGGCCAGTGCGGTGGGGTGGCGGGCATCGGTGGAGAATGTGACTTTGCGGGCCCAAAACGCGGCGGTCAAGTATGAGCTGGCCGCGGTAAAGGAAAAGCATCACCAGATGCTGGCCCGGGCTGCCGATCAGGAGGAGGAGCAGCGGGTTATGCTTGATACCGCCATGGAGGAGTTGCGCCAGCGCAGCGAAGTGATCGAGTCGATCCTCAGCGCGGTGGGGATCGAGCTGGAAACGGGCGATGGCCGCAGCAATGCCGGTGGTCCCTACATCGGCCTGGCCGACGAATTTTACGGTGATTTGACCTTCAAGGTCGATCACTACCTCGATTTTATTCAGTCGGTCCCCTTGGGGACTCCGGTTCCCGGCACCCTGACCTCTCCCTTTGGCCGCCGGGCCGATCCTTTTCACGGCCGGCCGGCCATGCACGACGGCCTGGATATCCACAACCGGGTCGGCACCCGGATCGTCGCTCCGGCCCCGGGCACGGTAACCACCAGTAGCTATACCCGGGGTAACGGCAACTACCTGGAGATCGACCACGGCAACGGCTTTCAGACCCGTTATCTCCACCTGCAACGCAGTCTGGTCAAGGCCGGCGAGAAGGTCGTGCGGGGCCAGGAGATAGCCTTGCTGGGCAATACCGGCCGCAGCACCGGCCCCCATCTTCACTACACCATCCTTTACAACGGCAAGGCCATCGATCCTTACCGTTTTGTGCAGGTGGCCTCGATAGTGGCCGGAGATGTTCCGGCCCGCGGCGGGGCGGTTCGCGGCCAGGAAGTCCGGTAGGGTCCGCCCCCCGGGAGTTGCACGGATTTTGCTCTCCAAGCTTATTAAATAAACGTGGGTGAAAGGGAGATGGCTTTCTGGAGAAAAGATAAGGGGGAAGGTGCGGATGTGGCGGTGACTAGCCTGATCGGCCAGGATATGGAGCTGGTCGGGGATGTCTCCTTCAAGGGCAAACTGCGGTTGGATGGCCGGATCAAGGGCGATGTCCGGGGAGATTATCTGATCCTGGGCGAAGCCGGGGTGGTGGTTGGCGATATCCTGGTTAATACCTTTGTTTGCTCCGGGCGGGTGGAAGGCAATGTCAATGTCAAAAAGTTTCAGATCTCCCACAAGGGGGTGATCAACGGCAAGGTTGAGGCCACCGATCTAGAGGTGGAATCCGGCGCCGCCTTGAGCGGCGAGATCAAGTCTCGCAGCAAGGAGCTGCGCCTGGTGCCCGGCTCCTCCATTCCCAAGGAGGAGTGGGACGCCCAGGTGCAGGAGGCGGCGGCCCACGCGGCCTCCACGGCTAAAAAAGGTTCCGGCCCGGCTTCTTCCGCCACCAGTCCGGCTTCGCCGCCGGCCTCTTCCACCCCGGCCCCGACCGAGACCTCCCGCAAGCAGGCCGCCGCTACCGGTTGATTTTTTTCGGTCCGGCAAGAGCGCTTTTCCGGGCTCCGGGGTTCTCTCTCCGGAGCCCTTTTTTTATCCCTCCCGCGGTCAAAAACCGACCTTCACCACACCCCGCCCCCCGGCTCTCTCCGGCGTTGACGGTTGCCGTATCCCGAGGCTCTTCGTTGCTCAATGCTCAACAGTTAAGGGCTAAAGCCCGGGAACGGGCCGAGTGGGTCAATACCCCCACCGGATCGACATAATCGTAAACCCTGGGTCGCTTGCCGGCGGCGGGGCGCAGGATGCGGCCCACCACCTGCAGCAGGCGGCCGCTGAACTTGATGGGGGTGGTCAGAAAGAGACTGTCCAGGCCGGGGCAGTCAAATCCCTCGCCGATCAGTTGGACGGTGGAGATCAGTACCCGGACCTCCCCCCGCTGCAGGGCTTTGACCAACTCGGTCCGCTCCTCGGCCGGGGTGGCGCCGGTCAGCACCCGGGCGGTCACTCCCAATTCCTTGAGCAGCTCCGCCAGTTCTTCGCAGTGGCGGACCCGGTCGCTGACCACCAAAATGGTATTTTCGCTCCGGTTGGGTTCGCCGGCGTTTTCCCGTCGACGGTCGCTTTGGTCGGCCCGGGAGGCGGGAGTTGGCGGCAAAAAACCCGCCTCCCTGGCGATATCTTCGGCAATCTGCCGGTTTCTGGCCTTGTCGGCGGTCAGGGCCTGGATCAGAGCCTGGTAGTTGCCCCGATAGGCGTGGCGAAAGGAGGTGGAACGCTGAATCAGTTCCGCCTTGAGAATCGCCCCGCTGCGCTGGAGATCGTCGGTGTCGATCCGATGGGACCGGTCGCCCAGGTAGAAATTGATCAGGTCGGTGAGGCCGTCGCGGCGAAAGGCGGTGGCCGACAGCCCCAGCATGTAGCGGCAATCGAAACGGGTTACCACCTCGGTGAAGAGGGTGGCGGGTACCCGGTGGCATTCATCGACACAGAGCTGACCGAAACGCGCCGTCAACTCGTCCAGCCGACGGCGGGCCGAGTTGACGATAGCCACGGTCACCGGTTTGATCCGGTGGTGGCCATCCCCCAGCAAGCCGGCCTCCACCGCCAGAAACTCCTCGATCCGCTCCGCCCACTGATAGAGCAGCTCCTTAGTGTGGACCAGAACGATGGTGGGCTGGCGGCGGGCGGCGAACAGCGCGCAGGCGATCACCGTTTTGCCGGAGCCGGTGCCCGCTTCCAGCACCCCGAAGTCCCGTTGGCAGACGGCGGTCAGGGCCTGCTGCTGGTAAGGGCGCAACTCACCCTGGAATTGAAGGTCGGTATACGGGCAGAGCCGGCGTATATCATCAATTTCCGGGGCGGGCCTTCCGGCCTGACGGCAGAGTAAAAGGGCTCGGCGGGCAAACCCCCGGGGAAATTCAAGCCCGGTGGCACTCTCCCGGTAAAAGTGCAGCCGGGGTTGCAGCTGTTTGCCGATCCAGCGCCCATACTTGCGGGCGTCGCGATATTTGGGATTTTCCAGGGTCAGCTCTTGTTTGAGGATCGCCAGCAGTTCCCGGTCGGCGCCGCTCAGTCGGGCCTGGTGATCAACGGTCAGTCGCATGGTTTCTTCTCGGCTCATCCCTCGTTGGTTGTAGCAAACTGTTTGCCTCAAGATGCTTGAGGGGAGATTTTTTTTCAACAAGAAGTTACCCGGCTTGCCCCTTGCCAAAAGGAAAAAAACAATGGTATTGTGCGAGTTTTATTAGTGTTTGGCCGCCAAGACAAACCAAGGGGTATAATTCCATGAGCAACGAGCCTGACAAGATTATCTATTCGATGATCAAGGTAAGCAAATTTTACGAAAAGAAGCCGATCCTCAAGGATATCAGCCTTTCCTACTTTTATGGGGCCAAGATCGGTGTGTTGGGCATGAACGGTTCCGGCAAGTCCTCGCTGCTCCGCATTCTGGCCGGCGAGGACAAGGAGTTCAACGGCGAGACCCATATCTCGCCGGGCTATACCGTGGGCTACCTGCCCCAGGAGCCGCGCCTGGATGACTCCTGCACTGTGCGCCAGATCGTGGAGCAGGGGGTGCAGGAAACCGTCGATCTGGTCAACGAGTTCAACGAAATCAACCTGAAGTTCGCCGAACCGATGGATGACGCAGCCATGGACAAACTGATCGCCCGCCAGGCCCAGGTCCAGGAGAAGCTTGACGCCTTGGATGCCTGGGATCTTGACGCCCGGCTGGAGATGGCCATGGACGCCCTCCGCTGTCCCCCGTCGGACAGCCCGGTTGAGGTTCTTTCCGGCGGGGAGAAGCGGCGGGTGGCCCTCTGCCGCCTGCTCCTCCAGAAGCCGGACATTCTGCTGCTGGACGAACCCACCAACCACCTCGATGCCGAGACCGTGGCCTGGCTGGAACATCACCTCCAGCGCTACCCCGGCACGGTGATCGCGGTTACCCATGACCGCTATTTTCTCGACAACGTGGCCGGCTGGATCCTGGAACTGGATCGGGGGCATGGCATTCCCTGGAAAGGCAACTACTCCTCCTGGCTGGAGCAGAAGGGCAAACGTCTGGCCCGGGAGGAGAAGCAGGAGAGTGATCGCCAGAAGACCCTGGCCCGGGAGTTGGAGTGGATCAGGATGAGCCCCAAGGGGCGGCACGCCAAGGCCAAGTCCCGGATCAAGGCCTACGAAGAGTTGCTGGGGCAGGAGGGGGAAAAGCGGGCCAAGGACCTGGAGATTTATATCCCTCCCGGCCCCAGGTTGGGCAAGACGGTGATCGAGGCCGAGAAGCTGACCAAGTCTTTTGGCGAGCGGCTGCTTTTTGAAAACCTCTCCTTCTCCTTGCCGCCGGGTGGAATTGTCGGGGTGATCGGCCCCAACGGGGCCGGCAAGAGCACCCTGTTCAAGCTGATCACTGGCCAGGAGCAGCCCGATGCCGGTACCATCCGCATCGCCGATGCGGTGAAACTGGCGGCGGTGGACCAGAGCCGGGACGTTCTTGATCCCGAGGAAACTATCTGGCAGGCGATCACCGAGGGACAGGAAACCATCACCCTGGGTAACCGCGAGGTCAACTCCCGGGCCTACGTGGCCCGTTTCAACTTCTCCGGCAGCGAACAGCAGCGCAAGGTGGGGGTGATGTCCGGCGGCCAGCGCAATCGGGTCCATCTGGCCCGGATGCTTAAATCGGGGGCCAACGTGCTGCTCCTCGACGAGCCGACCAACGATCTCGATGTAAACACCCTGCGGGCCCTGGAGGAGGCTTTGGAGAATTTCGCCGGCTGCGCGGTGGTTATCAGCCATGACCGCTGGTTTCTCGATCGGATCGCCACCCACATGCTGGCCTTCGAGGGCAACTCCCAGGTGGTCTGGTTCGACGGCAACTACACCGAATATGAGGAGGATCGGCGTCGGCGTTTGGGGGCCGAGGCCGATCAGCCCCACCGGATCAAATATCGCCACCTTACCCGGGCCTGATGACGATCCGCTGGAAAATATTTCTGGCCTGTTTGTCGGCGGCGGCAACCATTGCCCTGGTGGTACTGCTGGATTTTGGCGGTCGCTGGCTGGCGGCGGCGGTGGCGCTGCTCGCCGGAGTGGGGCTGGCGTGTTACCTCAGCCGGTTGATCGGCGGTTCCCTGCGCGATGTCGATGAGCGCTTGCGTACCGAGCAGCGTTTGCGGGACAGCGAAGGGCGGCTCTCTTCCATTCTGCAGAGCCTGGGGGCCGGGGTGATCGCCACCGACCAGCAGGGTCGGGTGGCCTTCCTTAATCCGGTGGCTGAACGCCTCACCGGCTGGGATCTGGTCGATGCCCTGAATCAGCCGGTTGGCGAGGTGTTGGATCTGGTGGATGAAACCACCGCCCATCCCCTGGAGATCCCCTTGGTTCGGGTGCTGGAAGAGGGGGAGATCGTCGACTGGGGCAACCATATCCTGTTGCGCTCGCGAATTGGTGCCTCTCGCCCGGTGGCCTGTACCGTGGCTCCCATTGTCAGCTTTGTCGGGATGATCGGCGCGGTTTTTGTCTTTCGCGACACCGGCAAGGAGCGGGAGGCTCAGCACAACCTGCTGGTCGCCAAAGAGGAGGCGGAGCGGGCTTCCCGGGCCAAGAGTGAGTTCCTGGCCGGGATGAGTCATGAGATTCGCACCCCCCTCACTGCCATTCTGGGCATGGCTGATCTGCTGGAGCAAACCGGCTTGAAGCCGGATCAGCGCCGTTATGTGAAGATCTCCCGGGCCGCCGGTGAAAATCTGCTGGATCTGATCAACGGGATTCTTGATCTATCAAAGATAGAGGCCGGCAAGCTGGAAGTGGAGGTGGTGGAGTTCGATCTGGATCGGCTGGTGCGGCAGCTCTGTGAAATCATGGTCTTGCGGGCCAGCCAGAAAGGGTTGGAGTTTGTCTGCCGCTCCCGCTGGCCCAGCCCCTGCCCGGTGCTGGGTGATCCCACCCGGATTCGGCAGGTGCTGGTGAACCTGATCGGCAACGCGATCAAGTTCACCGAAGAGGGCAGGGTGATTGTGGAAACCGCCTATCTGCCCGAGGATGGCCCATCCGCGCCTGACGGTCCCAAACGGTCGCTTTTCCGTTTTGTGGTCAAGGACACCGGGATCGGGATTCCGCAGGAAAAACAGGAGCTGGTCTTCGACGATTTTGCCCAGGCCGACTCCTCCACCACCCGCCGTTATGGCGGCACCGGCCTGGGTCTGGCGATCTCCCGTAAGCTGGTACACCTGATGGGCGGGCGGATTGGGCTGGACAGCCGGGAGGGGGTGGGCAGTGTTTTCACGGTGGAGCTTCCGCTCCCCTTTCAGGAGGCGGTGGGCTTAGGTGACCGGGAGCCGCTCCCGGCCGCCGAACCCGCGCTGAGCAATGGGGCCGAACCGGGCCGGATGGATATTCTACTGGCCGAGGATTCGCCGGATAACTGCTTACTCTTCAGCGCCTACCTGCAGGGGACCGGTCATCGCCTGGATCTTGCCGCCAACGGCTATGAGGCGGTGGAGAAAATGATGCAGGGCCGTTATGATCTGGTGCTGATGGATATCCAGATGCCGGAGATGGATGGCTACTCGGCCACCCGGGCAATCCGGGCCTGGGAGGAGCGCCTGGGACGGCCCCGCACCCCGATTCTGGCCCTGACGGCCCACGCCTTTCAAGAAGATGTGCGCAAGAGTCGGGAGGCCGGTTGCGACTCCCACCTGGTCAAGCCGATCAAACTGGATGATTTTCTGCGGGCGGTCAACCGCTACCTGCCGGCCAAGGGTGGGAAGAAAAGCGCTGCCGCTCCCGAGACCTTTGAGGTGGAGGCTTTTGTCGCTGATCTTGTTCCTGGTTACCTGCGCAAGGTGGCCGATGATCTGGGTGGAATCGAAGCGGCCCTGGGTCAGGACGACTGGGAGCAGGTCCGATTGCTGGCCCATAACCTGAAGGGCAGTGGTGGGGGCTACGGCTTTGAGCGGTTAAGCTCGCTGGCCGCCGAGTTGGAGGAGGCCAGCGGAAAACCCGACAGGGAGGCGGCCGCTTCCGTCCTGGCAGAGATGCGACTTTACCTTGACAGGGTTTCTCCGCGGCATGTTATAAAAAGTGCGGCTTCCTGATTTTTTGATGGTGCGATTCTGAGTGGTTGGCGATGGGGTTCCGGAATGGGCAAGGGCTCGATACTGATTGTTGATGATGCGCCGGAAAGCCGCATCCTGCTGCGGCGGATGCTGGCCGGCTGCGGCTATGGCGCGATCCATGAGGCGGACGGAGCCGCCGCGGTCTTTGCCTTTTTCGGCTTGGATGCCGATGGGGGCGGGGAACCTCTGAGTCACCTCGATCTTGATCTGATCCTGCTGGATATCGTCATGCCCGGGCTGGATGGCATCGAGGTTTGCCGCCGCCTTAAGGGGGTGGAAGCCCTGCGGGATATCCCCATCATCATGGTCACGGCGGCCAATGCCGACGAGAATCTGCGCACCGTGTTCGAGATCGGGGCCATGGACTATCTCCAAAAGCCGGTGAAGAAGGTGGAGCTCTGCGTCCGGGTGAAGTCGGCCCTGCGCTTGAAGGAGGAGATGGATCGGCGGCTGGCCCTGACTCGTGAGCTGGAGCAGGCCAACCAGCGCCTGCGGCACATGGCCATGGTGGATGGTCTGACCGGGATTGCCAACCGGCGCTGCTTCGACGAGTTCCTCAACCGGGAGTGGCGGCGCTGCCAGCGCGATGGCTGGTCGATAGCGGTCTGCCTGGCCGATATCGATTTCTTCAAGCTCTACAACGATATCTATGGCCATCTCCAGGGTGATGATGTGTTGAAACAGGTGGCGGCGCTCTTTCAGCAGGTGGTCAATCGCCCCGGGGATCTGGTGGCTCGCTTCGGCGGCGAGGAGTTTGTCTTCGTCCTCTCGGGGGCCGATGCCGAGGGGGCCGGCAAGATCGCCCAGCGGGCCATGGACATGCTGGCCGAGGCGGCCATTCCCCACCTCCACTCCCCGGTCGGCGAACACCTCACGGTCTGTTTCGGGGTTTCCGCCACCGTTCCCCGCCCAGGCACCTATCCCCGCCTTCTGCTCGACTGCGCCGACAAGGCGTTGTATGATGCCAAGAAAATCCGGGGCAATCGGATGGTAACCCTGTTGCCCTCCGTCGATGACTCCCGTTAACCACGGAGAATAAGCCATGAAATACCTGTAAACAATTTTGTTGTCCCTGGCCCTGTTGGTTCCCCCCGGAGTTGTCAACGCGCTGGGGCTGGAGGTAGCAGTGGGGGCTGGCAGCAGGATATAAAGATCGATGCCAGCGGGGTCGATGCCGACTTCAAGGTGGGCGGGCCATTTTTGAAACCGGATTCGCCTTTTAGTTCCGGTTGGTTGGAGTTTTGCCGGTCCGGATTCCGGGGATGAAAAAAGGGGTTACGAAATTAATCGTAACCCCTTGAATTTACTTGGTGGGCCGTCGGGGGCTCGAACCCCAAACCTACTGATTAAGAGTCAGTTGCTCTACCAGTTGAGCTAACGGCCCTTCGCGAACTGGTCAAGCCGCGAAGCAGTTTATTTAGCATACCATAGTTAACGCGTCAAGCATGAAGAGGGAATAAAATGGCCAAGGTTTTGATTATCGGAGCCGGCGGGGTGGGTAGCGTGGTGGCCCATAAATGTGCCCAGGTGCCGGAGGTTTTCGCGGAGATCGTGCTGGCCAGCCGCACGGTGAGCAAATGTGAGGCCATTGCCGCCTCGATCAAGGAGCGTACCGGCCGTCGGATCGAGGTGGCCCGGGTTGATGCCGATCAGGTGCCGGAGCTGGTGGCCCTGATCAACCGGGTCAAACCGGAACTGGTCCTCAACCTGGCCTTGCCCTACCAGGATTTGACCATTATGGACGCCTGCCTGGAGTGCGGGGTCGACTATCTCGATACCGCCAACTACGAACCTCCCGACGAGGCCAAGTTCAGCTACTCCTGGCAATGGCCCTACCATGACCGTTTCAAGGCCAAGAACCTGATGGCCCTGCTGGGTAGCGGCTTCGACCCGGGGGTGACCAATGTTTATGCCGCTTACGCCGCCAAGCACTATTTCGATGAGATCCATTACATCGACATCCTTGATGCCAACGCCGGCGATCACGGCCATCCCTTTGCCACCAACTTCAATCCCGAGATCAATATTCGGGAGGTGACCGCCAAGGGGCGCTACTGGGAAGAGGGCCAGTGGCGGGAGACCGAGCCGCTGAGCATTAAGCAGAGCTTCGATTTCCCTCAGATCGGCCCCAAAAACGCCTATCTGATGTACCACGAGGAGCTGGAATCTCTGGTTAAGAATATCAAGGGGCTGAAAAGAATCCGTTTCTGGATGACCTTTTCCGACAACTACCTCAAGCATCTGGAAGTGCTGCAGAACGTGGGGATGACCGCCATCGAGCCGGTGATGTTCCAGGGTCGGGAGATTGTGCCGATCCAGTTCCTCAAGGCGCTGCTGCCCGATCCCGCCTCTTTGGGGCCGCGGACCAAGGGCAAGACCTGTATTGGCAACGTGATGGAAGGGGTCAAGAATGGCAAGCCCCGCAAGATCTATATCTACAATGTCTGCGATCACGAGGAGTGCTACCGCGAAGTGGGCAGCCAGGCGATCTCCTACACCACCGGGGTCCCGGCGATGATCGGGGCGATGATGATCCTGCGGGGTCACTGGAAAAAGGCCGGGGTGTTTAACATGGAGCAGCTCGACCCCGATCCCTTCATGGAAGAGCTCAATCTTCACGGCTTGCCCTGGGAAGTGCGGGAGTTGCCGGTTTGATCATGACCAGCGCGGAATTTCCCTTTGCCGGGCAGGCGCCCAGTCCCTGCTACGTCTGTGACACCGGCAAGCTGGCGGCCAATCTGGCCAAGCTCGACTTGGTTCAGCAGCGGACCGGAGCCAAAATCATCCTGGCCTTCAAAGGCTTTGCCATGTGGCGGCTTTTTGCCCAGATCAGGCAGGTTTTGCCCGGGGCCACCGCCAGCTCCCTGGATGAGGCCCGGCTGGCCCGCGAGGAGTTCGGCGGTGAGGTTCATGTTTACTGCCCGGCCTACCGGGAGGATGAGTTTGCCGAGATGCTGGGCTACGCCGACCATCTGGTCTTCAACTCCTTTAGCCAGTGGCAACGGTTCCGGGGGCGGGTGGCCGCCTGCCCCCGCCCCATCTCCTGCGGTATTAGGGTCAATCCCCAGTATTCGGAAGTGGAGGTCGATCTCTACAACCCCTGTGGCCGCTACTCTCGGCTGGGGGTCACCCGCGAGCATTTCCGCCCGGAACAGCTCGCCGGGATCAGCGGGTTGCACTTTCACGCCCTCTGTGAGCAGAATGCCGACGCCCTGGCCGGAACCCTGGCCGCCTTCCACGAAAAATTCGGGGAGTTCATGGCCGGGATGCAGTGGCTCAACCTGGGCGGCGGCCACCATATTACCCGGCCCGACTATGATCTCGACCTGCTCTGCCGGTTGATCGATGACGCCCAGCAGCGTTACGGGGTCCAGGTTTACCTGGAGCCGGGAGAGGCGATCGCCCTCAATATCGGGGTGCTGGTGGCCACCGTGCTCGACATCGTTGAAAACGAGATCAAGATCGCCATCCTCGACACCTCGGCGGCCACCCATATGCCCGACGTGCTGGAGATGCCCTACCGCCCCCATCTCTTTGGGGCCGGTGAGCCGGGCCAGTTCCCCCATACCTATCGCTTGGGAGGTCTGAGTTGCCTGGCCGGCGATATTATCGGCGACTACTCGTTCCCTCAGCCCCTCAAGCCTGGTCAGCGGCTGATCTTCGGCGATATGGCCCACTACACCATGGTCAAGAACACCACCTTTAACGGGGTACGCTTGCCCAGCATCGCCATCTACGATCCCGCCGCCGACCAGCTGGAGGTGGTCCGCCGCTTCGGCTACGAAGATTACCGCAATCGCCTCTCCTGATCGGCTTAGAAAGCCAGACCCAATGAGATCCCGCCATGGACGAAGTCCGATTTCTCCTTGTCGATGGTCGTAGGTGGCCCCCAGATAGATCTCCTGACTGTCGTCGGCCCCTTCCAGGCCGTAGTAGATGTAGCCGGTGCTGAAGGCAAAATCGGCCAGCTCCCAGTCGTAGGCCAGAGTGAGGTCGGTTTCGTTCCAGGTGGCCTTCTCGCCGCCCCAGGGGTCGGTGTCCAGGTTACCCCAGATATTGACGGAAAAGCCCTGCCGGCCCAGGGTGAGGGATGGCTGCACCACCACGCTGACGCGACTGAAGGCGTAACCGCGCAAGACGTACTGGCTGAGGCTGTCCACCGTAAATTCGGTGTAGGCTTCATCATCGGCGGCCATGGCGCCGGTGGCGACGATTCCGCAGCCCATCAGGCCCAAAGCGATGCCCTTAAGATAACTTTTGCTTTCATTTTTTCTGCTCTTTGTGGTGAAGTTGATTTTTCAGGACCGGCACCACTACCGCGGTGCGTGCCGGAACGCTGGCTTGGCGGGTTGACACCACACAATCCGTGCCAGGAGCTTCGCTTTTAGTTTTTTATCTGTAATCTAGGGATTTTAAGGGGGAAGGAGGCGGTGGTTGGCCGGGAGGCTATGTTGCAATTTTGTTATGATTCGGTGCGATGGTTATCTGGTAGTTGCAAAATTGTAAGAGATGTCCCTTGGCAGGTCATGGCAGGGGGGGCAGGTCCTGTTTAACCGTATTTAGCCGGGGCAGGGCCACCAGCAGGGCCATGGACCGAGCAGCCAAGGGAAAGCTTTCCCCCGGCTGCAGGAAGCGCCCGGAGGCCGGTTCGGTGCCGCCGGGCCAGAAGGTATCCATTTCCACCTGCCAGAGTTTGGCCGGGGGCAGGTTGGGGAGGGTGAAGGGAATCTCCTCGTGGTGGGCGTTGAACAGCAGCAGAAAGGAGTCATCCACCACCGGCCGCCCCCGCTCATCCTCCTCGTCCATGGCCTGGCCGGCCAGAAAGAGCCCCAGGCAGCGGGCAAAATCCTGATTCCACTGCTCATCACTCATCTCGCCGCCGGATGGGGTCAGCCAGACGATATCCTTGATTCCGGAGCCTTTCAGTTGGCGTCCCTGGAAAAAACGACGTCGCCGGAACACCCGGTGCCGCTTGTTCAACAGGATCAGTCGGCGGGTGAAGGTCAGCAGCCGGAGCTGTTCTTCCGTCAGCTCCCAGTTGAGCCAACTTAGCTCGTTATCCTGGCAGTAAGCGTTGTTGTTGCCTTGCTGGGTGCGGCCCAGCTCATCCCCGGCATTCAGCATGGGTACCCCCTGGGAAAGGAGCAGGGTGGCCAGCAGGTTACGTTGCTGGCGAGCCCGCAGGGCGTTGATTTCGGGATCATCGCTGGGGCCTTCGACCCCGCAGTTCCAACTGCGGTTGTGGCTTTCGCCGTCACGGTTCTCTTCGCCGTTGGCCTCGTTGTGCTTGTCATTGTAGCTTACCAGGTCGCGCAGGGTGAAACCGTCGTGACAGGTGATGAAGTTGATGCTGGCGTAAGGCTTGCGGCCTCCCTGCTCGTAGAGATCGCTGGAGCCGGTGAGCCGGTAGGCCAGATCCCCGATCTTGCCCCCCTCTCCTTTCCAGTGGGAGCGGACCTCGTCCCGGTAGCGGCCGTTCCATTCGGTCCAACCCACCGGAAAGTTACCCACCTGGTAGCCGCCTTCCCCTAGATCCCAGGGTTCGGCGATCAGTTTCACCTGGGAGAGTATCGGATCCTGATGAATGATGTCGAAAAAGGCCCCCAATCGGTCCACCTCGTGGAGCTCCCGGGCCAGGGCCGAGGCCAGGTCGAAGCGGAAACCGTCCACATGCATCTCCAGCACCCAGTAGCGCAGGCTGTCCATGATCAGTTGCAGCACCCGGGGGTGCTGCATGTTGAGGGTGTTGCCGCAGCCGGTGTAGTCCCGGTAATAACGCGGGTTTTCCGGCTCCAGGCGGTAATAGGCCTGGTTGTCGAGGCCCCGGAAGGAGAGGGTTGGGCCCAGATGGCTGCCTTCGGCGGTATGGTTGTAAACCACGTCGAGGATCACTTCGATACCGGCGGCGTGGAACGCCTTGACCATGCTTTTGAACTCGTTGACGCCGTTGCCGGCGCTGTAGCGCTGATCCGGAGCGAAAAAACCGATGCTGTTGTACCCCCAGTAGTTGCTCAGCCCCCTTTCCACCAGATGGCGTTCATCCACCAGGGCGTGGACCGGCAGCAGTTCCACCGCCGTGATCCCCAGGCGCTGCAGGTAGTCGATGACCGGTTCGCTGGCCAGGGCGGCGTAGGTGCCGCGTTGATGCTCGGGGATGCTGGGGTGCAGGCGGGTAAAGCCCTTGACATGCAGCTCGTAAATCACCGTGTCGTGCCAGGGAATGGCCGGCGGACGGTCGTCGCCCCAGGTAAAGGAGGGGTCGATCACCCGGCATTTGGGCAGATAGCGGGCGCTGTCCCGCCGATCTGGGCTCAAGTCTTCCTTGCGGCCTCCGATCCGATAGCCGAAGAGGGCGTCATGCCAGCGCAGTTGGCCGGCCAGGTCCTTGACATAAGGGTCCAGCAGCAGTTTGGCCGGGTTGAAGCGATGCCCCTGTTCGGGGGCATAGGGGCCGTGGACTCGATAGGCGTACAACCAGCCGGGCCGGGCCTGGGGCAGGTAGCAGTGCCAGACCTGGTCGGTCTGCTCCCGCAGGTTGATGGCGTGGAGCTGTCGTCCCTGCTGGTCAAAGAGGCATAATTCGACCTTGCTGGCGTTTTCCGAGAAGAGGGAGAAGTTGACTCCCAATCCGTCCCAGGTGGCCCCCAAGGGGTAGGGCCGGCCCGGCCAGACCGCGATTGGCTGCTTTATCATCCCTCGTTGCCCTCCCTAATAAGCGCGGAATTGGCGCTTAAAGCTCAATCCGGTATTCGGCCCCGTGGAGCAAACCGACAATCAGGGTGAGATATTCGCGCAGGTGGCGGGTCAGCAGGAAATTTTCCCGGACAAACTGGTGGGCCTTGGCCCCCATTTCCGCCATCCGGTCCCGGCGATGGAGCAGATAGCGGATCCGCAGGGCCGCTCCTTCCGGGGTGCTGACCAGAAAACCGGTGTGGTAGTTGACCACCTGCAGACGAATGCCGCCGGTGTCGCCGCCGATCACCGGTTTGCCTTTCCACAGCCCCTCGGTGACCGTCAGCCCGAACCCTTCCTTGGTCGATTTCTGGATTACGATATCGGCGGCCCGCTGCAGGGCGTTGATGGTCCGATGGGCATCTGGCGGCAGCAGCAGCACCTTGATATCAGGATCATCCCCGGCTGCGGCCCGGACCTCCTGCAGCACCGCCTCCCCTTCGGGATCGTCGTCGGCGGTGCCGCCGGCCAGCACCAGTTGCAGGCCAGGGGAGAACTTGCGGGCCAGGCGGTGGGCCTCGATCACCCCCACCGGATCCTTGAAGCGGTCAAACCGGGAGACCTGGAGCAGCAGGGGCCGGTCGGGGTCCAGCTCAAATTGCCGTCTAACCTCGGCAATTTCCTGCTCCGGCAACTCGATATTTTTTTCGCTCAGCGGGTCGATGCTGGGTGGAATGATATATTCCGGGTGGGGCATGGCCTGGGCGAAATCGGGCAGCGAGAAAACGCTGGCATCATAATCGGCCACCTGCTGCCGGATATAGCGCCAGACCGGCCGGTAGGGGCGGCTGGCGTCGATATGGCAACGCCAGACCCAGCGTCCCCGTCGGTTGGGGCAGAACCGCATCAGGGCCGCCGGCTGGGGATCGTGGATAAAGACCACCTCCGCCTCCTCCAGCAGGGGGCGCAGCTTCTCGGCGTTCTGCTCGTTGGTTTGCTGATAGGCGGCCATCATCGCCGACGAAAGCGGGGAGGTCATGCCCTGCAAGCCATTGTGCATCGCCTTGGTGCACTGGTAAAATTCCTGGTTGCCGCTGATTACCTCCCAGCGGGTCTCCATCCCCAGTTCGTTGCTCAACGGTACCAGCTTTTCCAGGATCTCCGCCACCCCGCCCCCCACCCGGGTGGAGTTGACATGGACTACCTTCATTCCTTTCAGCGGCCGGGTCAGCTGCTCCAGCTGGGAGATGGCATCCTTGCCCGCCACCGCGGCGTAGGCCTCCAGCAAGCCGCTCATAGGCTCTCCTCCTGGCATTGTCGGCAGATCCGGGCCATCTCATCGCGTACCTGACTGAGGCTGGAGAAAAAGGGGTCGATGGCGGCCAGCCGCTGCCCCAGCTCGGCGTAATCCTCGCCGAACCCGGCCAGCCAGAAGCGGAAATCGTCCGAGCCGTCGGCCAGGCGGCGGCGGGCATCGATAAAATGGTAGAAGATGGTGCCGGTGGCCGATTCCGGCAGCACCGCCGCCAGTTCGGCCGGTTTAGTCAGCCGCTTGCCGGTATCGAAGATCACCAGTTGTGAACGCAGAAACTCGAAGGGGCGGGAGGCCCGCAGCCAGTGGACGGACTCGCTGCCGTCCAGGCGCATCTCGATGATATCCAGCAGCTCGCGGCGCAACTCCTCCATATCGCGTAGTTCCACCGGATCGATCACCGACAGCTGCTCGGCCAGCACCGGCTCCCGCAGGTGATGGCGGCACCAGGAGGCGAAGTCGTTGTTGAACTCCCGTTCCTCAAAGCGGGCCCCCAGCAGCCCGCTCCAGAAGTGGTGATAGATACTGTCGGCGGAGACCTCGCGGAGATGGTCGCGCAATTCGCTTAAGGTAATGGCCTTGCGGCCGGTGGCGATGGCGATCAGGGCGCAGTCTTTAAGGGAAAAGGGTTCGGTCTGGTTCATGGGCGGTCTCCTTTTGGCGGTTCCCTCCAGTATCGGTCTTGTCCGCCGAGCATGTCAAGGTGAAGATTGCAGCAGCGCCGTCCCGTGGCCGGGCAGGGTGAAGGTGTCATTGGCAAAAGCGGCGGTGGGGTGCGAGGCCAGCAGCAGCCGGAGGTCGGCGGCTGGTGCTGGCAGGGGAAGGCGGCGGGGTTGGGCGGCGAAGTTGCAGAGCAGGGTCAGCGGGCCGCGTTGCAGGCGCAGCCACTGTTGTTCTTCAGAAAAATCGACCCGCAGCCGGTCCAGGCGGCCGTCGTTGAGGGCCGGTATGCTCCGCCGCAGCCGGATCAACTGCCGGTACCAGGCCAGCAGTTCTGCCTGTTGCTCGCCGGAGGCTTCCGACCAGTCGAGCTTGGAGGCCGCGAAGGTGGCCGGGTCCTGGGGGTCGGGAATCTCCTCCGGCGGCCAGCCGAAGGCGGCGAACTCCCGCCGGCGGCCCCGGCGCACCGCCGCCGCCAGCTCGGGATCATCATGGGCGGTGAAATAGAGGAAGGGGGTGGCGGCCCCCCACTCCTCGCCCTGGAAGAGCAGGGGGACAAAGGGGGCGGTCAGCAGCAGGGCCGCCCCCAGCTTGAGCTGCTCTCGGGTGAGCAGTTGCGAGATTCGCTCGCCCCGGGCCCGGTTGCCCACCTGGTCATGGTTCTGCAGGCAGGCCACCTGCCGGTGCCCGCTGAGATCGGCGGCCGGCCGGCCATGGCGGCGGCGGCGATAGGCCGAGTAGCAGCCGTCGTAAACCTGGCCCCGGCCCAAAACCTTGGCCAGCGGCGCCAGGCCGCCGAAGTCGGCATAGTAGCCCCGGGATTCACCGGTCAGGGCGGTATGCAGCGCGTGGTGGAAATCCTCGTTCCACATGGCGTCCAGGCCGTAGCCGCCGACCGCCGGGGGGCGGACCAGTCGGGGATCGTTGAGGTCGCTTTCGGCGATCACTACCAGATGGCGGCCCAGGGCCGCTTCCAGCTCTTTGACCTCGGCGGCCAACTGTTCAAGAAAATGGCGGGCCGAGCTGTCGAAGATGGCATGCACCGCGTCCAGCCGCAGGCCGTCGAAGTGGTAATCCCGCAGCCACATCAGGGCGTTGTCGATGAAGAAACGGCGGACCGGGTCGCTCTCCGGTCCGTCGAAGTTGACCGCCTCCCCCCATGGGGTCCGGTAGCGGTCGGTGAAGTAGGGGCCGAAACGGCTCAGGTAGTTGCCGGCCGGCCCCAGATGGTTGTAAACCACATCCAGCAGCACCGCCAGCCCCCGGCCATGGCAGGCATCCACCAGGGTTTTCAGCTCTTCCGGGGAGCCGTAGGCGTGATGGGGGGCGTAGAGATCGACCCCGTCGTAACCCCAGCCCCGGACTCCGGAAAACTCCGCCACCGGCATCAGTTCGATATGGGTGATGCCCAACTCCCGCAGATGATCCAGCCGCTTGCTTGCCGCCTTGAAGGTGCCCTGGGGGGTAAAGGTGCCGATATGGAGTTCGTAGATCACCGCCGCCGCCAGGGGCGGGGCCTGCCAGCCCTGATCGCGCCAGACAAAACGGCTGTGGTCCAGCCGGCGGGAGGGTCCGTCGATCCCGTTGGGCTGCCAGGGGGAGCGGGGGTCGGGAAAAGGCCCCTGACCGTCCAGCAGCAGGGCGTAATCCTCACCATGGCCCGGCGATTCCACCGCCCGCCACCAGCCGTCCGCTTCGGCCTCCATCGCCCGCCGCCGCCCGCCGCTGAGCAACTCCACCTTTTCGGCTTTGGGCGCCCAGATCCGGCAGGGACCGTCTCCAGAAGCAAGGGAGTCGGCTGTTGGTCGGCAAGGGAGTTTCATCACTTCACCGGCGGAGTTTCCGGGGGTAGATGCTGTTGAAGATCCATGCCGTCATGAAGCAACCTCAAAACATCAATGAAGTGTTCAGCCCGGGAGGTTCGAAAAACGACAAAGTGACGACCGCGGCGCCCCCGTCGGGCGACATGGAGAGTATGGATGCCGGGCCCGATCTCCTCGCGGGGCCGGGCCCCGGCGACCTTCGGGCCGCCGCGCAAACCCTCAACGGGCATTGCCAGGGTCCTGGCGTATGTTCCGGCCTGCCGCCGGCCGAAGTTGGCGGCGGGCCAGTGGATAATTTGCTGAAAATCGTCTTCGGCCGCCCGAGTCAATCGGATAGTCCAGGGTCGATTCATCGAGTTCCGGTTGCCTGTTCGGCCAGCGAGGCGAGATGACGGTGCAACCGGTCGTGGTCGGTAAAGGTGTGGTAGTGGCCGGCTTCCATATCGGCTACCCCGGTTTGGGCCGCTGCGCGCAACGCGGCCAGCCTGGCTTCATTTTCCTTTTCCCGCCACTCGATGAGCCGCAGGGCTTCACGCAGCACTTCGCTGGCATTTTGGTAACGCCCCGAGCTGACAAGTTTTTCCACAAACAGACTTTGATGAGTGGTTAAGACAACATTTCGTGTGGGCATGGCGCACCTCTGTTTTGTTTGCTGCTCACTGGAAACTTCAACCCCATTGGCAGTATATGCCAATGGGGGGGCGGGTCAAGTCGGCTCTTTTTCCAGCAAACCCACCGGGAAGCAGCCCAGCAGTTGGGTCATTAGGCGCTGGCCGCCGGCAAAATCCTCGCCGGTCAGCAGGTTGCGCCAACTGCCGGGTGGCAGGGTCAGGCGGGTGTCCCGCCAGGCGCCGCGCAGGCCCAGCACCAGGCGGGGGGCCAGGGCGACCACCGCCTCGCCGCGCAGGCAGGCCACCAGGTGTTCCGCCTTTTTGCCGGTGACATTCAGCGGCCGGTAACCGCCCTGGGGCCCGAACAGCTCGCTGCGCCGCCGCCGCAGATGCAGGCCCTGGCGCAGCAGCCAGAGCTTGGGCAGCCCCTCGTCCATCCGGGCCATGATCTGCTCGGGGCTTAGCCTGGGCAATTGGGCCAGCAGCCTTTGCCGGTGGGCGAAATCCACCGGTCGGCGGTTGTCCGGGTCCACCAGGCTTAAGTCCCACAACTCGGAGCCCTGGTAGATATCGGGCACGCCGGGGTAAACCAGCCGCAGCAGGGTCTGGCTCAGGCCGTTGATCCGCCCGGCCGGGATCAGCGGGGCCAGAAACTGTTCCAGCTCGGCCCGGAACCTTTCATCGGCCAGCAGGGCCAGGGCGAACTCCCGTACCGCCTTTTCGTAGCCGGGGTCGGGACGGGTCCAGGAGGTGCGGAGTTTGGCTTCCCGCAGGGCCTTTTCCAGGTAGGGGGTCAGCCGCTCTTTCTCCAGGGGCCAGGCTCCCACCAGGGTTTGATAGATAAAGTACTCCACATTGGCCTCGGGCAGGCCGTCGCGGCGATACCTCTTATGCCGCCGCGACCAGCGAGTCACCAGGCGCCGCCAGCGGCCCGGGATCTCGCTGAGCAGGGCCAGCCGGGCCCGGCAATCTTCGCCCCGCTTGGTATCGTGGGTGCTGCCGGCCAGCATGCTCAAGGGCCGGCGGGCCAGGGCCTCGGCGGCCCGGCGGTGAAAATCCGTCGGCACTACCCCGAAACGGCCGGGATCGCCCCCCACCTCGTTTAAGCAGAGCAGCCGGTGGTAGCGGTAAAAGGCGGTATCCTCCACCCCTTTGGCCATGGCCGGGCCGGTGAACTGCTGGAAACGCAGGGCCAGTTCCCCCTCCAGCTCGCCGTCGATCTCCAGACCCAGGATTTTGCCCAGAAAGCGCAGCAGTTCGGGGTCCAGTTCGGGGTTGTCGGCCACCGCCGCCGCCACCGCCCGGCGGATATAGTGGCGGTCGATCTTGCTCGCCAGCCGCCGGGTCTTGCCGGTTTTGCCCCTGGTCGCTGGCCGAATGCTCACATAGCTGCGGTAAACGGGGAAATTGGCGGCCAACTGGCGCAGGGCCTCATGCAGTTCGTGGCGGGTGTAGTCGCGATGGCAACGGTGGCGCTCGCAGACCGCCACCAGCAGGGAGGTAAGCCGGTTCAGCTCGCTGCCCAGCAGCTCGGTGATCACCTGGCGCTTGCACTCCCGGACCAGGGCCGGAAAATCAGCGATCTCGCCGGTAAACTCACGGTAAAAGGCGGTCAGCTCGGCTTCGCCGGCCGGATCGAGCAGCAGGCCGCCGACCAGGTTGAGAAAGTCGTAGCCGGTGGTGCCGTTGACCGGCCAGTCGGCGGGCAGCTCCTCGCCCGGTTCCAGAATCTTTTCCAGCCAGATCAGGGCCTCGGGGCACTGTTGGCGCAAACGGCGGCAGTACTCGGCCGGATCGCGCAGGCCGTCGGGATGGTCGATCCGCAGGCCCTGGACGCTGCCCTCCCGCACCCAGGCCAGGGGCAGGGCGTGGGTGGCGGTGAAAACCTCCTCGTTTTCAATCCGCAGGCCGGCCAGGGAGTTGATATCAAAAAAACGGCGATAGCCCAGGTCGCGGCCGGCGGCGCGCCAGAAGGCCAGGCGGTAGTTCTGATTGTCGAGCAGGGCGTCCAGGGCGTCGGGGTCGCGGTTGAGTCGCGCCACCTCGGCGGTGATGGCCGCCCGGGGTGTCAGGGGCCGGTTATTTTCCCGCTCCGGGGCCGGAGAGCGGCGGCAGAGGGGGGCCAGTAGTTGCTGGATCACCACCTTATCCCGGTGGCGGCGGTTGACGGCTCGGCGGCCGGTCACCGTCGGCCGGGGCAGACGGGCGCAGGAGTCGGCGATAAACCCCAGTAGCTCGGAGCCGCAGGCCTCGGCGGCGGCGGTCAGCAACCCGGCCAGGCTGGCGGGATCGATGGGAAAACTGTGCTCGTGATAGTGGAGGGTAAAGGCGCCGTCGGCCTGGGCCAGATGCAGCTCGCCGGCCTCCAGCACCCGGCCGTAGTGGTCGCCCAGCACCGGCAACAACACCTTGTTTGGCCAGCGATCCTCCGAAGATTCCCAGTCCACGTCAAAAAAAGCGGCCCAGGGGCTGGAGGGGCCGTTTTCCAACACATCCCACCACCAGGGATTCTGCCGCCCGGCGATGGCCATATGGTTGGGTACCAGATCGATAACCCGGCCCAGGCCGGCCCGGTGCAGCACCTGTTGCAGGCGCCGGTGCTGCCGCTCGCCGCCCAGTTCGACATTGACCCGGCCGGGATCAACCACGTCGTAGCCGTGGCTGCTGCCGGCGGCGGCCTGCAGGCAGGGCGAGGTGTAAAGATGGCTGACCCCCAGCTCGGCCAGGTAGGGCACCAGCTCGGCGGCGGCGGCAAAGCCGAACTCAGCTCGCAACTGCACCCGGTAGGTAGCAACGGGTTTTGGGCCGGCCCGCTCCTGGCCAATTTTGTCGCCGCTGGAGTGCTTCATGACTCCAACTATAGATGCAGATTTTTTCGTTGACAAGCGGTTAGGTGGCCGCTAGGGAACAGGAGCCCCGGGTTTTGCTGGTGGCTTAACGGCCCCGGCTCCGATCGCCCCGCCCATCAGCCCGGCTCCCGTCTGGTGGAATAAGATAGAGAGGTGTTAGCTTAACCATGTCGCGGATAATCGATTTTCATACCCACGCCTTTCCCGATCAGGTTGCGGTTCAGGCCATTCCGGCCCTGGAAAAGGAGGGCAAGGTCAAGGCGTACCATGATGGCCGGCTGGTCTCCCTGCTGGCCACGATGGATGCCGCCGGGATCGAGCGCAGCGTGATCTGTTCCATCGCCACCCGGCCGACCCAGTTTGACGCCATTCTCAACTGGTCAAGATTGATCGCCTCCCCCCGGATCATCCCTTTCCCCTCGGTCCATCCCGACGATCCCCAGCTCTTGGAACGGATTAGCCAGATCAGGGCCGCGGGGTTTGTCGGCTTAAAGATGCATCCATATTATCAGGGGTTTACCCTTGACGAAGCCAAAATGTGGCCCCTGTATCAACGGATTGCGGCGGAAAATCTGGTGCTGGTCATGCACACCGGTTTTGATATCGCCTTTCCCCGGGAGGCGATCGCTTCGCCGGCCCGGATCGTCCGGGTGGTGGAGCGAGTACCCTCGCTCAAACTGATCGCCACCCACCTCGGGGCCTGGGAGCAATGGGAGGAGGTGGAGCGGGAGCTGGTCGGGCGGCCGCTGTACATGGATATCTCCTACACCCTGCATCAATTGGCTCCGGCTCAAGCCCGGCGGATCATCCTGGGGCATCCCGCCGATTATCTGCTCTTCGGCACCGATTCCCCCTGGGCCGATCAGCGGACCGTTCTGGCCGAACTGGCGGCCCTTAAACTGCCCGCCGAACTGGAAAGGAAAATCCTCTGGGATAACGGGATCAAGCTGCTGGCCGGCGCCGCTTCAGCCGAGGACGCCGTCTAACCGGGACTATTTAGCCGGAGCCAGGCGCAGGGCCAGCGCCACCCCCAGCAAGGTGCAGGCCCCGGCCATCAGAAAGCTGCCGGCAAAACTGCCGCTCTCCTCGGCGATCACTCCGGCCACGGCCGGCCCGGCGATCTGCCCCAGGGCGAAGATGAAGGTGACCAGTCCGAAGATTCGGGCCGCCTTGTGGGGGCCGGCGTAGTCACCGACCAGGGCGGCCATGATCGAGGGGATGGACCAGGCGACCAGGCCGAAGCAGGCGATGGAGACCAGGAGAAAGAGGCTGGGCAGCTTGATCGCCACCAGCAGGTAAGCCACAGTCTGAATGAGGAAAACCATGGCCAGGGTCTTCTGGCGTCCGATCTTGTCGGAGAGGGTGCCGAAGACCGGGCCCGAGAGCAGGCTCAAAAGCCCCACGATGGCCCAGAAGTTTCCGGCGGCCGCCTCCGTGAAGCCATGCTCGCGGATCAGGGTGGTGACAATAAAGGTCGCGTAAATAACGTAGGTGTAGCCGAACAGGAAGTAGATCGCTCCCAGATGGGCGATGGTCTTGACGTTGGCGGTGCTCTCCCGGCCCAGCTTGGGCAAGGCTCCGTTCTCCGGTTTTTCCCCGTATGGCCGCAGCCCCTGGTCGGAGGGGGTGTTTCTGAGCATGACCAGGCAGAGCAGGGAGATCAGCAGGATAATGGCGCCCAGCACCTGCCAGCTCAGGCGCCAACCGCCATCGACCCCCGCCAGCTCGTTGAGCCAGGGGATCAGCTTACCGGAGAGCAGGATGGCAAAGCCGCTGCCGATCACGACAAAGCCAGTGGCCCGCCCCCGGTGGCTGCGGCCGAACCAGTGGGAGATCAGGGCCATCATCGGCACGTTGGCCGCTCCGCTGCCCATGCCGCAGAGGGCGTAGAGACAGAGGATCAGCGGCAGGGAGCTGCTGTGGCCGATGATGATCATCGTCGCGCCGATGGTGGCCAGGGCCAGGGCGATCAGCAGGCGGTAGCCCAGGCGGTCGGCCAGGGCCCCGCAGAAGAGGACGGCCACCAGGTAACCGGCGAAATTGACGGTGCCGATCAACCCCATCTGGCTGTAGGAGAGGGTCAGGCCCTGGCTCATGCCGGGCAGGATCATCCCCAGGGCGAAACGGCCCAGCCCCAGGGCGGCGAAGATGCAAAAGGTGCCGACCCAGACGATGTGCCAGCCATAGTGGATGGTGCGGTCCGTCGCAGTCAAAATGATCTTTGTACCCGGCTCCGGGAGCCCGTCAGGCCGCCAGTTTTTTCGCCGCCGCCATCGCGGCCGCGAATCCGGGGGCCGAGCGGGCGATAACCTCGTCCTCGACGCAGAAGGCCAGCCGGAAATAACCCGGCTGGCCGAAGCCGCGGCCCGGCACCCCCAGGATTTTCTGCTCGGCCAGCAGGCCGACAAATCGGGCGTCATCGGCCAGGGGGGATTTGGGGAAGAGGTAGAAGGCCCCTTTGGGGGGCACGAACTGGTAGCCCGCCTCGCCCAACACCTGGCAGAAGAGTTCGCGGCGGCGGGTGTAGATGGCGGTGTCCACCGTCACCCCCTGCAGTTGGGCGACCACCCTCTGCATCAGGGCCGGGGCGTTGACGAAACCCAGGATGCGGTTGGCCAGGGTCATGGCGTCGATCAGCGGCTTTTTGTCGGCGATCTCGGGATGGACGGCGATATAACCGATCCGTTCCCCCGGCAGGGAGAGGTCTTTGGAGTAAGAGGAGACCACCAGGCTGTTACGGTAAGCCTTGAAGACGCTGGGTACCGAGTGGCCGTCGTAAACGATTTTACGATAGGGTTCGTCGGCGATCAGGTAGATGGGTTGGGCGGCTTGTTCCAGAATTTCGGCCAGGCCGCCAAGCTCAAGCGCCGAATAGATCTGGCCGGTGGGGTTGTTGGGGCTGTTGATGATGATCGCCTTGGTCGCGGGGGTGATCGCCGCCGCCACCGCCTCCAGGTCCAAGCTGAAATCATCGCGGGTGTTGACCACCTTGCTGGTGCCGCCGTGGTTGTCCACGTAAAAGTTGTATTCCACAAAGAAGGGGGCCAGGATGATCACCTCGTCGCCGGGGTCCAGCAGCGCTTTCAGCACCACGTTGAGGCCGCCGGCGGCGCCGCAGGTCATCAACATCTCGCCCTCGCCCACCGTCAGCTCCTGTTCCCGGGAGATTTGGGCGGCCACCGCGGCCCGCACCGTGGGGTAACCGCCGTTGGGCATGTAGCTGTGGGCTCCGGGGCTTTCCGCGCCGGCCACTTTTTGCAGCACCTCGCTGAAGCGGGGCGGCGGTGGCAGGTCGGGATTGCCCAGGCTGAAGTCGCAGACGTTATCGGCTCCATGCTGAGCCTTGAGCCTGGCCCCCTCTTCAAACATCTTACGGATCCAGGAAGAGCGTTCGGCAAAGGCGAGCATTTTTCGGGAAATAGCCATGGGGATTGTTTCTCCGCTGATTTTCTCTTGGGTTAAGTCGGTGGTTAAGTCGAGGACCGGGCTTAGAGCCGGCGCCTGTCGATAATGCGTTTGGCCTTGCCCTCCGAGCGTTCCAGGCTTTTCTCCTCCACCAGCCGCACCTCGACGCCGATGCCCAGCTCCGAGGCCAGTTTCTGCTTGATGGTCTCGATGATCTCCCGTTGCTTGCGCATTTCATCGAAGAAGATCGACTCCACCACCTCCACCAGGACGCTGATCTTGTCGATACGGTCCTCGCGTTCCACCACGATCTGGTAGTGGGGCCTGGTGCCTTCGATCTCGAAAATGATATTTTCGATCTGGGAGGGATAGACATTGACCCCTTTGACGATCAACATATCATCGGTGCGGCCGGTGATCCGTTCGATCCGGCGCAGGGTGCGGCCGCAGGGGCAGGGTTCCTCGATGAGCCGGGTCAGGTCCCTGGTGCGGTAGCGGATTACCGGAAAGGCTTCCTTGGTCAGGGTGGTAATCACCAGCTCGCCCATCTCGCCGGGGGGGACAGGCTCCAGGGTCTGGGGGTCGATGATTTCAAAGAGGAAATGGTCCTCATTGACATGCAGGCCCTGGCGCTGCTGGCACTCTCCCGCCACCCCCGGCCCCATCACCTCGGAGAGGCCGTAGTTGTCGGTGGCAATGATGTTGAGCTTTTTCTGGATCTCCTGGCGCATCGCCTCGGACCAGGGCTCGGCTCCGAACAGGCCGTATTTCAGCGAGAAGGCGTTGAGCGACAGGCCCATCTCCTCGATGGTGTCCGCCAGCAACAGGGCGTAGCTCGGGGTGCAGACCAGGGCGGTGGTGCGGAAATCCTGCATGATCTGGAGCTGGCGGCGGGTATTGCCGCTGGAGATGGGGATGACCGAGGCCCCCACCAGTTCCGCCCCGTAATGGAGTCCGAAACCGCCGGTGAACAGCCCGTAGCCAAAGGCGATCTGAACGACATCGTCTTTGGTGACCCCGGCGGCGGTGAGGACCCGGGCGGTGAGGCTGGCCCAGGTTTTGATATCATTGCCGGTATAGCCCACCACGGTGGCCTGGCCGGTGGTGCCCGAGGAGGAGTGAACCCGGACCACGTCCCTGAGCGGCACGGCAAAGAGACCGTAGGGATAGTTGTCGCGCAGATCCTGCTTGGTGGTAAAGGGCAGGGCGCGTAGTTCATCCAGGGAGCGAAAGCCGTCGGGATCAACCCGGAGTTCCTTGAATTTCTGCCGATAAAAGGGGACGTGGGTCGCTACCCGAAAAAGGGTGGCCTGCAGCCGTTCCAACTGCAACTGCTTAAGGTCGTCCCGATTTATGCACTCTTTCTCTTGATGCCAGTACATGGCTCCCCCTCGATCGCTGAAATTAAAAGTAGCCTGATTCCGGCTCCGCTTTCCGGGCAGCGCGGGTTAAGGCCGGGCCAGATCGCGGCCCAGATAGGCCCGTTGCACATCCCGGTTGGCCAGCAGGGCTTCGGCCGGTCCCTCCAGGATGATCTTACCGGTTTCCAGCACGTAGCCCCGATCGGCGATCTTCAGGGCCGCCTTGGCGTTCTGTTCGATCAGCAGCACGGTGTTGCCGGCCTCCCGCATCTTGCTGATTATCGCGAAAATATTTTTTACAATCAAGGGGGCCAGGCCGGTGGAGGGCTCATCGAGCATGATCAGGGCCGGTTTGGCCATCAGGGCGCGGCCCATGGCCAGCATCTGCTGCTCGCCGCCGGAGAGGGTGCCGGCTAGCTGATTCTGCCGTTCCGCCAGCACCGGAAAAAGCTCGTAAATATAATCCAGCTCCCGGAGAAACTCCCTGTTGCCCTTTTTGTGCTGAATGTACCCACCCAGCACCAGGTTTTCCCGCACCGTCATGGTGGCGAATACCTGTCGGCCTTCCGGAACCAGCGAGCAGCCCAGCTCGACGATTTTTTCCGCCTTGACTCGGGTAATCTCCCGGTCCCGCAGGATTATCTCTCCGGCCCGGGCCGGGATCAGGCCGCTGATGGTGGCGAGCAGGGTGGTTTTTCCGGCCCCGTTGGCTCCGATCAGGGTGACGATCTCGCCGGGGTTGACGTGGAGCGAGATCCGTTTCAGCACCCGCAGTTTGCCGTAGCCGGATTCAAGATTTCTAACCTTGAGCATCTTCCTTCTCCTCCTCGCCCAGGTAGATCTTGATCACCTCCGGGTTCTGCTGGATCTGCAGGGGAAGATCTTCGGCGATCTTGCGGCCGAAGGAGAGTACCACGATTTCGTGGGAGATATCCATGACCAGGGACATGTCGTGTTCCACCAGTAGCACCGTGATCCCCTGGCTGTTGATCTTGCTGATCAGGCGGCCCACCTCGGCGGTTTCATAGATGTTGAGGCCGGCGGCCGGTTCGTCCAGCAGCAAAAGTTGCGGCTCCATGGCCAGAGCCCGGGCCAGTTCCACCGCCCGCTGCTGGCCAAAGGCCAGGCTGGTGGCTTCGACCTCGGCCAGATCAGCAATCTCCAGCATCTCCAGCAGCCCCAGGCAGTGTTCGCGGACCTGGGCCTCCTCCCTGCGGGTCCAGGGGAGGTGGAGCATGCCGGCGATAAAGCCCGTTCGGCTCTGGATATGGCGGCCGATCATGACATTTTCCAGGGCCGTCATCCCGGGGTAGAGCTTGATGTTCTGGTAGGTCCGGCTGATCCCCCGCCGGGCGATTTGGAAGGGTTGCAGGCCGGAGATGACCTCGTTCCGGAAACGGATGGTGCCGGAACTTGGGGGCAGGGAGCCGGCGATCAGGTTGAAGAGGGTGGTCTTGCCGGCCCCGTTGGGGCCGATCACCGCCTTGATGATCCCCGGCTCCACCGCGAAACTGACCTCGCTGATCGCCTGCAGGCCGCCGAAGCGGCGGTTAAGTTGGTTGATCTCAAGCAGCGCCATCTTTCTTTCCGGTCAGCAGGTTTTTGATTCTGGCCAGCAGGGCCAGCCGCAGCAGGCCCTGGGGGGCGAAGAGCATCATGGCGATCAGAATGGCCCCGAACACCGCGTCGTCGTAGGAGCCGAACATGCCGCGCAGCGACATGAAATTGAGCACCACCCCCATGATCAGGGCGCCCCAGAGATTGGCCATGCCGCCCACCGCCACGATGGCGACATATCGTACCGATTGCATCACCCCGGCCTCGCTGGGGCCGATGCCGGCGCTGTAGTGGGTCAAGAAGACCCCCGCCAGGGCGGCCATGACGGCGCTGAGGATAAAGGTGCGCAGTTTGTAGCGGGCCGTGTCGACCCCCATGGCGTTGGCCGCGTCCTCGGCGCCGTGGATGGCCCGCAGGGCACGGCCCACCCGGGAGTTGATCAGGTTGAGCAGCAGCAGCATGGCGATAATCACCATGCCCCAGGCGATGTAGTAGTTGCTGACCCGACTGCCGAAGTCGCCGCTGACGCTGAGCCCGGCCAGCAGGGGAAAGCCCGGCACCTCGGAGATCCCGTCCGCTTCGCCGAAGATCGGGGTGCCCAGCACCAGCCGATAGATGATGATTCCAAAACCCAGGGTGGCCATGGCCAGGTAGTGGCCCTTGAGCTTGAGTACCGGCACCCCGATCAGAAAGGAGACCACGATGGCGGTGGTGATGGCAACCAGGGCTGCCGGCCAGGGGTGGAGGGCCAGGATCTCATTGCCGAAAAAATCGTGCCGGCCCATTAAAAGCCCCAGGCGATCGGCCAGAGCCACCAGTTGATGGTCCTGGTAGGCCAGCAGGTTGCGGGTGGTCAGCATGGCCGAGAGATAGCCGCCGATGGCGAAAAAGCCGGCATGGCCCAGGGAGATCTGGCCGGCGTAGCCCATTACCAGACAGAGGCCGATGATCAGCAGCGAGTAGTAGCCGGCCATGGTGAGCTGGGTCAGGTAAAAGGGGGTGCCGGTCCACTGGGTCAGCTGCTGAACCAGGACGACCGTCGCCAAGAGCAGGAGAATGGGCAGGCAGGTGCGCATCGCTTAAAACTCCTTGAGCCCCGCCGCGTCCTTGCGGCCGAAGAGACCGTGGGGGCGGACAAAGAGGATCAGCAAGAGGATGCTCAGCGCGATCACATCCTGGTAGGCCAGGGGGACGATGCTGACACTGAAGGCCTCCAGCAGGCCCAGGAGCAGGCCGGCGGCCACCGCCGCCATGCTGTTGCCCAGGCCGCCGAGGATGGCGACGGTGAAGCCCTTGATGGCCAAACCGGTGCCGCTATCGTACTCGGTGTAGGTGATGGGGCTCATCACGCAGCCGGCTAAAGCCCCGATGCCGGCCGAAAGCATAAAGGAGAGGGTCACCATGTTTTTGGGGTTGATCCCGCAAAGGGTGGCGGCGGTGCGGTTGGCGGCGCAGGCGCGCATCTTCTGGCCCTGCATGGTGTAGCGGAAAAAAAGGCTCAGGGCGATCACGATCACGCTGCAGACCCCGATGACCCACAACACCTGGGGAGAGATCCGGGCCCCCAGGATGTTGACGGTGGAGATTTCGTTGCCGACAAAGTAGGGCAGGGAGCGAACCCCTTCGCCCCAGATGTGCAGGGCCACCTCGCGAATCAGAATCGAAACGCCGATGGTGATGATGATCATCCGCAGCACCGATGGGCTTTTCAGCCAGCGGATGAAGGTCATCTCCACCATGGCCCCCACCAGCATGGTGAGCAGCACCGCCCCTGCTATGGCCAGGGGCAGCGGCAGCAGGGCGTTCAGGGTGATGGCGATCATCCCCCCCAGCATCACAAACTCACCCTGGGCGAAGTTGATTATCCCGGTGGTGTTGTAAATGATGTTGAAGCCGATGGCCACGATGGCATAAATGATGCCATACGTGACCCCGGCGAACAGATATTGGATGAAAAGCTCAGCGGTCATACTTTACGAACTGGCCATCCTTGACGGTGAGCATTTCGAAGGCGTTGAGGTCAAGGCCGTTGTGGTCGGTGGGGGAAAAGTTGAAGATTCCGCCGGTGCCGACAAAATCACGCATATTCTCGATGGCGTCGCGAACCTTTTCCCGGTCAGCGCCCACCTCTTCGATGGCCCGGGCCAGGATCATCAGGGCGTCGTAGGCGTGGCCGCCGAAGGTGGAAGCAGGCTCGTTGAATTTGGACTCGTAGTCGTTTTGGTATTTGACCAGGATCTCCTTCTGGGGGTGGCTCTCCTCCAGGACATCGGCGATCAACAGCCGTCCGGCGGGAAAGATGATCCCTTCGGCGGCGGCTCCCGCCACCTCGACGTAACGGATGTTGCCGAAACCATGGCTCTGGAAGAGGGGGACCTCCCAGCCGGCCTGGCGCATGTTGCGCACCAGGATGGCCTGGGCCGGCACCACCGACCAGTTGATCACCGCCTCGATCTGGTTGTGGGAGCGCAGTTTGGCCACCAGGGCGGAAAGGTCGGTGGCCCGGCTGTCGTAAACCTCGTTGGCCACGATCTCCAGCCCGTAGTCCGGGGCGATCTGCTCCAGCTGCCCCCGGCCGGCCTGGCCGAAGCCGTCGTTGCCGCTGACCACCGCGATCCGCTTGATCCCCAGGTCGTTCATGGTCATGAATATCCGCTGGGCGGCGAAACGGTCATTCTGGGGGGTCTTGAAGACGTAGCGAGCCAGGGGGTTGACGATCGCTTCCGCCGCCGCCAGGGAGAGCATGATGGTCTTGCCCTCTTCGGCGATCTGTTTGATCCGCATGGTCTCGCCGCTGGTGGAGGGGCCGATGATCGCGAAAACCCGCTGCTCCTCGATAAGCTGCCGGGCGAAAGATACCGCCCGTTCCGGGCTGCCGCCGGAATCGCGGACGATCAGTTCCAGCTTTTTCCCCTTGATACCGCCCTGGGCGTTGATCTCGTCCACCAGCATTCGCAGGGTCCGCTCTTCCGGCAGGCCCAAAAACGAAGCGCCGCCGGTTACGGCCAGGATGGCCCCGACCTTGATGGTTTGGGCGCTGGCCATGACCACCGACAGGGTCAGGGCGGCCAGCGTGACAATGGCAATTACCGTCTTTTTCATGGGGGTCCCTCCGTGAAGTTATTTAAAGCTGGTGTACTTCCTCGTCACTCAACAGTTTGAAGCCCGCTTCGGCAAAGGCCCGGCAAGCCGTTTTGGGATTGTCGAAACGGAAAAGCAGCAGGCCGGTTTCTCCGCTCTGCTTGGTGAAGGCATACATATACTCCACGTTGAGCCGGGACTGGTTGACCACCTGGAGAATGGCGTCCAGGCTGCCGGGTTTGTCCGGCACCTCGACGGCGGTCACCTCGGTGATCCCCACGGTGAAGCCGTCCTCCTTGAGGGCCTTGGCCGCCCGGTCGGTATCGCTGACCACCATGCGGAGAATGCCGAAATCGGCGGTGTCGGCCAGGGAAAGGGCCCGGATGTTGATGGCGTTTTTGGCCAGGGTATGGGTGATGTCGGCCAGCCGGCCGGAGCGGTTTTCCAGAAAGATGGCGATCTGTCGTACTTGCATGGGGCAGCCTCCCGGTGTTGAAGTTAGATCTTTCTTCGGTCGATAACCCTTTGGGCCTTGCCTTCACTGCGCTGGATGGTCTTGGGTTCCACCAGGCTGATCTTACAGGTGATCCCCAGCAGGTCCTTGATGCTGCCCTGCACCCGTTTGCTCAGGTTTTCCAGGTTTTTGATCTGGTCGGAGAAAACCTCCTCGCTGACCTCCACCTGAACCTCGATATTGTCCAGGGAACCCTGGCGGGTCACGATGATCTGGTAGTGGGGCTCCACCCCTTCGACCCCCATGATCACCTCTTCGATCTGGGAGGGGAAGACGTTGACCCCGCGAATGATCATCATGTCGTCGGTACGGCCGGTGACCTTGGGCATCCGGTAGAAGGTGCGGCCGCAGGTGCAGACCTCGGGGATCAGCCGGGCGATATCCTTGGTCCGGTAGCGGATCACCGGGAAGGCCTCTTTGGTCAGGGTGGTGAAGACCAGCTCGCCCTCCTCGCCAACCGCCAGCGGTTCGAAGGTGTCGCGATGGACGATCTCCGGCAGGAAATGGTCCTCCATGATATGGAGCCCTCGCTGTTCTTCGAGGCATTCGGCCGCCACTCCAGGGCCGATGATCTCGGAGAGCCCGTAGATGTCGATGGCCTTGATCTTGAGCCGATTTTCGATCTCGGACCGCATATTCTCGCTCCAGGGTTCAGCCCCGAACACCCCCACCCGTAACTTGAGGCTGGCCGGATCGACGCCGAGATCGGCCATGGTATCGGCAATATTGAGAGCGTAGGAGGGGGTGGAGAGCAGCACGGTGGTGCCGAAATCCTGCATGATCTGGATCTGGCGCTTGGTGTTGCCGCCGGAGATGGGGATCACCGCGCAGCCCAGGTTTTCGGCTCCGTAGTGGGCGCCGAGGCCGCCGGTGAACAGGCCGTAGCCGTAAGCGTTCTGGACGATGTCGCGGGAGGTGACCCCGGCGGCGGACAAGGTCCGGCTCATCAACTCGGCCCAGAGCTTGAGATCGCGCTTGGTGTAACCCACCACCGTCGGTTTGCCGGTGGTACCGGAGGAGGCGTGGATGCGGACAATCCGCTCCATGGGCACGGTGAAGAGGCCGAAGGGATAGTTCTGACGGAGATCCTCCTTGGTGGTGAAGGGCAACCGCCTGATGTCACTAATTTTTCTGATATCACCGGGGCTGACCCCGGCTTCATCCATCTTCTGCCGGTAGTAGGGCACGGTGGCATAAACCCGGGCCACCTGTGCCTGCAGGCGCTGGAGCTGTATAACTTCCAACTCCTCGCGCGGCCTGGTTTCATTCTCTTCATTCCAGATCATGCTCTCTTCTCCACTTCACTGACAGGTTTACATCTTGACCATGGCGGGTTAGCGGGTTTGCTCGCGGCCGGCGGCAAAGGCCAGCAGGTTGACCTCCTGGATCTTGGCCGGCAGGCGGCGCTTGATCACCTGTTCGAATATCTCGCTGTCCAGAGGCAGAAAAGTGGAGAGCGCCCCCACCAGAACCACGTTGGCCGCCCTGATGTTACCGAGCTGTTTGGCAATGGCGTAGGCATCCACCGGAAGCACCTCGATCTTTTTGGATGTCAGGGCCTCCAGGCAGTGGTCGGGATATGCCATTTTGCCGGTGGCCACCGCCGGCGGCATGATCCGCTGGGTGTTGACGATCACCTTGCTCTGCCGGTTGAGATAGGGGAGGTAGCGGGCCGCCTCCATGGTTTCAAAGGCCAGCTGGATATCAACGGTGCCCGGCTCGATCAGCGGCGAATAGACCCGCTCGCTGCCGTAGCGGAGGTGGGCCTCCACCGAACCGCCGCGCTGGGCCATGCCGTGGACCTCGCTCTTCTTGATATCGAAGCCGGCAGCGAGCAGGGCGTAGGCGGTCATCTCGCTGGCCAGCAGAACACCCTGGCCGCCGACCCCGACAAAGTGAATGTTTCCCGATTGGCTCATGCCCGCTCCTCCCCTTTGCTGATGGCGTCGAACTTACACAGGCTGAGGCACTGACCGCAACCGATACACATATCTTCGTTGATCAGGGCGTACCCCTTCTGCTTCTCCTTTTTGCCCATGGCTTTGGCCTGTTCCGGGGTCAGCGGCTGCCAGTTGATGGCCGGGCAGCCCAGGCGCAGGCACATGGTGCAGCCGGTGCAGTTGTCCACCACGGTATGGAACGGATATTTGCGCCGCTTTTTCTCATCCACGGTGAGTACACAGGGGAAGCGGGCGATAACCACCGAAACCTCGGGCCGCTCGATCTCCTCTTGCAGGACCTGATAGGTGGCCTCGAGCTCATGGGGATTGACGGTGCGCACATGTTTGACCCCGATGGCCCGGCACAGCTCCGGGATGTCGATGGTTGGGGCCGGATCGTAGCCGATGGTGGTGCCCGAGGCCGGATTGGGCTGCTGGCCGGTCATGCCGGTGATCCGGTTGTCGAGGATGATCACCGTTGAGCAACCCTTGTTGTACACGGAGTTGATCAGGCTGTTGATCCCGGTGTGGAGGAAGGTGGAGTCGCCGATCACCGCCACCACCTTGCCCAATCCCTCTTGGCCCAGGGCCTTGTCCATGCCGTGGGCCATGCCGATGCTGGCCCCCATGCAGACGCAGGCGTCCATGGCCGAAAGGGGGGGCAGAAAGCCTAAGGTGTAGCAGCCGATATCGCCGGAAACAAAGACCTTGAGCCGGTTCAGGTTGTAGAAC
>OMKS01000090.1_pt1 | contig 75836 bp, 44 predicted proteins | sample 1674721 | NCBI WGS metagenome assembly OMKS01 (sample SAMN06264996, study PRJEB25208) | sediment metagenome | isolation source: hot spring sediment | place: USA: California | collected 2014-09-02 | reverse complement strand
CATAATATACAATACTATGAACGCTCTAATGAAAAAATACCTTTCGTTTTCATTGATTTTTGTAACCAAAGAACGGTACAGATTCCATTGGTAGAAATCGTAGTCGGTCCAAAAACATCAATTGACATTGAAAAACCATTTCTTGAAAACTTACTCGATGAGATATCTTTTGATCGTCAAATTCAAATTAGTCAATCTGATCTTTTAGCAAACGATAAGTAAAAAATTTGATATAGTATTACTCACAATAAAATAGCCTAACAATGGCTGCAGTTGACCGAACCGCCGTGCTTCAATTGAAGTTCGGTGGTAAATTGAAAGTTTCGTGCACTAAATCAGTTTTAGTGTAAGCGGTTCGGCAACTGAGCCAAACGTTAGCATTAAGAATTTAAAATCAATTGCAATTATCGAGAATTGTAATATATTAAATCGACAAGCAACAAAAGTCGGAGATAAAATTCAGTGACATTTAAAGATAAAGTTGAGTTGATTTCAAAACAATTCAAGCAGGCTATCGAAGAAAAATATAATATCGTTGATATGAAATTATTTGGATCATCGGCTCGCGGTGATTTTTCGAAAAGTTCTGATATTGATATAATGGTGCGATTACCGAAAGTCGATCGTACTATTGAAGAAGAACTGTTTGATATCGCCTATGATCTTGAATTAGAGTATGATTGCCTTATTGATGTTATCGTTCTTCCGGAAGATATGATTGATTCAATTCCTCTTTACCAAAATATTGAAAAAGAGGGAGTGGCAATTTGACCAAGGAGGAAAAGGTAACACTTATCAAATATCGGCTTGAACGATCCGCCGAATCGCTTGAAGCTGCCACGTGTCATCGGGCACTTCAAAACCGGCCAGGGAAGTGCAGTTCAAAACCAGCCATCAGGTACCGGAATTTTAAGATCGTTGTTTTCAACGGGATTCTTTTTTTGGCATGAAACCAAAGATAGCCATACCGCTACCGTAATCACGATCCTGAAAATAAGACATCTGCACATGTTGGCATCCTTTTATTTGATTAATATCATTTTTCGATATTCTGAAAAAATGCGGTCTGAGGTTGCAAAATCAATTCGATAAATATAGATTCCTGTCGCCGCATCGCTTTGCCAGGTAATCTGATAGTTGCCAGCGTGCTCACGTCGATTGATCAACCGGCTCACCAATTGTCCTTGCAAATTGTAAACTGTCAAAGTTACATGTCCGTCAACTGGCAAATGATAACTGATTGTGGTTGATGAATTAAACGGATTGGGATAATTCTGGTTCAATTGAAATGACACAGGCGGTGGCCCCTTCGTTTCAACATGAGATAATAATGTAAATTCAAACCAATTGATATTAAATCCGCCACGAGAAGCGATCAAGGTCAGCGTTTGTCTCCCTTTTTGCAGATTGACATCGGTGGAGACTGTCTGCCAGTTCTGCCAGCCACCAGTGACCGGCAGATCGGTTGAGGCGACCATTGAAGTGAGTGAGCTGGAAAGCGTAATCTTACCTGATCGTGACTCGCTGGCGATTCGGTAAGCCAACTGATACGTGCCCTGCTCCCTGACATTGACTTCGTACTGCATCCAATCGAAATCATCGATCCAGCCGACGTTCAAACCGCCACCGATATCACTGGTTGATTCGGTTTGGACACCGTGCATTTTCGAGTAATTTTCCGCTTCAATTCTTCCTGGAATATTGGCGATTAGCGAGTTATCGTCCAGCAGATTATAGACGTCCTGATTAATAAAAGCTTCCAGAACGCCGCCATCTGCTGAACGAACATTGCCAGGCTGATAGGAGAGCGCAATTTTATCGCCACTTTCAATCGATTCGTTTAAGGTCAGGACAAAAGTGGTACTGTCTGAGGCTTTTAGTTGTGCGTCTTGTATCCCAATTGGTTGATTGGAATTGAGCGTAACCGCAAAGCTGCTTGTTTCATTGGATGGATCAGCCATGGCTTTATTGAAAGTCACTTCTATGGCAGAACCATCATCGGTTGTTGCAGCGGAGTAGAAGATCGGGGATGATCCGATTGGCGAATTCGCAAAAGAGGTGATGCCAAAACCATACTCAAAAAGTGGATCGTAATCGGTGTCGCCAATATTAATCGGAATTTGCAGCATGTTCCTGGGCCAGGAGTGGGTTAATTTGCCAGTAGGCGTGTAATCTCCAAACAACACATCAGCAACTCCCTGGCCTTCCGTGCCAGGTAACCATGCAGCGATAAATACATCGCAAAAATGCCAGATCGGCTCCAGGATCATCGGGCGTCCAGAAATCAACACGACGATCACTGGAATCTCTGCATTTTTCACATTTCGGACTGCTGCGATATCGTTCCTCATCAGGCTTAAATCGGAGCGATCTCCCTGCCCTTCGGCATACGGTGTTTCTCCGATGACAACGATACCAATGTCAGATCCCGATGCGCCAACTCCATCAACCGAATAGCTGATCGTGGCATTGGGTGCTGCCCCTTTGATAGCCTGCAAAATAGTGGTGCCTGTGGTAATCTCGCCACTTGATCCCTGCCAACTAATCGTCCAGCCGCCGCATTGATTGCCCAGGTCGTCCGCGTTTTTACCTGCCACGTGAATTTTTGAATTCTCCTTTGATAGAGGCAAAATATTGTCTTTCTTTTTCAATAACACAAGCGATTGGCGGACACATTCACGTCCCACCGCCCGGTGCGAATCAGAACCAATTTGCGCTGTTAAAAAGCGGTCGGTATAGGGACGCTCGAATAAACCCAATTTAAATTTGATCCTTAAAATCCGACGCACTGCATCATCGATTCGTTCCTGAGAAACTTTTCCCTGTTGAACTAATAATTTCAAGGTTGAAATGAATGTAACATATTTATCGGGAACCATCACCATGTCAATGCCTGCATTGATGGATGCTTCCACATCGCTGGTATAATCGCCAGGAAGTTGGTCGATGCCCGCCCAATCGGACACGACAAACCCCTCGAATCCCAACTCCTCTTTTAAAACTGTGGTGAGCAGATAATGACTGCCATGCACTTTTTGACCTTTCCAGCTATTGAAAGAAGCCATGATCGATCCGACGCCACGCTCAATAGCAGCAATGTAACCAGGCAGGTGAACCGCCCGCAAGCTAGCTTCATCAATTTCGGTATTGCCCTGGTCTTGTCCGCCAGTGGTGCCGCCATCACCAACATAATGTTTGGCACATGCCAGAATGGTTTCCCGATCCGAAAGCGAATCACCCTGAAAACCTCTGACCGATGCAGCACTCATTAGCTTGGTGATTTCAGCAGTCTCAGCAAATCCTTCATAGGTTCTGCCCCAGCGTTCGTCCTGGGGAACGGCAATGCAGGGGCCAAAAGTCCAATCAATACCTGTTCCCGCCACCTCTTTGGCTGTAATGCGAGCCGCTTGCTGAACCAACTCTGGATTCCCTGTACAACCCATGCCGATATTGTGCGGGAAAATCACTGCGCCTTTGACATTATTATGCCCGTGTACGGCATCGATCCCATAAATTAAAGGGATGCCAAGCCGTGTCGCCAGCGCTTTCGATTGATAATTATCGTACATATCTGCCCAACCAGACGGCGAATTATTGGCTGGCGCTGATCCACCACCGCTTAATAACGAGCCCAGCGCAAAGGTCGTGATGTCCGATTCGTTGTCCAGGTATCGCCGATCCGCCTGTGTCATCTGCCCAATTTTTTCATCCAGCGTCATTCGGCTTAGCAGGTCTTCGACCCGTTCATCGACCAAGGCTGTGGAATCGAGGTAGGTCTGGCTGGCAATGGGATTGATGTTGATAAGCAGAATAAGACAGATAACTAATGTGATGTAGGTGATTTTTTTGTTAACCATTTTGTCTCGAATATTTAATCCACACTGATTGAAATAACAAGTTGAAGGAATTAATTTGTGGGGTGCTAAACGAACATGAGATTATCTCAATAATATTGTTTTGCATACCTTTGAAAATTCATTCGCTTTTATCCAGTAAAAATACAATCCTGAAGCCGCCTGCCGAACATTCCAATGTATAGAATAATACCCCGCCTTTTGCTTTTTGTTCACTAATGTAATTACCTCTTGTCCCATCGCATTGAACACTTTTAACATTACATGACAATCCTCGGGCAATTGATAATTGATTGTTGTGACGGAATTAAACGGATTGGGATAATTTTGAGATAATTGAAATTGATGGGGGATCGATTCCGAACGATCATCATCAATACCGGTATCGATCTGTTCAACGATGATGCCGTTTAATAACGAATAATTCCACAGGTTGGTCAAGTGGATATCAATCATTTCATCTTTGATCTCGACGTTATCAGCAACAACTTGACAGGCGGTGTAGCTGCCGACTTCTTGAACTAAATCGAGATCACTGACGACCTTGTTGCCTTCAATAAAAATATCGAATATTCGCTTACCGCTTTCGAAAAATCGATTTTCAGCAATCATGAGCGTGATTTTATACAAACCGTTGGGAACGCGAATTTTGTACTCCACCACTTCTTGCAGCTCACTCAAATAGACGGCATCATCTTCGGTGCCGATGATGTCGATTGAGCCGGGCCAGGTGTAACTATAGCCGTCCTGATGCCCGTACTCCAGCTCCGGACTCCAGATTTGATCGGCGAGATAATCGCCGTAAGCATTTCCACCGACATTTATTTTCACCGGAAAGGTGAGCGGCTGGGCAATGTTTAGCTGAACATTCTGACCGACCATCATATTCTGGGCAGGGGAATTATCTTTGATGCCTAACACGATCAGGCTATAGGAATTTTGTGGATTTAAATCAGAAACGGTCAGTTCAACGGTACGCTGGTCGGCTAATATCTTTGCCTCCGAGATGGTCAGACCACTGATGAGATAGTTGGATTTTTGCTGGGCGCTCGATGGCTCAAGGGTTTCGGAAAACCCAACCTGAACGGTATTTTGCAACGCTCGGTTCCATAATACGGCTGGCGCTGATTGATCCAGGTAACCCAGCGGCGAAGGTTTGGTCAGGCACAGGATCATCACGCCATCTTTGAACACGATATTTTCTGGTGTGAAATCGACCAGGTTGCCGCCGAAGCTATGGGTGGCTTTGTCCCAGCGATTTTGATCCCAATAATCCAATTCGTCTTTCCATTGAAAAGTGAAATTATGGTCGGTACCGGTGTTGCCTGTGCCCGGAGTGTAGGAAGCATAGCTAATCCAGTCGTAATAGGCGAACAAAGGCAGGACTCGCTCATCGAAATGTCCCACCCAGGGTTCCCAATTGGAAATCCAGAGATTCATCATAATTTTTTGACTGTATCGAAATTCGGCGATGTGTTGCTGTGTCTGGCGATAAACTTCGTTTCCATCAATAAACCAGGCAATATAGTCGGGCGTCCATTCAAAGGCGTAATTATGAAAATCGTCATGGGTATTAAAATGGACATATTGGTGACTATTGCGCCATTTCTGTCCCGGAGCAATTGAGGTGACCAGAACATCGTGATCGTATCTGCCCAGGATTTCAAAATCAATTTCATTCCATTCATTGGTCGAGGTGATTTCATGATAGGTGAAAAAGGAGGAGATAATCCCATCGCCTTTGGGAGGTTTGTATCTGGCTTCAAAACGACCGTAGATGTACGACTCTTTGGTGCGATATTCGGCGCCCTTGTAATCTTTGGCAAAACTGTTTCCCTGATAAAAGAATAACATAACCAAAAAAATGATGAGTTGTTTTTTCATCGAAAATCTCGTTGCAGTTTTTTGATGATAGTATAGTTTGGCAATTTATCTCGTAGTTATGACTTTAGTCATTCTTCTAAAATGCGACTGAAGTCGCTACTACCAGCCTATATCTTGTGGTAATGAAAAGATGAATTGCCAGATATTGTGATATTTAAAATTTGCCAATGATAGTTATGACCGTATACAGGGTTTCAACAAGTTGTCCAGGTATATGTTTAATTGACCATTTTCCTGCCATAGTCCAATAAATGGTCTGTTGTGAGTAACGGAAAACTGGGAACGATAATCTGAAAGGGTACATTTTTTTGCAGCACAAACATATCAACACGGGTCAGTGGTATTTTTTCAAATTTGTCGGTATCTATTTCGATCATTTCGGAATATTTAAGCTGCAAACTATCGACATAGCTGTTTAGGTATCGGTAAATAACATCCAGATTTTCTTTGTCTTCCACCCCAAGCTCGTCCAGATAGCGATTCTTTTGGTACAAGCCCAGGAGATAATCTTTCCACATGTTGGTGTTTCTTTTTACCGCCGGGGCTTCATGGTAGTTCTTTTTATAGGCTTCGTTGGTGATATATCTATCGCGAATCATATCGACGATTGCCAGTTTGAATTGTTCGGGAAACTCCTGCTGGCTCATGTTCCGTTTTCTGAACACCAACGGGTGAAGCCGCAGTTCGGTTAAAAAATTACTGACTGTCCAAACCTGACCATCGATTTTCAACAAGGGATGTTCCATAATATCATCGATGTGTGTTCCGAGTGTGTCCGCTACAAACTGGTCTTTCCAGAATTTTTGGCTGAATGCATCTTTTTTATCATCCGCTGATTTTAAATAAAAGGGGGCAAAAATATCAGCCAATTTGAAAAATGTGTCCCGTGCAAACTCTACTTTTTTTCCTTTCATAATTTTGGCGATATAATCCGCATAAATTTCGTTTGCGTGTTTCGTCTTTAAAAATTCCGAGACGTCATTCCAGCGTTTTTGTATGTCGGTATCACTGATTGCCATTCGATCGGTCCAGCCGGCAACCTCCATCAGCAGATAATTCCCATCCTCGGTTTTTAAAGGCCCGATGATCTGTCCTTTTTCCAGTGGCATTGAAAAAAAAGCATCGTGAATTACGGTTTCGTTTTGATCTTCCCATTTGACTTCTCGCTGCGGAATTTCCTCCAAACCAAAATAATAGCGATAAACATCTTCAAACGTATTTTTATTATCAATCAATTCTCGTTTAAGATGATTGATTTTACTGCTATCGCTAAGGTTGCAAAAATTAATTTTATATTTTCGACCAGCGATTTTGTAAATTTTTTTAATTTCATTGGTATCTAATTTTACCTTTTTATAGGCGATTTCGTTATATAACCATTGGCGCATGGCTTGCTCCTGATGGCCTTGAAGGTATTCTTGAAACTGTTGGTTTTGAGTGAGCTCATTCGCTTCGCCTGCCTCCAAAGCGAGCAATTTTTCAGCAATCAGCGAATTTAGAATAATTTTTTTATGAATGTAATTGTCGAACTTGCAATAATCGGGTCGGATGGTATATTCGGCCCGGCGAATGAATTCACCGACAGAAATGTCTTTAGCGCCGATTTTTGCCAGAATCACTTCGCCAGTTTTCTCTGGAGCCTTTTTAACGCAGGTACAAATAAGCAAATTAATGGATAACAGTGAAAATAAAACAAGGAGGACTATATATTTCTTATGGTTACTATTTTTATTCATTTCGAGTTGCTCCGGTTGAGATAAATGAGTTTCTTTGTTTCTGATTGTTGTGCGCTTTCGATTTGATAGAAATACAAGCCTGAGGCGATCGCTTTACCCAACTGATCCCTGCCGTCCCATTCAAAACGGTTGGTCGATTCTTGTGAAGCTGATAGCGTCTCCCGAATCACGATTCGTCCCAATAGATCATAAATTTTTAGCTGGATGTTTTGGGGAATATCTGAATGAAAAGCTATGGTTGTGGTTTGAGCAAATGGATTGGGATAATTTTGAAAGAGCTGGATTTTTCTGGGAACCGCAGCGTCACCGGTTTGAACATTTGTTGAACCGGAAATATTTGCAAAATATCCTGAAACGAACACCAGTGGCGCATTCCAGTTGATAGCGATTTCATTGGAAGCATAACTATCGACATGATCGATGTAACATAACGCCGGTGGGGTGGATGAATTAAAATGAGTCTTTAAAATTGGATCCTGCAGATATTGATTGGGTCCGCCTGCCAACAAACCCGGGACCGGCTCGGCAATGTTATCGGCAGCAGATGGACGATGATGCGGATTTCTGACGGATTTATCACCGATTCCGGTGATAAAGGAGAGACGATGCGCATTCACGCCTAAAAGATAATGCAGTTGATCCAAAGCAGTGTTGTAAAAATCCGGATTTTTCGACTTTTCATAAGCGATAATCAAAAGGATCGCTTTATTTAAGGCGTGTGAATTGCTACCCCAGAAATATTCGCCAGGTTCTAATAGTACATGAAATCCGCTTTGGTTTCTTTTGTTGACCAGAGTCTGGCAATAGTTGATTAGTGAGCCTTGTATTTGGGAGTGAACGGTCGGATTTATTGCTGAATGATTTCCAGTGAGATAAGTCAACAATGCCAGGGCTTTGACATTCTGCCAACCCATTGGGGAGTTAATAAGCCCTGAAGCGCGATAGTTGTCTTTGAAGTAATTATGATATTTATCATTTCCAGTAGTGACAAACAATTCAGCGGCAGCCCAGAGCCGCTCATCAAAATCCTGACCATCACCGTATTCACCGGTGTTAGTTCCGGACGGATTTTGAAAGCCGCCTGATGGGATAATATTGGGATGAGCTTCCAGATACTGCCAGGCTTTTTCAGCCGCAGCCAGACACAGCTGCGAAAGCAGAGGATCGAATGATTGATAGATACGGGACGCTCTTGCCAGCATTGCCGCAAAATCGGCGGTAGCAGTCGAAGAAATTTGGTAGATATAGCGAACAGCCGTATCTCGCTGTGGCAAGATAAATCCGGCAAATTGTTCACGGGTCAATTTGTGATACACGCCGCCATTTTGATCCTGCATTTTCAGCAGCCATTCCAGTTCAAAACGAACTTCATCCAGAAGATCGGGCATACCATTTCCGCTCTCGGGGATGTTCAGATTATCTTGATTAAAACGCTCTGGAAAAAGCTCATACGCCATCAACAAAGTGCCAACGGTTACACCGGCGTTAACAACATATTTGCCATAATCGCCGGCATCGTGCCAGCCCGCCAGGGCTTCATGAAAACCTGTCAAGCCGGTTGTTGAATGAAATATCCCATCAGTGGTGTGGCATTTGGTATGTGAATAAACGCCAGCATATTCTGTCGTCAGATCCACGCCACAGCGTTGAAAATAAAAACCTTTTAAAGATTTATGATAGACATCCAGGTAAACCGAATCTGAAATCAAAAATTCAAACGATTTTCCCACGCCAGGAACATCAATAATATAATGCCCGCTTGTTGTTAAATCGCTAAAATCTCCCTTGTTAATCGTCAATCCCGTGGCAGGATCATTGGTTTGCCACCGGTTTAATTTTTCTCTGAAAACGATTTGATTTGATGAAGATTCGATAACTTTGAAACTGTCTGCAGGTTGTGCAACCAACACAAATTTTGCAGCATTGGGTAAATATCCCTTTTGATCGATGAAGATTCTATCATCACTATTGATTTGACTGGATTGAAGTATGAAGAAGATGATGTAAAGCCAGAAAATATTGGTTCTCATTTTATTTATTACCTTTGCCCAATGTATTAAAGAACCCAACGGACAAAAAAACAATCAGTTGGGTTCTCAAATCCGCTGGTTGTTTTCGGTACTGACGGATAATTGAAACCGATGCCATCGCTTTGTTTGAAACAATAAAAGCCAGTGTTAACTTAATTTGAGAAAATAAACATTTGGCAAAACAATCTGGATATCCAAGCGATGGTATCGGAAATCCAAAAATTAAAATAAAACCCCCACGGTATAACAATGCGATTTTCCCAGAATACCAATGCCGCGATACGCATAATCAATTTTAAGCCCGATATTGTTCATCATGCGAAGCACAATTCCGCCGCCAAAAGAAAATCCGTATTCCGATTTTTCCATAAACAGGGCTTTATATCCGGTCCGAAGGTAAAAGTCTCCAGTAGTCGGCAGATTGATTTTATATTGAGCTCCCACGTTGACCGATTCCATATTATTATTGGGATGCAGCGCATCTGCCGCGAGCGTCAGTCGATGTTGTCCCATGATGAGTGGATTGATTGATACCCCGATTCGAAAAATCAAAGGCAACTCCCATGATTGCAAGCTGAACTTGCCGGCAACATCTCTAAAGTTACCCTGCTCATACGGTAAAATATCGATAGGCTGCAGCAAATCGATTCCATCATAAGTCATTTTTGTGCCGTAATTTGAGATGCTCATGCCGATGTTCATGCCGTCCTCTCGTTTGCCGGTAAAGGAGAAGAAGTGGGTGTTCACAATTACTCCCAGATCCACGGCAAACGCGCTGGCGCTGCTGTGCCAAATTTTTGATGAAATGTATTTGGTTGAAGCACCGAACGCAAACCAGTTCGCGAGCCGTCTGGCATAGGAAAGACTGACTGCAAAATCATTGGCGCTGAACATCTCTCCGGTTCCGTCCTGCATTGCCAAATTGGTCACTTCCATGTCATCGCCATAATCCACGAATATTAAACCTATGGAAAACGTTCCCAGCCTGGGAAAAACCAGCCCAACACTTGCAAATCCCGTGCTAATATCAGCAATCCAGGGTTGGTAAATGAACTGGGCTTCATGTTGTTCCATATACGACAAACCTGCCGGATTCCAATAAATGGAGGACAAATCACTTGCCACGCTGACATAGGCATCGCCCATGGCGTTTCCGGCGCTGCCAAAGCCGATTTCTAAAAAATTTGCAGCAGTTGTTCCCACCCGATAAGGTTTTTGGGAGAAAGCAGAATTCAATGTACCCAGCACCAAAATGATTAATAGGAGAACTTTATATTTTTTCATGATCTGTACCCTTCATGAATGATAATGAATTTTTCAACCAAGAGTGAATTCCATTTATGCCCTTGCGATATATAAACGCATTGCGCTTTTATTTGATAACGGCAAATTTTCCGATTTTTTCAGCTCCTGTTTTTTTCGACTTAACATGATAGACATACATACCAGCGGCAATTTCCAGCCCTTCCTTGGAAGTCAAATCCCAATGGACAATTCCCTGATCAGTCGGATTGGTTACTTCAATTTCATCGACCAGAACACCACTGACGGTGAAAATTTTAATCATACACTCGGCTGGAATATGGGTAAACATGAGCCGGCGACGCTGATTCAAAAGAAAGTTGGCAACAGCGGGTTCCATAGCGTTGGTGCCGACATACGGATTGGGAACGACTTTGATATCCTTCATCGTATCTTTTAATTCAACAACGTCAAGCTGCTCCGAGGCTTCGATTCTAAATGTCAGCGAATCAGTGATCCAGAAAGGTCGCTTGAAAGTCACCCGATAAACATCGCCCGGCTTTGGCAGTTGGGTGCTGTCACTGGCTGAATTAAAATCAATAATAAAGGCAGTTCCTGCCCATTTATCATCTTTGGTAACTGGCCCAACCAGAATTCTGTCCTCTAAAATATCAAAGGTACCATTCCTTTTCTTATCATGGACTACCATATCCAACCGTTCATAAGAACCAGTGGAGTCTGTAAAAAGCTTATTTACGACATAGAAACTAAATGGGATATTAATCAAAATATCGGTACGGTTTATTCGAACATCATTCTCATCACGCATTGTTTTGCTGGTCACCCTGCCCACATAAGCGGAATCATCCTCTGTGAATACAATGTCATATTCCCAGGGGAAAAACCGCGTTTCCTTTTTCGTTGGGGTAATATCTATGGGAGCATTGCCAACAACCCAACCCGAATTGACCGGATCAAAAGAGGCGATCTCAACCGGGAAATCCATCATTAGGCGGATACCATCAAAAATGTCGGTATTGACGGTTTCATCGGTTTTAAAATAATGATAATTTTTCCAGTCAACAAACTCGGTTGTATCTTTATATCGCAAATTGTTGTAGGCATAATGTGACGGGGATTCTTCATAGACTAAAATATTATTTAGATCAACATCATAGATTTGAACTCCATTGTTTGAGTAAACGATCCCGTGATCATAATTCGCGAGCGCATAGACAGTGTCGATAGAAAATTTAACTTTATAAGTATGGCCGGATTTTAGACTTTTCGCCGCCAGGATCTCGGGCGTTACTGAACCCACTCCGAATGTTTTCTCCTGGCTCTGGTCGATAGATGGAGGTATATATCCGGCAGCTTGTTGGTAAGGTGTTACGATTTGAACATTCTTGCTGCGTGCGCGAACTTCCTCCGATTCATCCAATTCGATGATGATATTATTCTCCGAAGGAGCAATGCCAGGCCCAATATCGGGCGCGCCATAGTCATAGGCAACGAGCGCGTAATAGTAGGTGCGACCATTTTGTACGTTATTATCAATAAAATAATGGGTAATTCCTGTGTCATAACCCAAATTATAACCGACGCCATTGATCAATCCAAAATTGGTGAAGCCAAATTTCCCGTTTTTCAGATCGCATTGAAAAATCGGTTTCTTCATAAACGGTGTACCGAAACCATCGGTGATGACTTCGGCATCCATCAGTTTTTTATCGGTGGCGCGGAAAAGTTTATATCCTTCAAAGTCATTGATATTGCCAAGGAAAGGATCCCTGGTTCTGGTATCGGCAACATCATCCCAGGTTAGGATCACCTTGCCGTCGGCTGGTGTTGCTGTTAATGTCGGCATTTGTGGCGCCTGGGCAAAACGATAGTCTTTTTCGTAAATGACCTGCACGATGCGTTTCACCTCGAATAATGCCGGTGCAGAGTGTTCCGGTGAATTGAGTCCCTCGAGCGGATCATAGCTGTGAAGTTCAGCCATCGAGATTCGTTCGGTTCTACCCTGGTACAACGGGAACGGCCCGGAGGCAAAGGTCATGACAAGATTCGAGATCCATTCGATTGACTCCATCAGTGTGTGCTGACCAATCAATTCCCACATTGACTTGTCGTTTCTGAACCATCGGTAATAGGGAGGGCGATGCGGCTGAATCGGGAACAGTTGAAACGACGTCAGCCCCACCATATCCGATTCGTCGACATCTGTCTCGGCAAAATTGGGTTCAGCCCGTCCCTCTTTTCGATCTGGTTTATGATTGCACTCCCCCTCATCAGGGCCGGGATAATTTAATTCTGTGGGTCCGATACCATCGAGCCCCACGTCATCTCCGGCGAATTCGTGGACCTGATAAATTCCATCGCCGTTAAGGTCCTCGCCGTCCTGCCAATCCTGATCTTCGTCGGCATCCCAGTGTTCTTTCAAGTCTTCTTCGTTCAGTCGATAAAAGTCGAGAAACTTTTGCAAGTCCGCAATACCGTCATAAGGACCAACTTTCATGACAGCATCGTTATCTCTTCTTTCATCGATAAGACCGTCTCCGTCATTGTCGATACCATCATAGCCAAGTCCGGGGCTTTCTAAGTAGGCAAATCCCATGGTTCCTGTAGGGAATCCACCCTGTCCGATTCCATCGATATCCCATGAGTAAGCCATATCGATACTGGTATCAAAGTATCCCAATTCATCATCATCGCCGGCGCCCGCAATGGCATCGCCGATGGCGTTATCCACCCAATAGCCAAAGGCGACATCTTTTAAATCATAGTCAGAGATGTTGGCAATGGTATATTCCCAAAACAGCGCATCTCTTGCCTGGGGATTATTCCATTGAAATCCGCGTTGTTCCACACGCACGCCAATGCCACCCCAGGGCAGACCGTTTTGAATCGTCGCCGGACGGATTTCGCCGATCTTTCTGCCCGGGCGCGGATAATATTTTACTCTATCTTCCGGGCCCAGGTATTCCTGATCATGGGCATCATTCGCCACAAAAAAGGTTTCCAGATCCGCGTACATGACGCCTTTGCCAAAGCGACCGTTCCATTCCGTGTTGCCGTCTTTATCAACAAAATCCGGGGCATCAGGCCAGCCGCCGATAGGCCAGGAAAAGGGATCGTTACTCATGGCTGGAGTTTCGCTGAGCTCATTAAAATAGCCAAATACCGGGTAAAACCCCCATTCCACAGTCCCTGTCGGGTCTCGATCCATTTCTTCCCGGTAGCTGGTCTGCAGATAATAGAGCGTATCCAATAGCCCCTGCGCACTCAGCAACTCAATTTCGTACGGATCCGTAACCGGAATGGTATCATTTTTTATATAAACCAGCGCCCCCACAAGCAATGCCACACCATCCAGCATTTTAACGCCGTCATAAGTATTTGGCCATTTGGACACATCCACCCGAGGCCAATCAGAGAGCTCGGTCGTGTTTTTAAAATAGAGGAACACCCGATTACCTGTCATGTATCCCTCTCGAATGGCGGCGATATCGCCCGCGGGATCATCAGGTCCCTCGTATTTCTTCCCCTGTGCCTGTAGGCTCGACAGGATAATGAATTGAAGAACAACAATCGTAATGAAAAAAGTGAACATTTTTTTCATATTAAAACCTCGTCTAAAATAAGCGATTTTTTTTCAGCCTTTACGGCTCTGGTAAACAGCTATGTAATTTTCCTCTTGGTTGTAAGTTAAAAGGATATTTTGCATGTCGTCAATTAAAAAACAATTCCCAATCCCAATTTGACCATTCTTGGCGCTGAATACATCGACGGATTCTGGATTCGATCAATGTACTGATTAAAATTGCTGCGATGGCTGGCTAAATCCGTCGGTCGCATTATGGCAGTATAAGCCCGGCCTGTCTGAGCATTGACCCATTCTTCATTCAGTCGATCGAGCAAATTATAAACTGTTAGTGTCAATCGCAATTTTAAATCTTTCAAAACCGTGAAATTATAATAACTGTTCATATCCACGTTATAGCGAGCGGGTCGCCAGGCATTATTGGGATAGAGGTTAACCCGTGCCAGGATACTTTCACTGACCGGCTGCCAGGTGTATGGCGATCCCGAATTGTAATATCCTGTTAGAGTGGTTCCGTATTTGGCGGTATTATAACCAACAGTGACATTCAATGTATGTCTCTGGTCCCAGCTCATTGGAATCAGGCGGTTAATGGGATCTAGGTTATTGCCAGCCCGATCAAAAGTCTGGGTGGGATTGTCGGCGTTGCCCCGGGTATATTGGAGCGTGTAATTGAGAAAGGCAGTGTAATTCTTGTACGCAAAGTCATATTTTAGCTCAAGGCCCTTTACATTGCCATAGTCTTTGTTGCTGTAAAGTCCATATTTTATCTGGTTAAAGGTGCTCACCACTTTGGCGCTGAGCAGATCGTAGATGTCGCGGTAAAAGACGACCACCTCGATGCCCATTCCTTTCATGATTTCCTGCCACAGTCCGATTTCATACTGAACTGTCTTTTGCGCTTTTATTTGTGGATCACCCATGGTTGTTTCATAGCTGGTTGGCGCCACCTGTTTGGAATGATTCTGGTACATGGCGTACATTGGCGGCATCTGAAAAAAGTGTCCATAGCTGAAATGAAGCAATGCAGTCTTTCTCAATTGATAGGCAAGACCGAGACGAGGACTGATCTGGTATTTTGGATCCGCCCACATTTTTTTTGACATCTGTTCAGGATTATCGGGAAAACTCAATTGGTTAGCTGGATTTCGACGTTGTGATGGATAGTAAGTTTTGGGGTGAAAATAATCATATCGAACCCCAAAATTGATGACCATTTCATCGAACTCCATTTTATCTTGTAGATAACCAGAGTATTCGATAGGCTTGACATTATAGATATCAGAATAGACTGAAAAATCAGGATAGATCACTGGCTCATAATTTGGAAAAACGAGCTTCATACGCTCAAAATCAAAATACGACTCTCCCTCGGCCTCGGTGCCTGAGTATTTATTCCTGATCTCTGACCATGCTCGTTTCAGATTGTGATAGGTGTATTCGAATCCTGCTTTGAGCGAATGATTTTTATTTATCTGCCAGGTGAGATCAAACTTAACATTTCGGTCAATCATGGTATGTTTGCTGTTGACTTTTTCCTGTCCCCCGGTATAAAATGCTGGGCCTTCGATATTATGATAAGCATCATGAATATAGCGGGGATCAAGTGGATTTTCGTAAACATACCAGCCGTTGTAATTATCAAGATAAGATAGTTTTAGCTCATAAAACAACCTGGGCGATAACATGTGGTTAAAGCCAACCATATAAATATCGGTCTGACGATGAGATGCTGGCTTACCATCAGGATTGTATTTGTATGCGTGCTCATAGTCATTCCAAATATCTTTGTTATGGTTGTAAAAAAGGGACATTCTAAAATTCGCCTTCGGTTTGAAGGTTAGTTTGCCCATGAAAGAGACATTTTCATCCCTGTCCAGGGATACATAAGCATTATCGCCATTATGCTCGGAATACCATTGCGTGGAATCATCGTGTAAAAAATAACTATAGTCATCAACTTTGAAACGGCGGATTCCATTGAGATGGTTCTTATTATCCTGGTAGCGAAAATTGGTGAAAAAAGTGATGAGATCACCCCATACCGGGCCACTAAGCTGAAATTTGTAGTCCTGGTTGCGATTCAATTCGCTATCCTTTAACCCGATAAAAATATCTTTATGAGGTGTAAAATAATTGGCTGAATTGACTGAAATGGAACCGCTAAACCTTTTCCCCCCATCTTTGGTTACCGCATTGACAATGCCACTCATAGCATTACCATACTCTGCATTGAATGTTCCGGTGATGACTTCCAGATCCTGAATCGATTCGGGCTCCAAATCAACAGTTCGTCCCTGGCCACCAAACGCTTCGGTAACTTCAATGCCATCGATCAGATAGGCGACTTCGGTGTTCCTGCCACCACGAAAATGGCCGTTTACAATTCCAGCTTGCAGATTTACAACGGCTGAAACGCTTTCCACCGGTAACATATTGATCTGATCGGAAGATACGTTTCGTATCGAGGAAGTTTGATCTTTTTTAATGGTAATTTTCTCTGCTTCGACAACAACTTCCTGTCCTTCCAGCACGGTGGGTTTTAATTTTACGTCAATATAACTGGTACGATTAACAGAGACATGCAAGTTTTCCATTCGGAGCGCTTCATAGCCAATCATGGTGATTTGAAGCACATATTGACCGGGCGGAATATTGATGATGAAAAAATCACCTTCCATACCTGATGCAGCGCCTAAGGTGGTACCTTCGATGACTACATTCGCTCCTGGCAGCGGATCTTTCGTTTCTGCATCCGTTATTTTTCCGGCAATTTTGCCAGTCGTTTGCGCATAGACGAAAAGGGGGGTGAATAATAACGATAAAACGAACGGGAAAAACACGATAATTCTAAATCTGGTTGTGTTCATAATTATAATCCCTCTGGACATAATTTTGAAAATAGAACTGCAGGACAAGTTAATAACTTGTCCTACAGTCCGTTTTTTTGATGCAGGAGTGCGGTGCTGTTATACACCGCACTATGCTTGCAATCCATAAACAGCGTGTCCATGAACCTTAAATTTTTTTAGTTTAATGTCTTTGCGAACCGTAATTTCCCGAAGCATTCTTCAACATAAGTCACTATAATTAAAGAGATTGCTTCTCCTGCTAAAGCGGGATCGCAATGACATGTATTTTTTATTTTTTATGAGTTCATGGACAGCCTGTAAAGGGATTGTACTCCACTAAATTATTTCATAAAAATCGCCTTCATCGTTCTGGTAAAATCACCAGCTTGGATACGGTAGAAATAGATTCCTGATGAGAGTTCTTTAGCATCAAAATGAATAGTATGGCTGCCTTCTTGCTGAAATTCATTGACCAAAGTTTTCATCCGTTGTCCCAGCATATTGAACAGCTCTATTTTTACCATTCCTGCTTTGGCCAACGTATATTGGATCGTGGTCGACGGATTAAACGGATTGGGATAATTCTGGAAAAGCTCATAAGAACCCACCGTCGTAAATTTTTTGCTTTTTTCAACTGAGGTTACATGGGTTGTATCACCAATCCAGGTATAAGCCCATTCAGCAGGATTCTGCCATTGATGATCGGTGCTGATTTGTGAGAAACCGAGGTTCCCTTCCCATCCAGCGCCATCATTATCATGTAAATATAGATCTAATGGTATCCGCATACCACGCTCGCGATAAAATCTAATATCAGTGCCGGCTACCAGAGAATCCAGCGGAATTTTAGCTTCAATTAAATAATCGGAACCGCCCAACGGTTCGAAATGATAATTCTCATGCTCTGGCGTATAAAGAACACCACCACCAGCGACATCATGCTGGATTCTATCCTCAACAAAGTAAATGATGTGGTCTGGTTCCGATCCCCTTTTTATAGCTGTATGCTTGGGTCCCCGCTGATCATAAAAACCGATAAAAATCTGGAAAGCATCTTGATCCCACCAATTTCCTTCGCCATAGTGGTAGACATCATCAACGACATCAGCGGCAACATACAGATAATCCTCGTCAATAGCCAGGTAAACGGTGGCTTTAAGGTCGAGACTGTCATTTACAACCCCAACCGGCACATGATCGGTTTCAGGTTTGAGCACAAAAGGTCTGATACCGCTGGCTTCCCATTCACTCAAGTCACCGTCCACTGCAAAATTTGCTGGTGCATTTAAGGCGATGGTGGGTATTCCTTTTGCCGCGTTGGAAACCGCGCCCGATGTTCCTATTGGTCCAACATTTCCTGCCGCATCTTTACAGTTGACGGCATAGTAATATTCCACGTTCTGATCTTTCAACGGATAATAGATAAAGTGGGCAACAGCTTGCTCTCCTTCCATGATACCCGTTGCTACGGTTTCTATGTCGGGTGAATCAAGTGTAGTAATAGGCTTTTCACTGGCATAGATATTATAGACTTCTCCTGCTTCGCCGGGCACATCTTCCCAGATCACCAGGTTATAATATTGACCGGCCACTCCCTGAACATTAGTCGGCGCAAGCGGCGCTACAACATCAATCTCCGGATCACCTGTCCACCAATCTGTTATGTAGACAACTTTTCCGGCAACACCAGATCCTTCTGCCATCATTCCAATAACGACAACGTTGGCGGGATTAAAGTCCGAGGTGCCATCCTGGTACGGCAATTCACTCAATTTAAAAACATAATCATGCCATTGGTTATCAGTCGTTGGCGTAAAAGCCTGACCAACTTTAGCAGTACCGTCTTCAAGCTGTACCCTTAAAACTCCAACGCCCTCTTCAGCCTTTAACTTGAATTTGAGTGTATCAGTTTCCCATTCAAATTCCATATTGTACGGCGGATCAATGGTAAATCCCATCCCGGTCCAACCGTTCCCCCATTCGTCTCCCTGAACCCATTTTAAGGCATTGGTTCCTTCAATTACACCAGCGCCTTCTTCAACTTCGATGGTCGATTGTCCCCATGCCCATGAGCTGAAGTTGTTGGGGAGCGCTCTTCCGTTGAAGAAGATGAAATCACGATGCTTTCTACCGACCAGGGTCAAATTGTCGATAATGACGGTTCCGGTAGCATGATCGCCTTGTCCGCCACCGCTGATTGAAAATTCAAAAGAAAAACCTTTGATCTTATCGGGATCGAGTTTGACATTACCGCTAATTCCTGCCCAACCCGTCAAGTTGAAAGCCTCGCCGTTCCATGCATTGGGGTCTTCTATTAATGGTAGTTGAACTTTGTTCCAGCCCGGCTCAGCATCTAAAATATAGTGAAATGAATAGTAATACTCTGATTGAAGGACACTGTAAGTTTTAGCGCCATCGGGTGAGTCGCTCACATCATGGAGATTGAATCGCAAATGGACTCTGCCAGCGAGCGATTGCGGAACCGAATTATAATACCAAAACGCAACCGAATCATAAGCTGACCAGTCATAAACTGCGTTTGAATCGGGATGCCAGTGCTCCAGCTTGGTGTATCCGCCCCAGCCTTCAATGTTGTGAGCGCTATATTCCAGTTTCATCGCGCCAGTTCCTTCATAAACCGGATCAGTGATATAATCAATTAAAATCCAACCCTTGGCAGAATCAGCATTGTCACTGGTCTGGTAATGTTGGCCGCCATGATTAGTAAAATAGGACCAATAGTTGGTATCTGCCGGGGCAGAATCAAAATTGTTAATCATCTGTCCCAAAGCGATCGATGTGATCGCCACTAAAAAAACGAATGATAGAAACAATCTTTTCATTACTCGCTCCTTTGATTTAAATTTGGTTAAATAAGTTTGGATAATTAGTACTGCTTCGTCAGATCTAGCATCGAAATCTCCTTCAAATCACCCCATCTGCTGATTTCTGATAGAAAAAGGAACTTAGTTTTAGTCCCCATTTTTAAAAGAGGTCAGGGGGCGTTGGTTAGCTTGAAAAAAATCGATCTTGTCAACCTGACTCCGCAGCATTTAATAAGTATGTTGAATTTCTTTGGTACCATTTCACCTCCTTTCAAAGTTAATTTAAAAGAACCGTGTATATAGAAAGATAATGGTAGCTACCAATAAAATTGACAAACCGATGTTAATTTTGGTCCAGGTTGGGTTTCGACTCTCGATCATTTCTGTGAATTCAGTTTTTACCTCATGCGCAGTGGCAAAGGTCAACCCGGTAACTCTTTTCTTTTCAGGAGAACTGGTCATCAGGCTGACTAAAATGAGTATGCTGGCTGAAACAATAAACAGGAAGATGGCAAAATGGAGAAAATTTGCCTCTGCGACAAATTGAAGGAACGAGCCTTCAATTTTGCCTGCTTTATAGAGCAATTCAACAACCAGGCGAAATGCCCCAATGATCGCTCCTGTAATCAAAGACCAGATCGCTCCTTTGCCGTTGACTCGTTTCCAAAGAATTCCTAAGATGAACACCGCTGCAATCGGTGGGCTGATATACGCCTGAACGCTTTGTAAATAAATATAAATTTGTGAGCTGATATATTTGATGAAAGGAACCCACATAATACCCAGAATCACAAGCACCGTGGTTGCCAATCTTCCCACCAACACCAATTCTTTTTCTGAGCTATTGGGACGAAATTCACGATAAAAATCCATGGTAAATAAAGTAGAGCTGCTATTAAAACAACTGGCGAGTGACGAGATCAATGCCGCCAACAGGCTGGCGATTACGATACCTTTGATGCCTGCGGGAAGCAACTGACTGGCGACCAATGATGGATATGCTTTATCGCCAATATCAGGATCATTAAAATAAGCATAAGCGATAACGCCGGGCAGCACCAGGATGAAAACCGGAAGAATCTTCAAAAAGCCGGCGAGAATGGTACCAGTCCTTGCATGATTGATATTCTTCCCACCAAGCACTCGCTGGACGATATATTGATCAGTACACCAATACCATACGCCCAGAATCGGCGCTCCAAAGATAATACCTGTCCAGGGAAAGTCCGGATCAGATAACGGCTTGAACATGCTGAAAAAATCTACCGGTACTTTTTCCTGCAATCCGGAAAATCCGCCAACTTCCTGCAAACCGAGAATTGTGAGCGTCGTTGCTCCCAGAATCAAAACAGAAGATTGTAGCACATCGACATGAACGATTGCCTTAAGTCCGCCGGCAATGGTATATATTCCAGCTACAATGACCATCACGATGGCTGAGGTGGCAATATCCCAGCCTAAAATTTCATGCAATAACAGCCCGCCAGCAAACAATGTGACTGATATTTTGGTGATTACGTAAGCGACAATCGAAACGCTGGTAAGGTACATACGGCTGGATTTATTGTAGCGGCGTTCCAGAAATTCTGGCATTGTAAAGACGCCCGATTTCAAATAAAAAGGTACAAAGACCCAGCCCAGGATCAACAAAATAAAACAGGCGATCCATTCAAAATGCCCGACTGCCAACCCCCGACTTGCGCCTGAACCAGCCAGACCGATAAAGTGTTCGCTGGAAATATTTGAAGCAAACAAAGAAGCGCCAATCGCTATCCAGCCGACACGCCTGCCCGCAAGAAAATATTCGGTGCTGCTTTTCTCTTTTCTGGAGAAATAAAATCCAACTGCAAATAAAAGTGAAAAATAGATCAGAATAAAAGTGATATCCAACGGGGCCAAATTTTGAAACATATCCCTCCCTCAAAATTTTAATGTTTTTAAAATGGCAATTATTATACCACGTTATTTAGAACTTTTCACCTATTATTTTTTTTAGACTTATGTTTATTTGAAATCGCAATTGGAGCAATTCACTTATTATTTTAATAATTGGCTATTATCAAAAAGATAACGCAAAAGTTTATTAGCGATAATCATCACAAGCCAATTGCTAATCGCCCGGTATCCAAATGACTTAATCACCCGGCTACCCAATTACTGAACTATTTAAAACTAAAGGTAAATTTCTCTTTCAAACCGCCGATCATCACTTCAAATTCGCCGGGCTCCACCACGGGTTTATTATCTCTTCCAATAAATGAGAGGTCTTTTTGATTCAAAACAAAACTAATCGTTTTTAATTCACCTGGTTTCAAAGCTACTTTTTCAAATCGCTTCAATCTTTTTACAGAAGGGGTCACTGAGGCATAAAGATCACTCAAATAGAGTTGAACCACCTCTTTTCCTGCCCGGTCACCAGAATTTTTCACCTGAACTGAAATCGTCAACAACTCATCTTGGTGTATCTCTTTTTTATCGATCTTTAAATTGCTGTAATCAAAGCTGGTATAGCTCAACCCAAATCCAAACGGAAATTGAGGATTATATCGACAATCGAGATTATAATTTTCACTGTATTTATGATCGTAGAGAGTGAGATCATTTGGATAGCGGGGATAGGTAATCGGCAGTTTTCCGCTGGGATTGCAGTCTCCAAATAGCACATTGGCAACGGCAGGTCCACCTTCCATACCCGGGAGAAATGCCATCAAAATTCCATCAGCTTTATCTACGATTTCTCTGATAATTCGGGGCCGTCCTTCGACCAGCACCAGCACTACTGGCGTTTTTGTGGTTGCGATAGCCGAGACTAAATTCAATTGCACGGCAGGCAGCGTTAAATCGAGGATGTTTCCTGGCGTTTCACAATAGGTTTTCTCTCCAATACAGACGATCGCCACATCCGCATTTTTTGCCGCTTCGACCGCTGCTGGAATGTCGATTTCTTCATCAACTGATGTTCCTGGCTCATAGATTACATTAGATTCACCGATTTTCTTTTGAATCGCCTGCAAAATCGTAAACTTATTTTTGGGGTATAAATCTTCACGATCTCCCTGCCAGGTAATGGTCCAGCCGCCATTTAAATAAGATAACAAATTTGCCGTGGGACCTGTGACCAAAACTTTTTTGTTTTTTGCCAACGGCAATGTCTGGTTATTGTTTTTCAACAATGTGATCGATTCCTGTGCCGCTTGCAGGTTGACTTGCTGGAATTCTTGGCAAGCGAATCGATTGTTCAATGATTTATCAGGATATGGGTTTTCAAACAAACCCAATTTAAATTTTACTTTTAAAATTCTGCCAACTGCTTCATTAATTCGGGATTCGGGAACTTTGCCGTCTTTGACTAATTCCAATAATAACTCATAAAAACTGTAATCCAACGGCACCATGCTCATATCAATCCCTGCCATCACCGCCATCTTTACCGCATCTTTTTGAGAAGCAGCTACTCTCTCGCGCTCGTGCAAATTTTTAATATCGGACCAGTCCGAGACGGTAAATCCCTTAAAACCAAGCTCATTCCGCAATAACTCTGTCAGATAAAAATAACTGGAATGAACCGGAACACCATTGATTTCTGAAGAATTAACCATTAATGTATGAGCGCCAGATTCGATGGCAGCCTGGAAGGGGGGCAGAAAATATTCTCGCAGCATTCGCTCGGGAATCCAGGCGGGCGTCCGATCTTTGCCTGTTAATGGGAAACTATAGCCAAGATAATGTTTCATACAAACCGCTACTTTGTCGTTCGCACCGATATTGTTTTCATCGCCTTCCTGACCCTTCACATAAGCGGCGCCCAGGGTTGCGGCAAGATAGGGATCTTCGCCAAAGGTCTCCCAAAGTCGAGACCAGAGCGGTTGCCGTCCAACATCAAGCACGGGATTGAAATTCCATGGGATACCGCTGGCGCGGACCTCATAAGCTGTAATCTCACCATTTTTTTTCATCAGTTCAGTATTCCAGGTCGCTGCCATCCCAATATTTTGGGGGAAAAGTGTCGCATCTTTGGTATAACTTGCTCCATGAATAGCATCGATGCCATAGATGATCGGTATTTTCAATCGTGTCTCTTTGGTCGCAACGTCCTGAATAGTAGTGATAATCTTCTGCCAATGATCCAATGGATGAGCTGATGTTCCCACATTTAATATCGAGCCAACATTATATTTCACAACTGCCTGGCGCAATTTCTGCATATCCAACTCGACTCGATCTTCAGGCTTAGCACCATCAATAGTTAAGATCTCAATCGAAATCTGGGTCATCTGACCGATCTTTTCTTCAATAGTCATACTGGATAGCAAGTCATCAATTTTTCTATCCAGCTTTTTAGTTTCTGATCTGGCTGGATTTGAAATTAAAAATAAAAAGCTCATTAAATAAGTCATCAAAATTGGCCACAGTTTTCGCTTCATGATTCGCTCCTTAAATTATTCTCGGTACTGTAAAAGACGCCCAGTTAAATGCCTTTATGCATTTCAGTGAATCGCATCAAGGCGATTTACTGGCAGATATTCAATTATCTGTCAGTTCAAAACTTCCCTCAAGTCCTTGCACCGAACTCGGTCCAACCCATATTTTGAAAACACCGGGCTCAACAACATACTCCAGGTTTTGGTTGTAAAATCCCAGCTCGTTGGTATTAAGTTGAAATTCCACTTTTTTCTTTTCATTCGGCTCCAAGCTGATGCGCCGGAACCGTTTTAACTCTTTGACGGGGCGCGTCGTACTTGCCACAACATCCTGAACGTAAAGCTGGACAATTTCATCTCCAATGCGATCGCCAATGTTTTGAACTTCAACTCCGGCAAATATTTTGGTCATGTCATCAGTTTTTTCGACGGTAACTTTCAAATTGCTGAATTTAAACTTTGTATAGCTGAGACCGTAGCCGAATGGAAACAGGGGAGTTACAGGAACATCCAGATACTTTGAGGTAAATTTATCAGAGCCGGAAGGCCTGCCGGTATTTTTATGATTGTAAAAAATCGGCACCTGTCCCACAGTTCGGGGAAAAGTTACCGGCAATTTTCCGCCAGGATTATAGTCGCCAAAAATTACATCGGCAATGGCATTGCCAGATTGAACGCCCAACTGCCAGGTCTCCAGAATGGCCGGGATTTTTTCAGCGATCCAGGGGATGGTGAGCGGACGACCATTCATCAACACCACAACTGTCGGCGTGCCCGTTTCGTAAACCGCTTTGACCAATTTTTTCTGATAGCCTGCCAGATCAAGTGATGAGCGGCTGGCAGCTTCACCGCTCATGTCCGCACTCTCACCAACTACCAAAATCGCTGCCTCGACATTTTGGGCAATTTCAACAGCTTTTAGAATTTCCTTTTCTGACCCTCCCTGAACTTCACAACCTTTGGTATATCGGATTTTTTCGGTGGGAATTTTTGATTGAATGCCTTCCAGCACGGTTACAACATCGATATCTTTGCCTTCACAATGCCAGCAGCCAAGCTGATCATGTCGATTGTCAGCTAACGGTCCGATCACAGCTAACGATTTGATGTTTTTATTAAGCGGCAAAAGCTGATTATCATTTTTTAAAAGGACTATTGATTTCTGAGCGCTCTCCCGCGCCAGTGCTAAATTTTCTTTGCTCAAAACGGTCGTTTTTTCAAATTCCGGATTGATGAACGGGTGCTCAAACAGCCCAAGCTGGAACTTGATCCGCAATATCCGACGCACGGCTTCATCAATGGTTTTTTCACTTATTATTCCCTGTTTCTCCAGATCTGCCAGATTGTTGGCATAGACAAAACCCATCATGTCCATATCCACCCCTGCCAGCAATGCTTTTATTCCTGCCTCGGCGGGTGTGGCGGCAATACCATGATTGAGCAGTTCGCCGATAGAATTCCAATCACTGACCACAAACCCTTGGAATCCCCATTCGTTTCGAAGAATCTGTGTCAGGGTAAAGAGATTGGCAGAAGTGGGAACGCCGTTCAATTCATTAAAAGCGCTCATAATCGTACCAGCGCCGGCATCAACAGCCACTTTAAAAGGGGGAAGATAAATTTCTCGAAGCGTATTAATGGAAATATCAACGGCATGGTAGTCTCTCCCGGCCTGGGCGCCGCCATAGGCAACATAATGCTTCGGGCAGGCAACAATAGTGAAGGGATCGTTTAAGCTTTTCCCCTGAAATCCTCTCACTTTTGCAGCGGCCAAAACAGATCCCAGGTAAGGGTCTTCGCCATGACCTTCGGCGATCCTGCCCCAACGAGGGTCGCGGGCAATATCGACCATTGGCGCAAACGTCCAATGGATGCCGCTGGCTGCTGCTTCCCTCGCCGCCATCGCTGATGTTCTTTCCACCAAATCTGGATCCCAACTCGATGCCTCTCCCAGCGGAATCGGAAAAATGGTTCGATACCCATGAATCACATCAAGACCAAAGATCAATGGTATTTTTAATCGAGATTCCTCGACAGCAATCCGCTGTATTTCATTGGTTGCTGTTGCACCCTTCACATTCAAAAATGAACCGATTTTACCCTGCTGAATCTGTTGTTTTAAATTTTCATTGTAACCACTAACCTGATGCAGTTGACCGATTTTTTCGTCAAGTGTCATCTGCTGAACGAGTGATTCAATGCGATTTTCAATATCGGGGTTGATGAGTGAATTTTGAGCAGTTAAGGTTAATGTGCAGATGAGAAATAATGGTAAGGTGAATTTTAAAAATTTCATCGCATGTCTCCAATATGTTTTATCAAATCAAACCGGCTTATAATTTACTTCTGTAAAATCATCGTCTTTGTCAACTGCGCACCATTGACACTGAACTGGTACAGATAAAATCCTGATCCAACATTCTGATCGTAGCGATTGGTGCCATCCCAGGGAATAGTATTAAAGCCAGTTTCGAGCAAACCATCAAAAATATTTTTTACAAGTGCGCCATTGAGATTAAAAATTTTTAAATTCACTTGCTGTGGTGTTAATAAAAAGACCGGTATCTGTGTGGTCTGATTGAACGGATTGGGATAATTCTGTGCCAGGAAAACTGTGTCCGTCACCTGGTCAAAGTGATAACCTTCCCTGACCGGCGCTGATTTCAGATGAAACTGCAACAAATTGATATTAAATCCCCCATGGACAAATACCAGCTTTAACGCATGCATGCCTGCTGGAATGCATATATTTTCAACAGTCGAAATGGTCTGCCAGCTCTTCCAGCCGCCTGTATTGGGAACAGGAATTGTACTGGTCAATTGTTGATTGTTGAGATACAATTGTAATTTTCCGCTACTTCCAATCGATGCCACTCGAAAATCAATGCTATATTCGCCCGAATCCTCCACTATCACAGTAAACAGCAGCCATTCCCCGGTTTCAATATAGCCGACATTGTAAGGCGCGCCTTTTGCATCATTGCTGATTTCAATATCAACGCCATCATTGCGATATTTGCCTCCCCGGTTCCACACATCGCCGCTGCCCAGACCATGTGTATTTTGATAATCGGTGTCGGAATAAGAAACACCCACATTTCCGAAATCGTAATCCACACAATGAATCGTGCCAGGTAGTCGATGGGATTTGTAGGGTGTGGGTCTGACCCCAAAATCGGAACGTAACAGCGCTTCCAACACATCGGGACGAAAATCACATTTTTCAAGCCGCAAGTTATCCGCCATCAGCAACAGTGCGGCTGTGGCGTATTCCGTTGTCGGTTTTGATGCCTGTCCGTTCCAATAATCCAGTACGCGTTGGTAATGCGCTATAATGGGTGCGGAGTAGGGACTGGTTGTGGTCTCGATCTTCTTGTGGGTCCACCAGTTCCAGCCGATATTATTTCTCTCCATCAACTGTACGCATTCATAAAACCAGGTGTTCGAATTTTCACCTGATTCTCCCAGCCATAGCGGACAGTTTGTCTGACTCCGGATCGTCAAATATTTCTGAATGGAGGACTGGCTATTTTCATTCCAATATTTGTGAAAACTGTAAACCATATTCACATCGAACGGCGGCGTCAGCAGATTAAAATCGGTAGCGTACCAGTTGCCTTCTATAAAAACAATGTGATTGTTATCGACCTCACGGATCGCCTGGGTAATCCGCATGTACAGCGCGCGCAGATCACGATTGGAATAGCCGGGCGGCAATACAGGTTCATTCAGCAGGTCGTAACCTCCGATCCACTCTTCGGTGGCGTAGCGCTCGGCAATCTTGTGCCATATTTCAACGGTGCGATCCTGGTTTACAGGATTGGTCCAGAGACGCGCTTCTATGCCGTCGGCGTCGCTGATGTTGTCTTTATTCTGCCCACCTGGCGCGCAATGCATATCAAGGATCAGATAGAGCTTATTTTTCTCGCACCATTCTAACAGCCGATCAATGATCTGAAATCCCTCTTCCAGATAGACCCCAGGCTGATCCTCTGGTGTCAGCATCCGATAGTTGAATGGCAGCCGAATGGAATTGACACCCCATGAAGCGATCTCCTGAATATCTTCCTCCGTCACATAATTTTTGATATATTGCTGGTAAAATTGATCCGCATTCTCCTGTCCGATTAGATCAACGATCATGTTTCGAATGGAACTCGGCGACCCAAAACCTGGAATGCGGAGCTGATAACCTTCCTGTACCAGCCAGCCGCCCAGTCCAAATCCTCGCAGCAAAATTTTTTCTCCATTGGAGTCAACGATTTCACGTCCCTGAGTTTTCAAATAAGCTCGTCCGCTCTGTGGGAATAAAATGAGTGTGGTCAAGATTATGAATAAGTATCTTAAAATTTGCATTGTTTGTTTTCCATTGTTTATCACTTATCAATTCTGAAATATCTACAAGAATTAAGCCAGATTCAAACGACAAATATAACAATAAAAATTTTAAAGGATTATATAGTGCTGGGTGTTTTTAAAGATGTGATTAAATTATCATTGTGATAATAATATGTTATTATTTTAATAATAGAGGAATTGAAAAATTAAAATCTCATCAATCAAACCAATCGAAGAAATTTGCAGATTCGAATATGCACTACTTGAAACTATATCTATTTCAATCCCAGTTCTTTGCACATTCGATGATAATTCGGCGGCGCCAGCCCCAGCTTCCGGGCCGCTTCCGCATCGGATGAGGTATGATCCCGCACAAAGCTAAAATATTCCCGTCTTACTTTTTTCTCGATTTCACGCCAGGGTTCGATGCGTTGTGAATCCCACAGATCTAATCGGTTCTGGCTTTGATATGGATTAAGTCCCGTTTTTAGCCCCAAAGCCTTCTGGACATCGTTTTCATCGAGGGTTTTTTTGCCGATAAAAAGCAGCCGTTGGATTACATTTTGAAGCTCCCGAACATTTCCATGCCAGGAGTAATTCACCAATGTAACCAATGCTTTATCATTCAAAGTCGGAGCTGCCCGATTCATGTCTTTGCTGAATAAATCCATGAAATATTCGATCAATAACGGGATATCTTCTTTTCTTTTTGACAATGGCTCGATATATAGCGAAACGACATTTATACGATAGTAGAGGTCTTCTCGGAATCGCTTTTCACGAACTTCCTGTTCGAGATTTTTATTGGTAGCAGCAATGATCCTCACATCAACTTTTAATTTTTGAGTTCTGCCAATTTTGTCGATTTCTCCCTCCTGAAGAACGCGCAGCAAAGTGGATTGGGCATTAAGCGGTAATTCAGTAATTTCATCTAAAAAAATTGTGCCATGATTGGCAACTTCAAACAAGCCCAGCTTTTTCGATTCGGCGCCTGTAAAAGAACCCTTTTCAAAACCAAATAATTCACTTTCAATCAAACTATCGGGCAAACTACCGCAATTGATAGGGACAAAATTTTCCAATTTTCGTCTTCCTGTATAATGAATATTTACAGCCACCAGCTCCTTGCCGGTACCCGAAGAACCAGCAATCAAAGTGTTGGCGTCGGTAGCTGCACACTGTCGAATCTGTTCCTGTAATTTTTGAATGGAAGGTGAGACTCCAATGATCTGATGTTTCGATAAAATATCGTTGATATTATTTAATAACTTTTTGTTAGATCGCAACCTTTCTTCTTCCAGCTTTTTCTTTTCGAACGCATTAAAAATGCTTAAAATAAAATCGGTAGGCTGGTAGATATAATCTTCGATATCACCCGGGTATTTAGTGCAATACCAGGTTGCGCCCGCTTCCAACAGGCTGTTGGCAAATTCATAATCGGTCATGTTAATGGTCATCTTGGTGACAACGATGATCTGCAGCGTGGGATTTATTGTTTTTATTTTGCGAATCAGGTTTTCGCCCATGATTCCGCCTGTGATCTGATAGTCCATAATAACGACATCAAAGGATTTGCTGCTTTGCTTCAACAAATTTAAGGCTATTTGACCATTGGAGACAACCTCCTTAATTTGAATCCGATCCGAAAAGGGTTGAACGGTCTTTCGAATTCGCTGAACATCGAATTCTTCGTCCTCAATTAGCAAAACGTTTATTTTCTGGTTTGATAGCATAATACACCTATTTTATTGCCTTTAAAATAACGTGCTTCTGAATAATATGAAAACTGTAAATTTCAAATGAACCAATAGAAAATAATAAATTTTTAAAACCAAAAATTTTAAATTCTTACTCCGATTAGTTAGCTTTAGAGTTTGGATTAGTTATGTGGGATGGTAATTTTAAAACAACATCCCCTGTCCGGTAAATTCTCCACATCCATCTGCCAGCCGCAGCGTTGAGTGGCGATTTCGTAAGCGATATAGCATCCATATCCCGATCGCTGATTTTCATTTTTCGTGGAAATGTTTTCCAGAAATATCCGTTTGATACCCTGTTCATTTCTTTCCAATAAAGCAGGCAGAATTCCGGTTCCATTATCTGAAATAGAAATTACTGAAAGGGAGAATTCGCGATGATAGTGGCTTTTAATTTTTATGATGATATTGCTATCGCCTGCATGTTCGATACTGTTTTGAACAAGCGGGTCGATAATCTCCCATACTACAAATTCATTGACATTGACAATGGGCAAATTTTCATCCAAATCCAAATCAAAAGAGTACTGTTCCGATGTTGTAGAGGTTCTTAGAAAAATGTTATTAACAACAAAGCGAATTATCTCATTCAAATTTGTTTTAAACAGTGGATTTCTAATAGCGTGAATTGGTGGTTCAAACCATTTCATATCATAAATCACACGAGAGATGAAGTTGGCGTATTTATTCACACGATATTTAATCTCATCAATATTGTCTAACGAAAGCATGCCCAAATCTTCTTTTATAAATCCCATGACCTTTTCTGCTTTATGATGGGTGTGATAAATTCGTTTGGCAAACAAGACCTCTTTCTGAAGATTGATATGCTCTTTTAATTTTTTTTCTTGCTCCTCAAATAGCAATTTTTGCGCTTCATTTCGCTCACGAACGGTATAGGATGAGATATAAAACATCGCCAATAAGCCAAAGAAAATGAGCGCGGTAAAAATAAGGCTGGTTGCATTATAACCCGACATAATACTGCTGGTTACAAATCCAAACGCCGGTGTGATCTTCAGGTATACTGCTCCTGCATACTCACCTTTGGGTACAAACGGTACAAAGACATGAAAGGTCTGCCCGCCTTCCAAAATGCTATAAATCTGTTCCGAAGTAATGATTTGTTTTTCTAACTGGTTGTACATGGCAATCGCGGTGCGATGAGACTGATTCGAAAACGGCAGGTCGTGTTGGTTTTCAAAAGTATGGGCGAAAAGCACCTGCCCGTTATCAATGGCGACAATTTCATCCCCATTATGGACGAGAATGCACACCTCCTGAACATGGTGCTGTAATAATTGCTGGCTGAGAATAATGTTAAAAGCCTGAATGATCTTACGGGCATCGCCATATTCCAGGTGGCGGCTTTTCAGGGTCGTTTCCAGAACCATTTCCAGAGAAGTGGCAGTTAAGTTCGCTAATCGTTCAGCAAAATCTCGCTGGTACCACTTTTGTGTCTCTATTAAAAACTTTTGCAACGATATTTTGTAGACGAATGAAACCAATACCTGAAAAAATATTAGTACGGCTAACAGGATGAGCAAATGTTTTAACTCAAAATGGTAACGTTTTAGATTTTTAATAAATCGATTTTTTGGAGTGTTCATTTTGCCAGACCCTTATTGGTACTAAATTAAGCCGTTCGTATTGAAAGAAGTTTTTCTTTGACAACTTTAATTACAAAATTGTTGCAAACATATTTTTCTTGCAGAACTTGTGCAAATAAAATTATTTGATTATACAGATGTTTCAGCTACCCCCGTCATTGCGAGGCATTTTTTAGCCGAAGCAATCTTTTTTAAAGTCAGGAGATTTCCACGCTCCCTGCGGTCGCTCGCAGTGACGATGTGGTTTATACAGCAAAAGTGAATAGCTGAGTTGTTTGCATAATCAGTGAAAATTGTGAGCACTATAAATTCTATTCGATGAGCACCTGTTTCGATTGGATCAAGCTGGAGGCCTGCTCTAATGCATTTGAGACCGATTGCTGTTTTTTTATGGCTAAATGCAATTGATATGAGAGGATATCCGAAATTTTTGTATAATCCACCATATAAGGGCGATGGATACCCCTCTCCATTAAACCACGATAAAATTTGAGATCTGGTTCTTGATCTAAAAATAATGTGTCCTGATAAATCGAATTAATTATTGGTAAATAGCCGCCCTGTTGAAACATCATTTTTTGATTTTCGGACAATTGGGTGAATTTAATGAATTTCATGGCCTCATCCTTTTTGCTCGAATGTTTCGAAATCATCAAATTCCAACCGCCGAAAACGAATGCTGGTTGTCCCCCTTTAAAATGAGGAAGCGGGGCCATTTTTAAAAACTGGAACTTGCTGGTATCTTCCATTTCTGTTCGATAGTGGCGCAGAAATCCGGGCCAACCTCTCAAAAAAATACCATCATATTTTAGCGCATGAAGATAACACTGAAACTCATCGTATTTTGTGACGATTTCTGGTGTCATCTGGTATTTATGGATCAGATCAACCAATAATTGCAATGATTTTTTACCAGCGGTTGTATTTAATCGCTGCGATTGGCTGTCAAATAAACTCTGGTTTTGACTGGCTATTCCCTCAACAAAACTGCAAATCAAGCCCTCATAATTGTCGGCGGCAAAAAGATAAAACGGATTGTTCTGGTGAGAAAATCTTCGGCTTAAGTTGATGAATTCTTGCCAGGTAATGGATGCTTTCAATTTTTGCTCAATTTCCGCGCCATCGGGCAATGAACTAATAATGTCCTGGCGATAATACATCACTCCGATATCAGTATAAAATGGAATTGCCATCAACCGATTTTCATAATAGCAGGATTGTAATGGATATTTCAAGAGTTTATCCCGATCTTGCTGGGAGAAATAATCATCGAGTGGATGTGACCATCTGGTGAAACGAGGTACCCAAATGATATCAACCGAAAAAACATCAATTCGACTGCTGTTGCTGCGAAGCGTTCGAGCCAACAGTTCTTTTCGCTCGTTGGTGCTGAATTTGGCGAAAGGAAGATTGATTGGTACAACTTCTATCTTGCCCCGATACTCATTATTAAAACGATCGATAAGTTGCTGGTGAGCAACTGAAATATTATCAGCAAAATAAACCTTTGTTAAATGATTTTCATTTTGATTATAACCGCCGTTCGGCGTAATCATATACGTAACCAGAGCGACAAACGTAAGAATCACCGCCCCGATTAACAGATTTGAACCTTTGAATAGCTCTTTCATATTTTTAATCTAATCCTGATAAGTCATCAGCCGATACTCGTGAGCCTGCCGAGTATTCGCACGATTAATTCCCATCGATAAAAGGTTAACTGGATAGATTTTTTTCGACCAACTCGATAATATCCAAAGCGTCAATGCTATCAATCGCGTCTTTATCCTTCAACCCATCCGTGATCATAGTCAAACAATAGGGACAGGCCGAGGCAACAGTTTTCACCTGGCAGGAGATGATTTCCTCGGTTCGCAGATGGTTTATACGCTGTCCCAAATTTTCTTCAAGCCACATTCTGCCGCCGCCGGCGCCGCAGCAAAAGCTTTGCTCTCTATTTCGTTTTAATTCGATCAGGCCGTTGCCAGAAATTGCTTTAAGCACCTGCCGTGGTTGTTCATAAATGTTGGAATACCTGCCGAGATAACAGGAATCATGGAAGGTTATTTTTGGGGAATTGTTCGGTTTAATTTTCAGCTTTCCGGTCTGGATCAACTCCGCCAACAACTGGGTACTATGAACAACCTCAAAATTTCCCTTAAATTGGGGATATTCATATTTTAAAGTATTAAAACAGTGAGGACAGAAGGTGATTATTTTTTTAACGCCGAGTTCATTGAACATTTCCACGTTCATTTCCATCAAGGTTTGCGCCAGATATTCGTTTCCCAACCGTCGGGCGGTTTCACCGCAGCATTTTTCTTCAGCTCCCAAAATGGCAACGTCCAATCCAACGCTGTTCAGTAATCGCGTAAAAGATTGAGAGACCTTTTTTATCCGGTCATCAAACGAACCAGCGCAACCGACAAACCAGAGGTATTCAGCTTGCTGCCCCTGATCCAATCGCTTAATGTTCAGCCCCTCTGACCAATCCGCTCGTGAAGAAAAACCAATGCCCCATGGATTGAAATTATTTTCCATTCCTTTAAAAGTCTGATTTAATTCATTCGGAAAATCGCCATCCATCAAAACCCGGTCGCGGCGTAATTCGACAATTTTGTCGATCTGTTCAATAAAAACCGGACAGGCTTCAACACAGGCAGCACAGGTGGTGCAGGCCCAGATTTCATCCGCCTGGACTGCACTGCCAACCAGCGGTGCTTCGCCTTCAAGTGATTCGCCCTTGATCAACTGCGAAGACTTTTTATTTAAATTATCCAACAGATCCAAAATCACTTTTTTCGGGGACAATGGTTTATCGCTGTTAAAAGCCGGACACTGGTCCTGACAACGTCCACAACTGGTGCAGGCGTCCAGATCAAGCAACTGTTTCCAGCTAAAGTCATTGATCTTTCCTGCGCCAAAGGTTTCAGCATGTTCAATATCGATGGCTGACAATTCTCCCATCGGTTTCTGAGAGCGCAAATAGATATTGGTAGCCGATGTAAAAATATGGCGCAATCGCGATGAATAAGGGATGTATGCTATAAATCCCAGCGCAGTCAACATGTGGATCCACCACAGCCATTGATACCATCCGAGCGTTCCAGTCGGGAAAAAATCCGACAGCGCCATTCCAACCGGAGACCAAATTTCCCAGCTGGGTTTGGGAATAGTCGCAGCGATCCGTGCTCCCTCCACCATAAAACCAGTCACTAAAATGAATAAAATCCAGATAAGCGCCAAACTCTGGTCTGCGCTCTGATTCAATCCTTGCGGTCGCTGCACAAACCGCCGGAACATGGCGATTAAAATGCCAATGACAGCTAAAACGCCGGCGATATCCAATATCAGCGAAAATATTTTGTAAAAATCGCCGACTAAAAAAGAACTCTGGCCCAACAACAGATGCCAGATATCATAATCAAAACTGACAGTGACAGTGCCGAGAAACAAAATTGCAAAGCCGATAAAAATCAGCGCATGCATTATTCCGGGATATTTCTCTTTGAGAATCCGCGCGTGGCCAAATGCAAAGATCAACAGCAATTTCAATCGCTGTCCGAAACTCCCCGTTATCTGTTGCGACTTGCCTAACTTCCAAATCCTGATCCGGCGATAAAAGCCATAAACGAACAATCCAACAGCAACGATCGCTAATGGATACAGCAAAAAATGATAGGAAATATTCCAAAAAACTTCTCTTGAAGCTTGCATCGGAATCCCCTTTCAGAAAAACAATAGTGCATTCACATTATTTATTAAGGCGAATGACCAATAAAATCAATCCGTTGTTGAACAAACAACCTCAGCCATTCAGCGCAAAACGTGACCGGTCATTCTTGTAACCGAAATAACTTGTTAAAAATTATTCAACCACTTTTTTCAGTTCTTCAGTGAGTCTAGGGACGACCTCGAACAAATCTCCCACAATCCCATAATCAGCGCGCTGAAAAATTGGAGCATCCGGGTCCTTATTAATGGCGACAATACATTTTGAAGAAGACATTCCGGCAAGGTGTTGAATCGCGCCGGAGATGCCACAGGCAATATAAATATCCGGCGCCACCGTCTTACCGGTTTGCCCCACCTGGTCGGCATGTTGCCGCCACCCGGAATCCACCGCCGATCGGGACGCGCCGACTGCTCCCTTCAAAACAGCCGCTAATTTTTCGAGAATTTTAAACTGGTCCGGTCCTTTCATGCCCCGTCCGCCGGCTACGATCACATTCGCCTCGGAAATATCAATCTTTTCGCCCGCGCCGGAGATCAATTCCTTAACCACGGCTTTCAAATCTGTTTGGCTGATATCAACTTTAAGCGGTTCAACCGTGGCCTTTCTGGATGTATCAGGTTGGGCAGCAGGAAAAATATTGGGGCGCAGCGATGCAATACCAAGCGTGGAGTTGAATTGGACATCAGCCAGTATTTTGTTGGCGTACATGGTGCGCTTTGCCAGCACTCGACCATTGTCAACTGCTAATGCAATACAATCCGCCGCCAATCCGCAATCAAGACGAGCCGCCAGTCGCGGTGCCAGATCTTTTCCCATTGATGAAGCGGGAATTAAAACTATCTCCGGATCAACTTGTTGAATGGCTTTTAAAATTGTCTTGGTATAACCTTCAGCTGTATAATTGACAAAAATATCGCTATCCGCAACCAGCGCCCGATCGGCGCCGTAATGTCCGGCGGTCTCGGCAAGCGCTTCAACTCCGGATCCCACAATGATGGCAACCACCGGGCTTCCAAGTGAATCGGCAATACGTCGTCCCTCGCTGAGAGCTTCAAAACTCACCTTGCGAAACAAACCATCGCGTTGTTCGGTCACAACAAATACGGGTTTTGACATAAAATCCTCCAGAAATTTATCTTCAGAAAGAGTGTGATCACACCTTCAGTTCATTGGTTTTATATTACTTTTGCCTCTTCTTTGAGCAATTTTACCAATTCAGGCACAGCCTCTGCGCCTTCTCCTACTATTTTACCACCCTTCCGGGTAGGTGGGTATTCAACTGAAACAACATCGATCTTTGGCTCAATGTATTGCAATTGTCTTTCATCAATCGGCTTGCGCTTCGCCATCATGATGCCTCGCAATGCGGGATAGCGCGGTTCATTCAATCCTTTTTCCGCTGTCAATACCGCTGGTAGCGATGTCTCAATGACCATGGTCCCACCTTCGATCTCTCTTTTTGCGGTGGCTTTGCCATTTTCCAACTTCAGATCCGCAATAAAAGTAACACATGGCAGCTCGAGCAATTCAGCCACCATCGGACCGACTTGTAAATTATCATCATCAACCGCTTGTTTACCGCATAAAATCAAATCAAACTCCAGCTCTTTAATCACTGATACCAGAGCCTTGGCAACCGCCAGCGAATCGAGATAAGCATCATCATCAGTTTTCACCAAAATTGCTTCGTCAGCGCCCATGGCAACGGCGGTTCGAAGGGCTGAGACCGAACGCTCCGGTCCCACGCTGATGACGGTCACGATGGTATCGCCTTGCTTTTCTTTGATCTGAATCGCTTCTTCAACTGCGTACTCGTCATAGGGATTTAAAATCCAGTTGATGTCAGTGGCGTCGATCGACTTTTTATCGGAACCGATCTTGATTCGAGTCTCCGTATCCGGAACTTGTTTGACGCAAACCAAAATTTTCATAAAATTCTCCTTGTCAATAAATTTATAAAACGTTTATTTTCAGCCTGTGATGGTAATTGCGATACAAACTTGATAATGGCTGCCAGTTGTTTCGAATTATTTGAATTTCAATAACTTCTCCAAATCCACCAAAGAAATCGAACCCCGATTTGAACTGAGTTAATTCAATATGCAATGGAAAAGCAATGACAAAATCGGCAGCGCCGTTTATTAATTTTTTTATATCCCTGTAAAATTAAAAATGCGGTCAGGCGAAACACCTATTCCGCTGAACTGGCGATGGATTAAATATAAAAGATTAATTAACAATGTCAACTTTTTTTTTATAAAAAATGAATGGGATTCATTTTAAGGAGTCAATACCGGAAGAAAATATTGCGATAGAAATTAGCTTGGAACAAAAAAATTTCTTCACATCAAAAAATCGACGCTGAAGTATGGTCTGGGTAACATATTGAGATAACATGGATGTTCAGCTTTCTTTAATGTGGGGATTCTTATAATCATTCGTCCTCAACCGGCTGAAACCAGATTCTTATCCGGGTTCAGTACTCCGTCAATAAAAATATCCCCGATAATTTTTCCGGAAAGCTGCAAGCTGTATTTTTTATTTTTTGATAGCACCCAGTAACTGGAGATCTCATCGAGAGCGCCAAAAAGGATGCGTTTGGCGACTCCCGGGACGATATCCTGGCGAACTTTCCCCTCTTTCTGTCCCTGGATAATGATCGTTGAAATGATGTTCAAATAATCGCTGAATTTAGTGCCGGAATAGCCTTTCATAAACTTATGACTCTGGCGTAATTCAATTTGCATCACCTCAGCCAACTGACGATTTTCACCAATTAAATTCAGATGTTTTTCGATAAACTTGCGCAGCTTATTCTCAAATCCGGACTCCTGTGCAATTTCATCACGAACGTTTTTAATAATTTTATTCATTTCATCTTCAAACAACGAGATCAGGATATCGTCCTTATTTTTAAAGTACAAATAAATGGTTCCATCTGCCACTTTTGCCAATTTCGCGATCTGAGATATCTTGGAATTATAAAAACCGTTTTGTGCAAAAACCTGGGTTGCCGCTTTGATAATTCTTTCCCGTTTATCGTTATGTTCTTTGTTCTGCATTTTCTAAAACCTGTCTTTCAATGGATAAAATTAGAACAAATATTGTAGTGAATGAGTACTCATTCATAAATATAGAATTTTTTTGCTCAATGTCAAGTACTTTTTCTGTTTGAAATTCCTTAACTTATCCGAACTATATTTTTTTAAAATATTGCTTGACATTTTTGTAAATTTGAGTTATTATTAATGTATTGTAATATAGTCAATATCTATTTTATTTATCAATCTCAAATTAGCACAAATTTGTTCATTGTAGTTGTTTTTATATCACAAAGAATCGTTTTTTTTACCACATTGTTAAAACAATGATCAGGTTTTACCAATATGATTTCGTCAGTATCTGATCTGCTTAAAATCCCATGAAGGTGTTTCATGGATTTTTTTTAATTGCAAATTCACCAAATTGAAGCCCAGCATAAATGGTCAAATTTTTTAAAATTTTTAGTTTATTCCTGCTTTTAACAGGATTGGTGTTGTCCAATTGCAATTTGAATCATGGTCTCGAGCCAATCCGCAGCAATATCCACGGTGTAATTAGTTATTCCGGTCAATGGCCTGCACCGCCCGAGGAGGTTCGTCTTATCGCTGCCAAATCTTTTCCGCCCGCAGGTATTGAGGACTTAATCATCGGCGAACAAATCCCGTTAACCGGCGACTCTTATGAATACAATTTTTATCTCAAACCCGGCGTGTATAAACTTGTCGGTGTGGCGTGGCGCGAGCAAAATTCAATTTGGGACATCATCAGTATCTGCGGCTTATATTTTTCCGGAACAGATTCTCTCTCACCTGGTGAAATAACAATCGACTCGGACACAGACCAGATCGATAATATCAATATTTCTGTCAATCGCTCACGGGCGCACCGAATCACCAACAGCAAAATCATCGGTTCAATCACATTTGAAGGTGCCTGGCCCGATTCTATTTTAGACTTGCGCGTCATCGCCACCACCAAATTTTCCATCTTTCCGTTTCAGTTACCAACGTTGCTCGATATCAGTTTCAGCAACAGCATCGGCGTGGGATCAGAATGCGCTCAGTATGTAATCAATGCTTTTCCCGGTGACTATGTGGCAACGGGCGTGGTCATGTTTCGGGAAAACAGCTCTTTTTCATTTGAAAGTATTATCGCCCTGGATATGACTCGCTACCAGGTCATTGAAGACAGCACCGTAGCAGGACCGAATTTTCACATTCGCTTTTAGAACAAATATAAAGGAGTAATTAAATCATTCAGGACTGTGAATTAATTAAGTTACTCATTTGATAAAGCAATCTTGACTTTCTATGAGCAAGTATCATTCCTAAAAGGGACAGCTGTTTAATTCACGTCCCTCAATATCTTTTAATGATAGTAATCAGGATTTTCCGGATGAAAAAAATTTTTTCATATATCTCTATGTTAATCATTTTAGTTATCCAAACCGGGTTTACCCAAACTGCGAACCATGGCTCGCTACGTGGAAGCATTGTAAACCAGGCAAATAAGGAACCGCTCATCGGCGCGAATGTTATTATTCTGGGAACCACCATGGGAGCGATGAGTGATTTGCAGGGTCGGTTTTTCATCCCCAGAATTCCCGCCGGACAATATAAAGTCAGAGCAACGCTAATGGGATACAAAAGCGCGGAAAAAGATGTCACCATCGTTCATCAGCAAGAAACCTCGCTGCAATTTGAATTGAAAGAAACCGTTTTGGAAATGCCCGAGCTGATCGTCACCGCCGGCAAAAAGGCGCAGAGTTTTCAGGATGTGTCGAATAGTGTCAGTCTGGTGACCAGCCGCGAAATCGAAAGAAGAAACCGCGTCTACCTGGATGAGGTTTTGGAATACACGCCGGGCCTAAACGTGATGGAAGGTGATGTCAACATTCGCGGATCTTCCGGTTTTAGTCTGGGAGCGGGCAGCCGGGTGCTGCTGCTGGTTGACGGAATTCCCATGATGCCCGGTGATAGCGGCGACATTAAATGGGACATTATTCCGTTGAGCCAAATCGATCGAGTGGAAATTATCAAAGGGGCGGGCTCTGCTCTGTACGGCTCTTACGCCCTGGGCGGGGTTATCAATGTGATCAGCAAAGAACCATCGGAGATGCCCATCACTGATGTCAAACTTTCCGCCGGTGTTTATGATGAACCGTATTATCCCGAATGGAAATGGACCGATCGTATTCTCCATTTTAATCAGGCTGATATTACCCATTCGAGAAAATGGAAAAATGTGGGATGGCTGATATCAGCCGGCAGAAAAACCTCAACCGGATACCAGCAAAACGGCGAATTTACCAATTGGAGCCTACTGGGCAGAACCGATATCCAACTCAGCCCGCAAAAAAAACTTATTGTGCAAAGCAACTATTCCACCGGTGAATACGGGGAAATCTTCCAGTGGCGTAACCAGAATGATGTTTATCAGATGCCGGTGACTTCGGTCGGAGACTGGGTCAATTCTTCAAAATTCAGCTTCAACACCCTCTATCGCCAGTTGGTCAATTCAAAATTTACCTTTAAATTACGAGGCTCATATTTTTACAATTATTGGAAACATCACTACCACGATAACGACGATTATTCCGGCGCCAAAAAACTGGGGTTTGAATTTCAGAGTGATTACATTGTTAACCCAGTTCACTCGCTGACTTTTGGCATTGAATCCATCTATGACATTACCAATTCAGCCATGTTTGGCGACCACAACGGAACAACGCTGGCAGCTTTTGTTCAGGATGAAATTCGCCTCAGCACTATGATCACCACAACACTGGGTTTCCGTTACGATTATCATCATCTTGACACCGGCGCCGAAGACAACCAATTTAATCCGAAGCTGGGAATCGCCGTAAAACCGTCGCTGCTAACCACGATTCGTTCATCGGTGGGACGCGGATTCCGATCGCCGACGATGGCGGAAATGTTTACTCAGACCACCACCTCTGGTTTTAAAATCGTGCCCAATCCTGAGCTGAAAGCCGAAAAAGCCTGGTCGTATGAGATCGGCGTCAATCAAATTTTAAGCGAAAATATGCTGTTCGATATTGCAGCGTTTCACAACGATTATGAAAATTTTATCGAACCGGAGCGCGACGAACAGAACACGGTGATGTTTGTCAATTCCCCGCGTGCGCGAATCCGCGGCATAGAATTATCGCTGCAATCCACCTGGTGGAAAAAGCGCATTCTTGCAGGAATCAACTACACCTATCTCGATCCAAAATATATCTCAAAGGATAAAACTTTTTGGTGGCGGTTGCGCCAATTATCGGGTGAAAAAAATCCCAAAACATCATTTGCAACGCCGCTTGCATATCGTCCGCAACATTTAGTTACATGCGCATTCAGCGTCCAATTCGGACCGATAGAAGCCGGAGTGGATTACCGATATATCAGCCGGCTGGATAGCGTTAAAGTTTTTCCCGACGATGATCGCGTCAGCCAGAATATTGTGGATGCGCGAATCGGTTACCATCTGAAACGTATTTCCGTATCAGCTAATGTTAATAATGTGCTAAATTATAACTACACTCAGGTTGAACGCAATATGGCGCCGATGCGGCATTACGTGCTGACCGTTTCGACTAAATTTTAATCCCGCCTTTCGGCGGGGCGCGATGGGCGTACCATTTTTTGCAATATTCAAAAATTTGGCTCAAATTTAAAGCTCTAACTATAATAAAAGGTTTAATCAAAAACTATAAAACAGCAACAAAATGGGAGGTGGTAGCAGCACAGAATTATTCTTTTTAATGAAGGTAGCAACGTAAATCTTTCATCTTTTATTCTAAACTTAACGGAGGAAAAAAAATGAGACGTTCTTCTCAAATCGTAACGCTGTTGATTGTCGTACTCTTTGCGGGTTCTGTTTTTGCTTCAGGTGTTGCTTTGACCGGTATTGGCGCCCGGGCTATGGCGCTGGGTGGCAACTTCCGCGGCATTGCCGATGACTGGAGCGCCATGTTTTGGAACCCGGCAGGATTGACCCAAATAAAGGGTTTTCATTTTGGCTTTTCCACTGAAGCCATAATGGTGGGTGCAAACTACACTTTTTTAAATCATCCCACCATGCCGTTTTCAGTTTTCAGAAGTGGTGAAACCGAGAAAGAATCTAAAACTCATCTAATCCCCGCTGCTGGTTTTGTCTATGGCACGGAAAAAATGAGCTTTGGTCTCGGGATTTATGTGCCGTTCGGTCTGGGCGCTAAATGGAATGTTTTGAACACTTCATCCTACAACCCCGCTTATCCTGAAATCGACCACGAAGATGATCTCAAAGTGATTGCGATTCAACCCACGGTTGCATTCAAACTGGGCGATAAATTGTCGGTAGGGCTTGGAGTTAACCTGACTTTAGCCGACATTATCATTCGTAAACCGACGCTGACGCCAAACTCTGTCATTTTTGACCCAAATTATGCTGCGCTCAGGGGTGCATTTCAGGCATACGGACTTACTCCGCTGTTGGGAAGCACCTACAACCACATTGTAACCGAACAGGAATTAACCGGCGATGGTATGGGGTTTGGGGTTAATTTTGGTATCCAATACGATGTTACCGAAGATCTGACTGTCGGTATTTCAGGCGTCTATTATAACACCATTGGACTCGATGGCAATATTAACGCCACCACCTATGGCGCTGTCGCAGATGCAGCACTGGTTGGCGGGTTAGATCAACTGCTCGATGGAATGATCGCTCAGGGGATGATGTCAGCGGCGGATAAAGCGCAGATAATGGCAATTTATAGCGGACAAAAAATTGTCCGATATTCTGACGCCAAGGGCGACGCCGACCTGCCGCTGCCGATGACAGTGGGGTTTGGTTTGGCTTACAAAGGCATTGAAAAACTGCTGGTCTCGGCTGACGTCTCCTGGACTCAGTGGTCAAGCTGGGATGTCATCGAGATCGCCATGGAAGATGGTTCTAAATCGGAATTGGTGGAAAATTGGGAGGATGGAATTAGAATGGGTCTCGGTTTGGAATACAGCCTGACCGAACAATTGGCTTTCAGAGCCGGCTATTACACCGAGCCTGCCGCGCCACCGGATGAAACCATCACCATCGTTATCCCTGACGCCGGAAGACGGCATTCGGCTAATTTCGGATTCAGTTATAATTTCGGCTTGTTCAAGCTTTTTGCATCCTACGAACATCTGCTGATCGGAGACCGTGATGTCGCCAACTGGGAATTCAATCCCGGCGCCAATGGTTTCGATAATATGGCAGGCAAGTTCAAAACATCTTCCAGCAATCTGATGGCAGGGCTGAACTTCAACTTCTAATTGCCAACAGATTATCAAAATAACTAACAACTAAAAAACCCCTCTGCATTGCTCAGAGGGGTTTTTTTTTCTCGATTTGTGAGTTCCAGGCTCAAACTTTTTCTTTATTGACACCAATTACACTCACCATGATCCACTAATTTACACTTCTAAATTTCTCTTGATTTTGAAGATTTATTTTGATATAATACCACATGCCATTATCGAATTATAAATTTACTGATTATTTTACCAATGAGGTACTTAAAAAACGTTCGTATCTAAAAAAGGAATGGTGCATTCAAATTATTGAAAATCCAATTCTAGTCGAAGAACAGGAGCATAATCGATATCGCTTCTGGGGAAGAGTAAAGGAATTTGATAATAAAATATTCAGGGTAGTTACATTGAAAGACAAAAAAACAATTCACAATGCGTTTCCTGACAGGAGATATAAAGATGCAGATTAATTATTATCCAGAAACCGATTCATTATATATTGATCTTTCTTCAAAATCCAGTGTAGACAGTCTGGAAATATCGGAAGGTGTTGTTGTTGATTTTGATTCAGAAGGCAATATCGTGGGGATTGATATTGATAATGCTAAATCAAAGCTAAATCTTGATGAATTGATTTTGAATAAACTTCCGCTGCAAAAACAGATCATAAGTGTTTGATTTGACGAATCTAAAACCCCTCTGCATCCAACAGAGGGGTTTTTTATTCAAATTACAATATTCACTTCAGTAACGTTTCTAATTTATCTCGTAGTAATGACTTTAGTCATTCCTTTACCTCTAAAATGCGACTGAAGTCGCTACTACCAGCCTATATTTAGTTGTAATTAAATAATGAATTGCTATTTATTGTGATATTAACAAGTTACCAAACTACAGTTGCAATATTCACTTCAGCAACGTTTCCAATTTAGACTTCGACAAGTCCATCAAATCCTTGTGCAAAGAGTTCCCGTGCGAATCCATTGTTACCACCGCCGGAAATCCCTCCACCTGAAATTCCCAGACTGCTTCCGGGCTGCCGAACTGTTCCAAATAGACGTTGGGGATTTTTTTCACGCATTTGGCGTAAATTTGCGCCGCGCCACCGATGGCGTGCAAATAGACGCCGCCGTATTTCTGACAGGCTTCCAATGTTTTGGCGCCCATACCGCCCTTGCCGATAACGGCTTTAATTCCGAACTTTCTCATCACATCGCCCTGGTACGGTTCTTCGCGAATGGAAGTAGTGGGCCCGGCAGCCATAGTTTTATACTCGTTACCTTCTTTCAAAATGACCGGTCCGCAGTGGTAGATAATGCCACCTTTAATCGCGTCTAATTCGCCGCCCTCGTACAGATATTGATGAACCGCGTCTCTGCCGGTAAAAATGGTTCCGTTGATGATAACAGTGTCCCCCACCTTTAGCGAGCGAATGTCGGCTTCGCTAACCGGTGTGTTTAAAACTTTAATGCCCTGTGATCGAATTTCAAAATCGTCCGGGAATTGAACCTCTTTTTCAAACTCATCCGGCGATTGATACAACCAACGGACGACCTCGCCATCAGGATTGAGCACAAATCCGCGGCGGCGATATGCCCAGCACATGTAAGCCACCGATACAAAAAATGAAGCGGGCAGACGGTTCCGCAAACCGATCTTGCAACAGCCGATCGTTAATTTTCCACCAAAACCCATGGGACCGATGTCCAACTGATTGGCTTGTTCCATGATACGGTTTTCCAATTTCGCCAGCTCCGGGATTGGATTGACATCATCGAGTTTACGCAGCAGTTGATATTTCGCCCAATCATAGCCCACAGCGTGATCGCCACCGATACAGACGCCGAGGAATCCCGGACTGCATCCTTTGCCTTGCGCCTGATAGACCGCATCCAAAATACAGGCTCTGACACCTTCCAAATTTCTGCCGAATTTTTTCCCATTAAACTCGCCGGGAAGCTTATATTGAATGCTCATATTTTCACAGCCGCCGCCTTTCTGGATTAACCGAATGTCCAGATTTTCATCCTCGGTTTGCACAAATTTGAAAACCGGGCTACCGGGTCCGAGATTGGTCCCGGAATTTTTGCCGCTTAGGCTATCCACTGAATTTTGACGCAAATAGCCTTTCTGGGTGGCATCTGCCACAGTTTGTTCGATCGCATTCTGTAGCTGCAACTGACTGATATTCGGCGGACATTTAATGTAAAAATTCAACAAACCAGTATCCTGACAAATGGGCAACGAACGCTTCTTTGCCATTCCGATATTTTGAAGCACCAGGTCCAGCGCAAAATCCGCCTTTGAATCAGGTTGCTCCAGTTTCTTGCCCATAGCCAGCACTTGCTCCACATCCTGCGGCAGATAAGCTGACGTTCTGCGAATTAACTCCAGCATGTTTTCTTTGAAGCCATAAATATTCATGTATCCTCCTCTGAATTTAAATTATTTGAGCGAAATTTCTAAAATGGATTTTGGTTGTCGAAATTATTTGTTCTGTTGTAGAGCATTTGGAGTAAATTGACTGTGTCAATTTATACATCGAAGCAGTCGATGTACTCCATAATATTTGAAAAATTTATAGCGGATTTAACCATTTTATTTTTGATTTTCAGGTTTAATTTAAAGAAATTCTGTTATCGATAGCTTTGAGACATGTGAAAATGAGAAAGCTGCCATTGGTCAGAACTTTTGACAAAACCGGCTGTAATCAGACTTTTCATCGAGCCGCTTTGACCTTTGCTGATAAATGTGAAAACAAGTTGGTACCGCGCCAACGCTAATGTATCATCCACCTGAATTTCTAGATCGTTCAATTCAGAATGCACATCACTCCAGTGATCAATAATTCGTTCTAAAAATGGCACCGTCGAAGACCGGTCAAAGACCTGTCCGTCCAGACTAAAAAACATAAAATCGTTGCTGCAATAGGAAATGAATCCTGGAAAATCTTTTGCATTAAAAGCTTTTGAATAGTCTTTTATCAACTGTTGAATCGCCAGTTGATCAGACTGCTGTGGGTTTTCCGAGGAGCAGTTTAGCATAATTAACAGGATGGCAAATAAAACAATCTTGGTCTTCATCTTGAAACTCTCCGATTATCCAGTAGTGAAATATATGCAGCAATATTCAAAAATTCAAGTCATTTCTGAAAAAAATTGTATGACCTCAGATATTTGTGGAATTGGAAACTGATGCCATCGCTCTATTCGATACAATCGATGCAATTGCTTAGTTAATTTGAAAAGATTAGCGTTTAACAAAATGATCTGAATGTCAAGCGATGGCATCAGTAATCCACCCAACACTGATGCATTACAAAAAATTACAAGCAGTAAGTAGTCAAGGCAATTTAATCAATTTGCGGAGGCAAAGGCTTCAAGGGGCATGACATTAATGCCCTGTCATTTTGACAAATGAAGTCAGGGCTGGCAGAATCGTGCTTTCCTTTTCAACATGATTTCCAATCTATAACCACTTTAATTACAGTGTTATAGATCATTTTCGTTAATGCTGGCATGTATTTTGCCTTTTTATCTGGTCAAATATTTTTTAATCTTGAAGACAATCTAAAATATTATATGATTGGAGTGTGAAAAGATCGATTATGAGTGAATTTAAAAAAGAATATTCAACATCGATTCCAACTATTTTGCCGGTAATACCGCTCAGAAATGAAGTGCTATTCCCACAACAATTTTTGCCAATTACGGTTGCCAGGGAAAAATCTTTAAAACTGCTCGCTGATATCAACAAAGAGGAAAACATTGTTGCCATTTTGGCGCAGAAGAACGCGGTCACTGAAGACCCGGATGCAAAAGACCTTCACATCATCGGCACCGCTGCCAAAATCATGCGAACAATCGACATGCCCGATGGGAGTAAAACCATTCTGATCCAGGGATTGTACCGATTAAAATTAATTACTTTCAGCCAGGAACAGCCGTTTTTTAAGGCAATTTTTGAACCGATCAGAAACGAAAACATCAAAATCGATGATCCGGACAGAGTTAGCGCGCTGGCGGCAAATTTACGCAATATTTTCAAACGCATTGTTGAACTTTCCAGCGACATCACCTATGAACAACTGGTGATGATTTCCAACATCAAAGACCCAGGCATGCTGGCTGATATGACGACGGCTTTTTCTGGCGTCAGTATTGAAGAAAAGCAGGATATTTTGTCAACCTTCAATATCAGCGAACGGTTGAATAAAGCCAATATTACCATCAACAAGCTGCTGCAAACGCTGGAGCTGGGCGAAAAAATTCAATCCGACATTCAAAATAAAATAGGTCAGACCCAGCGTGAAATGTATCTGCGCGAGCAATTGAAAGCAATAAAGAAAGAATTGGGAGAGGATAGCGAAGGGTCGGAAATCGGGGAACTCCGCAAAAAGATTAAAAAGGCTAAGATGACCGAGGAGGCCAGAAAGGTGGCGGAAAAGGAGCTGGATCGGCTATCACAGATGCACCCGTCATCCGCAGAGTACACGGTTTCACGAACCTATCTCGATTGGTTGATCGAATTGCCATGGTCAAAATCGACCAAAGACAATCTGGAAATAATTCCGGTTCAGAAAAAACTCAACGCTGATCACTACAATCTGGAAAAAGTGAAGAAAAGAATTTTGGAATATTTGGCGGTACGAAAATTAAAAAAGGACATGAAGGGCCCGATCCTCTGTTTTGTTGGACCACCCGGCGTGGGTAAAACATCGCTGGGACGTTCAATTGCCGAGGCAATGGGGAGAAAATTCATCCGCATGTCCCTGGGTGGGATCCGCGATGAAGCAGAAATCCGAGGGCATCGTCGAACCTATATCGGCGCGCTGCCGGGACGAATTATTCAAGGTATTAAGAAAACCGGTTCTAACAACCCGGTGTTTATGCTGGATGAAATTGATAAGCTGGGACACGATTTTCGTGGTGATCCTTCCTCAGCGCTGCTGGAAGTTTTGGACCCGGAACAAAACTTTTCTTTCAGCGATCACTATCTGGAGGTGACGTTTGATCTGTCCAAAGTTATGTTCATCGCGACAGCTAATATGATGGAACCAATTCCACCAGCGCTCAAGGACAGAATGGAAATTATCGAAATTCCCAGTTATGTCGAGGAAGACAAACTACAGATTGCGAAAGAATTTCTGGTTCCCAAACAAGTCAGCGAACACGGTTTATCCAAAAAGCTGATCTCTCTTCGCGACAATGCAATTCGCCTGATGATCAATTCTTACACCCGGGAGGCTGGGGTTCGTAATCTGGAGCGACAAATTGCCAGTGTCTGCCGCGGCGTTGCCAAGGATGTCGCCAGCGCCGAGAACATCGAAAACGTCAGAAAAAAAATAATCACTCCCAAATCCGTTGAAAAATATCTTGGACCTAAAAAATATTTCTCTGAAACCGCCGAACGAATTAACGAAACCGGAATTGCGGTGGGACTTGCCTGGACTGTGGTCGGTGGTGATATCTTGTTCATCGAAGCCACTAAAATGGCAGGTAAAGGTAAACTCATGTTGACAGGTCAGTTGGGTGACGTGATGAAAGAGTCAGCCCAGGCTGCGCTCTCTTACATTCGCTCTAAAGCTCAAACTTTAAATGTGGAAAACGAGTTTTATGAAAACTACGACATTCATATCCACATACCTGCCGGCGCCATTCACAAAGATGGACCGTCAGCAGGTATCACCTTGTTCACAGCGCTGGTATCGCTGCTGGCAAACCGAAAAGTTCGCAGCGATGTTGCCATGACCGGGGAAATTACACTGCGCGGAAATATTTTACCGGTTGGTGGGATCAAGGAAAAAGTATTGGCAGCCCATCGGTCAGGCATAAAAACCGTGTTGTTACCCAAAAAAAATGAAAAAGATCTGGTGGAGATTCCGGACCACATTCAAAAAGAGATGACTTTCCATTTTCTCGAAGAAATGAGTGATGTGCTGGATTTGGCTTTTGAGAACTCCAGGATGACAGACAAAACAAAAAAATAAATCTCAAACGCATTCGACAAAAAAGCCCTGCTGGTTCTGGCAGGGTTTTTTTGTTGGCGTTGAATTGTTGCCTATTTTTTTAGCAGTCGCACTACTGTTTCACAATGCGCGGTATGGGGGAACATGTCGATGGGCTGGATCAAATCGATTCGGTATTTATCCTGACAAATTAATTTAAGATCACGGGCAAGCGTCGCCGGATTGCACGACACATAGAAAATTGTGTTGGGCTGGAGTTGAACAATTTTATCGGGCAGGCTGGGATGCATTCCTGACCTGGGCGGATCGATGATAATGATCGCCGGCCAGTCATAACGCGCTAAAACTTTAGCCGGATCAGCAAATTGATCTTTTAAATCGCCCTCAACAAATTCGCAATTTGCAATGCGATTTATCCGGCTGTTTAGCTCTGCATCGCGTAGCGCCTGCGCCACAATTTCAAAACCGACAACCTTTTGCACTTTATTTGCAATGAACAGCGCAATACTGCCGGCGCCGCAATAGAGGTCATATACCACCTGATCCTTATTAAAATCTCCCCATTGCGCGATCAAACGGTACATATTTTCAGCCTGAGCGCTATTGGTTTGAAAAAATGAGTTGGCGGAAATCCGGTAGATCAGATCGTCAAGTTTTTCTTCAATATATCCTGGACCGAAAAGAATCCGCTCCTCGTCGCCGACAGCTATCTGTGCTTTTTTTTTGTTAATATTGTGTACCACTGTTGTGATAAACGGGAAGGTCGTTGTCAGTTGCTGCGCCAATTGCTCGAGCAAGCGGTCTCCCGCTGAATCTGCCGCCGTTACCAAATTAACCATCATCCCATCAAGTTGTTTTGACTCGCGAATCACCACAAATCGCCAGTAACCGCTGTGATCCTGTGTCGTGTAAGGCGCCAATTGGCTATTTTTGGCAAAAGCCCGTATCTGATTTAAAACAAGATTGCTCCGCTCAGACAGCAAAAAACAGCAATGAACATCCACTACCTTGTCAAATCTTCCCGGCGCATGCAACCCCAGGCAAAAATTATTGTCGAAAATCTGTTGAGAACTAATTTCCGAATGTGTCAGCCAGCGGCGGTTTGAAAATGAAAATTCCATCTTATTCCGGTAATAATACTGCTCCGGCGAGGGCATTATCGATAACATTGTTAAATCTTGAAACCCGCCGATGTGTTCGATGGTTTCGATGACCTGGCGTTGTTTCTGAACCAGTTGCTCTGCATAATCGAGGTGCTGAAGCAGACATCCACCGCAAGCGCCATAATAGGAACAACGTGGCTCGACTTGAAAACGAGAAGCTGACACTACCCGGTTAATTATAGCTTCAGCATAGTTTTTTCGCTTTTTAACAATTTTAACATCCACTTCTTGTTCAGGTAGCGCATTTCTGACAAAAACTGTGAAACCTTCGTCTGTGTGAGCTACTCCTTGCCCACCAAAAGCCAGCGCTTCAATGCGCAAACGAATGACATCATTTTTGTGTAATGTGTTCATAGTGTCCGATAGTTTTTGAAACTAAATCTGGGCAAAAAAATTTTTTGCAGGAGAAATTCACCATTCCAATGTTGCATCAGAGAAACAGGTTTTTTTATTCATCTTCACAACAAAGCAATTTCGACATCAGGCTGTTTCAATCATTACTGAACTAAACTGATACAGTGTCTCAACACGGAACACATGTCAATCGATTTTTTTTGTTATTTCCTTTATTTTCAATAAGATTGGTATGTCGATTCATTATTTCGCTATTTTTATTATAGTTATGTTGTCTTTTCTCAATTTTTATTAATGGCATTAAATTTGTAAAAAGATAAACACCACTATTATTAATAAATCTTGATCAACAGCTTAGTATCCACAGCCGTGTGAGATCAAGACAACTATTAATTGGAGGTTGATAAAAAGCAAAACTGTCCAACCCTAACAGCAGATTTGACCCGAATTCTTGCTGTTCTGCATTACGAACTTGGGTTCTCCAACTTCCCGCCTCGGAGAACCCATTTTTTTTATCTCGCCATGACCAGTTTACCGATTTTTTCTCGGGATAACGTTCGATCCAACTGCTGTTTTTTGGCAATGACTTTGTAAAGATAAACTCCGTTGGCAATTTGATCGCCATCGCGATCCCGGCCGTCCCAGAAAATTTGATTATACCCCCCGGTTAGCGACGGCGCTTCCAGCGTCTGGATCAGGGTTCCGCGCACGGTGTAAATTTTGATTTTCACATCGCAATCATGATTGACTGCAAAGGTAAAAGTGGTGTTCGAAGAAAAGGGATTGGGAAAATTGAACAGATTGGTTATCTCTAAGACATCATCAGCAACAACGCTAAAATTTACTGACACAATGGAGGAATTGTTAAAATTATCCCAGGCTTTTATGGTAATTTTATGTTCTCCCTCGGGCAAGCCAAAAGAGTCGCCAAACTGATGAGCGCCAAAATCATATATAATCAGACCGGCTTTGTGATTGTTTTCGTAATAATTAAAATAATCGGTAAGTAGTATCGGGTTGCTTTCCTGATCATCCAAAACCATTGTAATGTGATGACCGATTTCACCGACAATATTGACGCCGCTGACACTATCCGCGATTTCGACTTCCAAAATCGCATTCTTTCCCACAACGCCGCCATCGAAAAATTTTTGTCCTTGAAAGCCGATATTGATCAACGGTCCTTCGTGATCGACCATAAATGCGGTACCGCCCACAGAGAGCCCATTGCGATAGCCGACGCCGTGAATCTCATGATCGGCAAAATACAAACTGACTCTCCCCTGATCGCCGCCGTAGTTAATATCTTTTGGAACAATCAAGCGACCGCTAAATTGCCCCTGCTCCACAGAGACGATGCCTCGAAAGATCGACTTTCCGGGTGAAATATAATTAATAATCGAATTCCGTGCTGTTACATAGGATTTGGAACGCTGTGAATCGTACACTTTCAGCAGCGCTTTTCCCGAAAAACCGGACAATTCCGGAGCAGTAGCAGACACATTCCCGGATACCGAAATTGTTTCCAATGCTTTCAATGTATCCGGCTGGATTTGGGTGATGTTTGCATCGAATTGAGGTGCGTTGAGACGCATAGTCGGATCGCCGTAAAGATGATATTTTTGATCGTTGGTCGAGTTATAACCGGAAAGTTTTGCTTTCATTAAAGCAATCCCCAACCTCGCGGTTGGCTTTTCCCCATAAAAAAGATTAGTAAAAAACCTGCGATTGAGAGCGGTGTTGTCAGTTGCATAAGCCAGACGGGCAGAGCTCATAAATCCGACGCCGCCGCGATCTTTGGCCGCAAACAATTTCTCTGCCAACCCACGCTCCAAGGGATCATCAAACCGCCCAAAATCGCAGGTGGCAGCTACCCAAAAGGCGAGTTTATTTTTATTTAGAATGCGCTCAAAATCCCGGCTCTCCTTCAACACCCGTTCGTGTGCCCACAGTTGCGGCGCGCCATGTCCCACATAATTGACAATCAAGGTTCCCTTGTTTATTCGCTCCAACAACGCTGCCGTGGCAGCCGGTTTCATAATGCCTGAGGTTGACGGATCCTTCTCTGAAGTATATTCGATCAAATACACCTTTGCCTTTTCGAATGAATTTGGCACATAACCTTCGATAATCATTTCTGCGTCACGGGTATGGATGGTTTCATTATCTGAATCACTGGTTAATTCGTCATCCGCTACCATTGTCACCACATTACGCCAATCGTCCAAAATGGTGAGATCATCCGGATTCAACAGCGGTTGGTTTTCATAACTGATGATTTTTTTGACAACATTTTCCACCTCCTCAGCCGATTGCACCGGAAACCTGCCGATCGCCAAATCAGGTTTGTTATCACTACCGTGAACGGTCACAAACCAGTCGTCAGAGGTGCGGTTGATATTTTCACTAAGCTCGGTTGTTTGATAGGTGGGAACCCAATTTTTATGGATATTGGATATGATATTCTTATAATCATAGGTTCCGTCTCCGCATAACAGAACGTACGCTGGCTGCGGATTATAATTTTCGTAACCGTGTTTTATAAAGTCCCGTATTGCCGTGGGATCGAACAACCCCCAGGAAAACTCATTGTAAATATCATTTACCTTAATCACCATTGTCTTCAAATTATCTCGCTGCTCCCGATGTTGTTGTAGCGGTAAAATACTCTGATAGAAATCATCGTGAGTAATGATGATGAAATCAGCGCCTTCTGTCTGCTCCCTTAACCCAGCCAGCGTTACCTTCTCAATGGTTAATGGTTTTCGAAAAGCAGCCTCAGTAATTGCAATATATTGCCGTCTCGGAAATCCCATCGCGTCATCTACAAACGAAAGCGAGCCGGACGTTATTTGCCCGCCGGAGACCGCTTCCACATTCACCCAATCGGTGATGTCATAAAGCTGAATATTATTGCTGGAAAAATTAGTGAGGTAATATTTTTGAGGTCCGTCATCGAGTTGCGAAAACCACAGGTAATCATTTTCAGCCGCGAACCGGCGACGATACTGTATTTCAAACCAGTCAACGTATGCCTGGCTCTCCGGCGAATATCCGGAATACTCGATCCGCAAATTGTTGTAACCGGATTGGCTGAATTCCAGCGTAGCGAAAGTCTCAAAGGTTTTTAATTGATTTCCGTTGAAGGTGTAATTGGCAAAAAATTTATCGTTGAAATAAAACTGGAATCGATGGGGACCGGTCGTCATGCCCAGCAACTGAATTCTGAAAAAAATGTTGTTGAAAACATTGTTGGCATGGGGCAAGTAAGCGCTATAACCCTGAGTTTGATTGCCCGCCACCAACCTGCCGAACCATTCCAGTCCCGAATGAAGAAAATTATTGATCTCATCCTCATTGAAAAAGCGGCCAAAAAAGTCGTAATTGATATCGAGTTCCGGATCTTCAGCCGCAGTACGGGTTTGCATCCGTTTGCCGGAAATGTTATTTCCCCAGGTTAACCAGTACACATTTTTATCGGTGTAACGGTTGATATAGTGCTGATAATAGGAGCTGGAATCATCCAGAGGCGTCCAATAATTCACCGGGCGGCAATAAAATAAAATATAATCCGCACTGTTGAAAATATTGTCACCGCCGTCAAATACCCGAATGGCATTTTCGATCAGACTGTCTGGTCGCGGTGTAGCTAAATCACGGGGAAGTTCAACACCGCCGTTATTATAAATCTGTATCGTGGACGGATCAATTTCATTAAGGTTAACACCCAACGCCTCCAGGTCGCTGCCAGATATTTTATAAAAACCTTCCTCTTTAATAGTCATTTGAAAAAATTCTCGATCAGTGAACCTGCTTTTTCTGAGCTCCGCCTTCGCTGGCTTTTCACGCAGCCACTTTTTCGATTGGTCATAATTTAAAATAACATTTTGATAAAAATGATCATTGCGATCATCTGATTTGTTATCCGGATAATCAGACACCTTCCCTGAAAAAGAAATTTTCAACACAATGTTTTGGTAGAGTCGAATTTTTTCCAATTGCCCGGAGAACTGTAAAAATTTTATTCGGATGGTCAATATGCGCTGGTTTCGGTAATACGCCGGGGGATCAAATTCAACCAACTGTTGCGGATAAAAATCGTGTTGCCGATAAATGAGCTCATCGCGCTGGTAAGAGCGATTGCCGTGACGATCAATGTCGGGAACCGGCGCCACTCTGCCGGAAATCTCCCGATACTCAGCCGACAACAGTTCAACGGTTGCGTCAGCCTCAAGCGGCATCCCAATGTTGACAACCCGCATTGGTGTCATTGGTTCGCCGGGCTTTCCTGTTTGTTCAGCACCATTTATATAAAATTGATAATAAGGGCTGCCTTGAACTAGAAGCGTATCAGTACGTTCCGACTGCGGTTGTATTTGAATGGTGAGGCCCTGTAAATCGGATTGTAGTATTCGGACATCCGGCTGCGCCAATGCTTCGGTAGCCTGCCAGAACATATTTAAAACAATCAACCAGTAACAGAGAATAGCTGGTAATTGCCATTTTCGGATCAGTAAATAAATTCGCATGATTTTTACCTGTTTAGTTTCTACAGCATAAATCCAAATAAAAATGGAGCAACGGGATGCAATTCAATTATTGCCGACGCCCATTTATTCAAAAAAATTTATTAAACCAGTGCTGAGTAAAGGTTATCGAACAACGACACATTTCTGAATTTCATGCGCAGACATCGTTTTTGTTCCAACAACCGACCTGGCTGAAACCTTATAGAGATAAACGCCGTTCGCCAATTGATCGCCATCCTGGTCGCGACCATCCCAGTGAAACCGGTTGAATCCGGCTTCTGCCCACAAACCGTTGAGGGTGCGAATCAACCGTCCGGCAAGGGTGTAGATTTTTATTTGCACCGCGCAATCATGGTTGATCCAAAATGTAAACTCGGTATTCGTTGAAAATGGATTGGGATAATTAAAAACATCGCGAAACGTCAGCCGGTCATCTGAAATAATTGTAAATTCAACGGCAAGCATTGAAGAATTATTTGCGTTATCCCAGGCTTTGATTTCCATTTCATGAGCACCGCAGGCGAGAGCCGGAAGGGAATATTCTATCTTTCCGCGAACATGGCAGTCAGGTTCATATTGGAAATAATCGGTTAGATCAATTCTGGAATCATACGCGCCGTCAATGGTCAGGGTGATTCCGTGACCGATTTCCCCTGCAATATTAATTCCGCTACCGCTGTCTTCAATCGTGATTTGCATTTGCGCTTTCGGCGCTACAAATCCACCGCTTTGAAAATCACGCCCATCATATTTCAAGTTTATTGCAGGTCCGCGGGAATCAAACAGATCGGTTTGAGTCCCCCCTACCGGTAAATTACCGAGGTACCCGCTGCCCATCCGTTTTTCGTCCCAATAAATAAGATGAAAACATCCATCTTCGCCATTGTAACTAATGTCCTTGGGAACGAAAAATTGTGAATTGAACCGATTGCTCGCCACCGTCGCCTTACCCCTGAATATGGTATTTCCCGGCAGTGTGTATTGATAACTCTTCTTCTCGCTAACTTGATAGACACGATGCTTTTTGGAATCATGGGCAAAAATTGCCACTTTACCATCGAGTACATCCGATGAATCCACCGGATTGGATACAGCTCCCCGGATATTTACCAACGATAGCGCCTTAATAGAATCCGGCGCGGGCTCAGTTATTAGGACATCCAATTCCGGCAGCGGAAGAATCGTTGTCGGATCTCCCAGCAGATTAAACAGTTGATCATTAAGCCGGTTACCGCGAGAATTTTTAGCATTCATCACCGCATCACCCAAACGAACTTTTCGATTTTTCTCGGGAAATAAGTAATGAATCAAAGCGCGATTTATCGACACATTGTCTATGGAAATCGCTGCCCGGCACGCTGCAAAAACCGCGATTGCGCCCCTGTTGGGAGCTGTTACTAATAATTCAGCAAACGATTGATTTTCCGGATGGTCAAATCTCCCAAAATCGCAAGTTGCGGCTATCCAAAAAGCCTGCCGACCGTTGTTTTCGATCAGTGATAAATGGTCTGACAAATGTAACACATGTTCATGCGTCCACAATCTGTCGTTGGCATGTCCGATAAAATTAACGACCAGGCTTCCCTTGTTTATCTGGTTAATCAAGTCTTGTGTCGCAGCCGGTTTTCGGATGCCCGAAGAAGATGCAGCGCGTATGGCTGGATATTCGGTCAGATAGATTTTGTTCACACGAAATTTTTCCGGGATCAAATCTTCGACGATAGATTCGGCATCGGGTACATGATCGATGGGATCGAGCCCTCCTCCCTGACCAAATTCATCATCCGCCACCATGGTGATTGTCTGACGCCAAATTCCGGCTTCAGGGGAGTTATGATAATCGACATTTTTTTTTACAACCCGGCTGGCTTCGTCGAAACTGCGCACCGGCAATCTGCCGATGGCTAAATCCGTAATATTATCATCCCCGGCGACACAAACAAACCAATCGTCGCGCGCCCGGCTGACATTTTCATTGAGTTCGGATGTCACAAACGGCGGAACAAAGTTGCTGTTCTGCGGCGATATTTTGTATTTATAATCAAAATGGCCATCGCCAAACAACAGAACGTAAGCCGGTCTGGGGTTCCAACGCTCAAATGCATGACGGATAAAATCCCGAATCGCGACCGGATCGATCAATCCACCGGCAAACTCATCGAAAATATCTCCAACTTTTACTACCTCAGTTTTCAAACTATCACAACTTTCGCGCAAACTCTTTAATCCCAGCGCGGCATCATAAAATTCATCGTAAGTGATAATAATAAAATCTGCGCCGCTGTCGAAGCTTTTCCAATTCGAAAGCTGCTTGCGCGCTATTTTTAAAGGACGTTTAAAATTTTCAATCGACACTGCGTAGTATTTTTGAGGAAGCTCGGAAAAAACCGAATCCACAAATGTAATCGTTCCATCAGATTGTCGTTGGAATTGAAGTTGGGCGACCTCATCGATTTGTGAAATATCAAACAAATAAATCTCTTCATCTGAAAATGACTCGATGTGATACTCAAAAATCCCGCTGGAATCAGGGCTAAAAAAAACCAGCTCATCGTTGTCAGCCTTTAAATAACGTTGGTACGCCAACTCAATCCAATCGGTGTAAGCCAGACTAGCGTCACTCTGGGGCGTGTATGTCAATTTCAATCGGTTCATTCCATCGAAAAAAGGTCCACTGAATTGCATTTCAAATGTTTTGAGATTAAGGGAAATTTCTTGCCAGCTAAATCCGTAGAATTGCGGCAATTCGCCGATCGGCGTATCGTTGAAGGAGAGGTTAAATCGGTGAGCATGATTGGATACTCCGGCCAGACAAATCCGCAAAGATGCGGTCTGCTCGGCAACGACGTCTTTTAAATCCATCAAATATATTCTTTCATTGACCGCACTGCTAAAATAGTGCCCCAGCCAGCAGCGTCCTGAATTTAACAGATTTCTCAATTCATTTTCGATAAAAAGGTAATTCTTAAAGCTGTTTATTTTTGTCGCCGCAGCGGTTGTGACTGTTTTACTGGCTATTCTTTTCCCGTCGGAAGGCTGCTGCCAGCCAAGCCAATAAACATTTTCCCGATTGTAGGAATTCAAATAATGTTCAAATCGTTGTTGTAACGGATTATATTGCCAACCTTCCACTGATTGTCCATAGAATAAAATATAATCATCGGTATCAAACCGTCCGTCACCACCGTCAACAACTAAAATAGCGTTCTCAATGAAACTTTCCGGTCGGGCAGCGTAAATTGATTCCGGCAATTGGTATCCACCGTTATTATAAATCTTTACGGTTGAGGGATCAATGGCTCCCAGGTCCATTCCTGCCGATTGTAACTCGCTGCCTGTAATGCGATAGATGCCATCTTCATGGATGTAAATTTTTAACATTTCCTGCTGTAGATAGGCTTTAGCCGGCGGGGACGGAGTTATTTGCGGAGACGACCAGTTTGCGGTCTGCTCCGGATTTATTAAAATAGAAGAATAATTTTCATTGATGGCTTTTGTTTGCGAAGGAATCGACCGAGTTTGGTCGAACGAATATTCCAACCGTATTTTCAATCGCTCATATAATTGGATGGTTTGATTTTGCGGATCAAACTGAACCGGATACAGATCAATCAGAACAACCTGGTAATCTCGCAAAACTTTTGGATCTGATACGTTAAAACATTCCGCTGGAAACAAACTCTCACTATCATAGATTTCAGATGATTCTCTAAAAAACCACTGCCCCATGTCATCGAGGCCATATTCAGGAGTGGGTAACAATTTACCGGCAAGCGGTTCCCGCGCGATCTTTTCTACAATCATCAGCCTAACTTTTGCCCCAAAGGGTACACCCACAACAATGGTCTTTCTGGGGATCAACGGAGTGCGCGGCGGAGTTTGATAGTGTGCTCCGTTGAAACTGATTTTATAATATCGCTCCCCCTGCACATTTTTTTGTTCGATTTCGAAAGAGGGAGCAAACTCAATCGTCAATCCGGATTCGGCAGCTTGTGAAACAATGACCGGCTGCGCCCGGCTTTCGGCGATAGAATATTTCATAATAATAGCCAGCCAGAGCGTCAAAGCCAATATCAGATTTCGCTTCGCTTTTTCCATCTGCTATTGGTTTGGCTTGTTCTGGTTTAATATTCTGGTAATTTTAGCAGTTACGGCATGATTCTTTCCCACAGCTTTATCATACAGAAAAATGATGCCAAAACTCAACACCATCAATCCCAAACTTCCCACAATACCAGCAGCCTCAACATTCAACCCCAGTTTGATCAGATAATTTGCCCCCAGAAAATATCCTAAAACCAGCCCCAAAACTGGCAACAGAAACACAATTGAAGAATGGCGCACAACCTGTGTGGGATCAATCTCGACTTCCACCCGATCGCCCTTTTGCACCGATAAATGATCCATTACCATCATCTCAGCGCTACCCTCGCCAAAAGCGCCGCACGCCTTACATCCTTCGCATTTTTCACCTTTGACAACTCTCACCCAGACTTTGTCCGCTTCCACTCGACTGACTACGCCGGATTCGATCATGGTAGGTTCCTTTCATATTTCTAAAAATATAACATATCAAAAGTAAACACAAACCGAGTACAATGCACAGAAATATCACAAAACTTAAACTTACCTGTTTACTGAAGGTTCATAATTTTTTAAAACGCCGCCAATAAAAAAAACCCTCAACCGAAGTTGAGGGTTCTCATCGTTACATAATATCAAAAACTAACCAAGATATTTTCTCAGCGGTTCCAGCCGCGATCGATGCCGCAATCGTCGTAATGCTTTTTCTTTGATTTGCCGAACCCGTTCCCGTGTCAACCGAAAATACTCGCCAATCTCCTCCAGTGTGAGCGGGCGGTCGCCTTCGAGTCCGAAATAAAGACGAATGATCTCTGCTTCGCGCGGTTTTAAAGTAGCCAGTACTTTTTCAATTTCGACCTGCAAAGACTCGCGCATCAAAGGATTGTCCGGTTCCTCGTAACGGTCACTCTTGATCACATCCAGCAAGCTGTTGCCGTTTTCTTCTTTGAACGGTTCATCCAGAGAAAGGTGGCGGCCGCTGGTTTTAACAACATCAGCCACTTCCCAGGTGCTCATCTCCATTTTGGAGGCAATCTCGGCCATGCTCGGCTCTCGGCCATAACTTTTTTCCAACGACTCCAGCGCTCTGCCGATTTTATTAATCGCGCCCACCCGGTTCAATGGCAGCCGTACTACGCGAGATTGTTCAGCCAATGCTTGTAGTATGGATTGACGAATCCACCACACCGCATAGGAAATGAACTTAAATCCACGCGTCTCATCAAACCTTTGAGCCGCTTTGATTAGTCCCAAATTACCTTCGCTGATCAAATCTGAAAGCGGCAAACCCTGTCCCTGATATTCCTTTGCCACACTGATAACAAAACGAAGATTTGCTTTGACAAGTTTGTCCAGCGATTCCTCATCACCTTTGCGTATTTTACGCGCCAAATCGATCTCTTCTTCCGGGTTCAACGGAGAATAATTTCCGATTTCTTCCAGATATTTTTCTATTGATTGCTTGGTTCTCGTTCCGGTATTTTTTCTTTTTTTTACAGCCATAATTACCCAATGATTTAAAAATTTACACTTTAAATTCGATGAATCCTGAAACTCAGTTCATATGGTGACCGCTTAATCACGTACAAATTAAAACTCTAACAATGGACAGAAATATGGGGTGAAAAAGGTAGCATCAAAACTAAAATTCATCCATTAAATTAATTAATGACATCAATGGTGCTTCGGGGCATTGACAAGACATTTCTTTTCGCTATCCTGCGGAACCATATTTTTCAGAAACCCGATTTCGTCTGCGAACGGCTTTATCATGTTTAATCCGTTTTTTTTGGCTGGGTTTTAAAAAATAACTGTTCTTTCGATAATCTCGAATCACCCCGGCCTGCTGAACTTTCTTTTTAAAACGAAATATCGCCCGATCAATTGATTCATTTTCCTCGACCAAAACGGTGATCATATTAAATCACATCCTTTCGCATCTTAATAACTTAATAATTCGACGCTATTCAAATATCTTTGTGTATACTTAATGAGATGCTTAAAGTTCCTGGTTTAATATCTTTTTGCGAGGAAAATTCAGAGAAATGTTCTAAAAGAACCAGTTAAATAAAAACTGTTTTCGCTGCCAATCTGATGTTCAAAAAACTGAATGTCATATCAAAGAACCAGTAATTTCAGATCGAATTATCGGATCCGCGAGAATTAAAATATTCTGCAAACAGGACATTGTTTTAAAAACTTACAAATCAGCTCTTAGCAATTTCTCCTCGCTACTAATATTATATTTCCTGAATTGAATGCAAAAGACATCTTCGGCAATTTCAACTTAAGCAATTGTCTGGTTTTATGGTTCAATGCATTAGCTTTGTAATTTCACAATTTTAATATAGCAAATAATTCGCCACAAGTCAAGACATTGTTTAAATAAAAATGCTATTTAACAATATTTTTTTTAAGAAACTGGCAAAAAAACAGAGAATAAACTCCCTTTGCCCTCTTCACTCTCAACTTCAATTGTCCCGCCATGTTCCTCCACGATTTGTTGGGCAATAGACAATCCCAATCCGGTGCCGTTCTGTCTGGTTGAAAAATAAAAATCAAACACGCTGTTGAGCAACTCCGGCTTGATACCTTTGCCAGTATCACGAAAGCGAACGACCGCCCAGCGGGATTGGCTTTTACTGGTCCGCGGTTTTGAAAGTTCCAGTTCAATCGATAAAAAGCCGCCGCCGGGCATTGATTGCAACGCATTCAGAAATATATTTAAAAAAACCTGCTTCATTTTGGTCTTATCCACAGACAGTTGCAGATTTTTTTCGTTGTATTTTCGACTCACCCTCACTCCAGATTGCAGCGATTCAGCTTGTTGCGACAGGACAATCTCGTCAAGTGTTTGATTGATGTTGGTTAACTCCTTTTCCAATTTCGGCGGCCGCGCTACCAGTAGAAAATTGTTGACCAGGTCATCAACCCGCTGAACCTCAGCCGCCACGATACGCAAATAATGCTGGCATTTATGCAGATTGGGACTGTTTTTATTCAGCTCCCGATCCATAATTTGCATGTTGATTACCATGGCGTTGAGCGGATTTTTGATCTCATGGGAGAGCACTGACGCAAGTTTGTTTAAGGTGTCAGCCCGTTCGCTTCGTTTTAGCTTCAACTGAAATTCTGCCAGTTTTGCTGTCATCTCATTGAATTGATCCGCCAACACGGAAATTTCATCCCGTCCCAGTTTTGGAATCCGGTGATGTAAATCTCCGGTTGAAATTCTGTCGATACCGGAAACGAGTTGATTCACCGGCGTTACGATCCAGCGTGTATAAACAAACGCGATGATGGAAGATATCAACACCCCCGCCGCAACAAAAAGAATGATCTGATTTCTCATTTTATTAAACAATACAAAAGCTTCTCTGGTTGGCTGTTGGATTACAACGCCCCAGCCCAAATTAGGCAATGAGACGAATGAAGCCGCCATTTTTTCGCCTTCACGATTGACGTATTCGCGATAATTATCCTCATTCAACGCCGCCAACCTTAAAATTTCCGGTTCGTTAAACCGTTCGCCCAGATAGACCCGTTTTCTCTCTGAATGAGCGATATACCTGCCGGTTTTATCAAAAATAAAAGACTGGGCTTTTTTGCCGATTACACTGCCCTCTATCAGATCCCACATCGCTCTTAAGTTCACTTCCGCGACCAAAATTCCAACAAGCTCTTCATATTGGATGATCGGTTCCGCCATTCGGATCACTGGTAATTTATCATCAGCCAGAAATACATCCGATTGATAATGCTCCCCCAGGGATACTTGCGCAAGAAACGGTTGATCACTATGTCTAAGCGAATCTTCGATAAATGAGGTAGACAGCAGAGTTTTTCCAGTGGTGTCCAATAATTTTAAATCGCGGAAAATCGGGAAATCATTCACGATCTCATTTATGATCAGCTCTTGAGACAAACGGCTGGTGGAAATGTTCAAAATCTCCGATGAACTCAAAATCAATAGCTTGCCGGCGTTCTCCAGCGCCATATTGATCTCAATTGCCAGATGCTTGACCAACTCCACCGAACGGTCCTGATACAGTTGCTTAAAGGTACGATGAGCTGTACTGATCAAAACCACACCCGTTATAATAACCGGCAACGACGCCAACAAAATGTGCGAAAGGAGAAGTTTGGTAATAAACTTGTATTTTATTTTGACTGGTTGCTGCGACATTGTGATTTCAATTGATTTGATCCAATCCGATTTATCGAGACGCTAACTGACATCCAACAATCTGCTTAAAATCATTTAGTTATCACATTTCCAATTGTAAACAATCAACGGGATCCTTTCAGTAATCACTGAAAATATTTAACCTAACCCGGCGGCCATCCGAGGCTACCGGAATTCCCATTCGGTAAACGGAAGCAATCCGATAGTTTTGCTACGGTAATTCTCAAATTTACTGGTATTAACAAAGTAACGTTCAAACCATGGAAAAAATAAGAAAATCGCTGGAAAATCTTTGCTGATCTGATTTTGAATGGCGTTAAAAACTGTCTGTTTCGATTGAACCGTTTGTTTTGGGTAAATATTTAAATACATGTCTGTGATATGGCTGCGATAACCAAGGAAATTGTGAGGACTGGTGGATCGAAAATATTTTTCAAAGCATTCATAGGTCGGGTCGAATTCAAAACTCATTAAAATAGCGTCATAATCCCGATGATTTAATCTGTGCGTAATTTCGCTTTTGGGCAACGGCAAGGTGGTAACATCAACGCCGATTTTGTTCCAGTCAATTTTTATGCGGCGCGCAATCTGCTCTTCATTCAGCACGCCTTTTTCATAGATCAAATAAATTTTAAACGGAACGCCGTTTTTATCAAGTATCCCATCAGTGTTTTCATCTAAAAAATTCAGCGACTGAAGCAACGTCAACGCCTCCCGGGGATTGTATTTATAATCGCGGATTTCTGATGCGTGAAACTCGGACTCTTTTGGCAGCGGACTGTCAGCATAAAAGGCATTGTTTTTCAGGATCTCTCTAAGAATATATTTGCGATCGATTGCCAACGCCAGCGCTTTTCTAACACTGGCGTTCTGCAACACGGTTCGCTTATTGTTGATCGCCAGCATTTTCACATAATTTGCCGGTTTCAAGCGATGACGAATATACACCGAGTCATTGGATTTATCGACCTCCTCGGCAATCTCTAAACTCTCGGTAACGGCAAAATCTATCTGATCGGTAATGATCGCTGCGGCAAGACTGCGCTCGCTCTCAAAAAACCGAAAGCTTAGCCATTCAACCTCGCCTCTTTTTTGGGGATTAATATAGCGTATTCGATAGCTTACGTAATCGGAAGTTTTTTCGCGCAATTCAAGATAAATATCATTGGTATTATCAGCCACCGGATAATATTTCTGCTCAACAAACGCGATCAAATTATCCGGGTCGATCTTTCCTAAAACTTCACCGACAATTATTTCGCGTCTATCGATTTGACAAAAAAGCGAAGGGCTGATCGCTAACATAGTTAAAATAAATACCGCTCCGAACACAGCCAGCGAGAGTAAATTTAGATCGTATTTCTTAAAAACAATCATAGTTCCCCGGTCAGATGACAAAATGATTTTGATCAATTCGCTAAGATTTTAAAATTAAAAAAACGAAGCAGTTGCTTTAATTTTAAGATATTTATTTTAAAATAGCAAGTAAAAAATTTTAATTCCGGTAGATTAGACGACTGATCAAAGGTTTATGAAAATAAATCTGATCAAAGCGTCCTTAAAATCACAATTTTGAAAGTTTAGTTGACAAGATAATTTCAAGTTGAGGTTAATAAAAAAATTTTCTTGACATTCAAAAAAAATATTAGTTAATTGGTATATATTTTATCAATGATAAATTTTATGAGGGGTAAAATGAACCGAAAAAATTTTTATAGATTACTGGTTATTGGATTAATCGGATTAATTATCACACTGTTCAACTGCGCTGAAGAAGAGCCGCTATCACCGCAAACCATTCGCGGAAAAATCATCGGCGTTGTTAAACCCTTTGGGATTAAGGCTCAGGTTGATTTAAAACAGGGCAGCATTTTACAAACCGTTTACGCGGATTCAGTAACCGGAATTTACGAATTTTCGAGCGTAGCATCGGGTGTTTACAATCTGGAATTCAGCGCCAATCGCTTCGGCAGACAGGTTCTCAACGAGGTGATGATCCTTGAAGGGAGAGTGACTACCATTCGTGACATCATCCTGCGTCCGCTTCCCGAACAAATTTATTTCATAAATCCAGCCGACGGCGCATCCGGTATCGCCGTCAATGCAGCAATAGAAATCCAGTTTACCACACTGATGGATCGTGCTACAGTTGAAAATCAGTTCTCAATCTATCCCCCGACTGACGGTTATTTTGAATGGGAAACCAATTCCAGCGGAAACAAACTGCTGTTTCACCCAGGCGATCAATACATCACCAATCACAGTTACACAATCGCACTTGGGAATCAAGCGAAAACTATCAACGGCGACACACTGGCTTTTGATATCACATCCGCCTTCTCAACCGAAAGTCTTAAACTCGTTTCCAGCATCCCTGAAAACGGGGCAACATATATTTCTCCGGAAGTGATCATCTATCTCAGTTTCAATTCAAAAGTCGATCGACGCATGGCTGAAGATTCGATCAAATTTTCGCCCCCCTTATTTGGCGATTTCAAATGGCTGGACTCCAGACGGCTTTCATTCGATCCGGGCGCTTACCTTGCCAGCAACACACAATATACTGTCGAAAATCTGGATAAGCTGATCGATATTTATGGTTCTGTGCTAACGGGTAAAAATGCGCTGTCATTTGAAACTGAACCTTTGCGGGTGATAGCAAACTTCCCAGCGAATGGCGCTACTCGAATCAGTCGCAACACATCGATCGTCATTGGTTTCAATACTGCGGTCAATCAAGCTTCTGTAGAAAGCGCCTTCCGGATGACGCCGCAGCCAGGCAACTGGTATTTTCAGTGGACGGATTTGACACGGTTCCAATATATGGGTAGCACCCAGTTGCAAGCCAACACAATGTATCAAATTACGATTCAGGATTCAGTGTGCACCGATAACTGGGGAAATCCGCTACCGGCAGAATTTTCAATTTTTTTCAGCACCGGAAATTAAAAAATGCGGTCGGAAACAGAACGCTGTTTGAAGAAACATCGCACCAAACCGACAATTTAAAATTATTTGAATCATATCGTCAGCAGGTATCGAGGTTTATAGAAAATTAGCTATAGCTGTTAATTAAGATTTTAATAATTCCCGATAAACATCTTCCCGATCGGGATCGAGCCGAACGAGAATATCATAGACATCGCTGTCATCACTGTCTTTAAATAACTGAACGATTTCGAAATAATGAGCATTGATAAATTTTTCAACGCGCGGATATTTGGGGTCTTCTTCTGTTTTGATCTCAGCCAACATTCGAATTGCTTCTTTGATATATTTTCGCGCCTTTTCCGGATCTTCGTTTGCAAAATAGAGTCCGTAGAAATAAAAATCTTTCATCACACGGTATTTTTTATATTTTTCGCCCAGCATATAATCGATCATCTCATAGCGAAGATCCCAGCCTTCGATAAACTGTCCCAGCCCGAATCGCGCTTGTTCAGCGATTTGTTTGGCTTTTTCAAAATAGGGTGTGCCGAGTAAATGACCGAATTTATCCATCTCTTCGCCGATAATGATGTAGGTAAAATAATCCAGCAAGCTGGTCAGCGAGTTCCAGGTATTATCACTGTGAATCGGGACTTCTCCCTTTTGATATGCCATGCGGCAGCGTTTGTCGGTGTACTGAACATCTGAATTATTGGAGATTATTATTTGAAGTTTGTAACGATCTTCGTAACTAACGCTGATATCTTGCATCAGAATCTGTATGGTAATGGGCAGGTCACCCTGAAATTCATCGTTTGTCCATTGGTAATTATTAAAATAATTTTCAAGTATCTGCTGAAAGTTCTGTAACTTTTCGCGTTTTTCATCGGGCAGCGCATCCAATTGTAATTCAATCGTGGCTCGCACCTTTTGAGCCAACAATTCTGAAAAGCTGCCGCCAAATACAAAAATAACCAGCAACACGAATATAACAATTCGTCGAACGCGACAACCATTGCAGATTGGACCGGACAACTCGTTATTACTTTTCATTTGAAATCTCCCTTGAATTTGACCATCGACGTTAAAGATAAACAAAAAGATGATGATAATCAAGCAAATATTGTTTTGAGGTGTTGTTTTGAAAAGATCATTTATCTCCCTCTGGTTGATGCTGTTATTTTTTGCATCCGATGCGCATCCCGCTTTCGAACTCAGCGGCGCCGGTTCGCGAATTCGCGCCATGGGATTTGCTTACGCCGGTCTGGCAAACACACCGGACGCCGTTTATCTGAACAGTAGCGGATTGGCAGCGATTGCGGTTCCGGTTTTCTCTGCCAGCTATTTCTCACCATTTGGCATAAAGGAGCTAACGCACGTTTCATTAGCAGCGGTATTTCCTGTCGCCATCGGTAATCTGGGTGTGAGTATAAGCCGCTTTGGCAATGACCTTTATTCGGAACAAACAGCTCTATTAAGTTACAGCCGAAAATTATCGGAAAACTTTTATTTCGGAACAAACATTCACTATCATAAACTACAAATCAAGGGATATGGTTCAGATTTTTGTGTCGGGATCGATGCCGGGATTTTATATAAATTTTCTGCCACCGTCAACTGGGGTTTCTTCACAACCAACATCAATCGCCCTAAATTTGGTTCTGCCGACGATTATCTGCCGCAATTTTTTATTTCCGGAGTGCACTTAAAACCAACGGAAAATATCAATATCAACATTGATCTTTTCAAAGAGATCGCTTTCCCGGTAGAACTGAGAGCTGGAATCGAGTATATTCTCGCTCGAAAAATTGCGTTCCGTTGCGGCTTTGCAACAGAGCCCGCGCAATTCTGCGCCGGACTGGGTTTTATCTTTCAACACGTTAATTGCGATTACGCCATGAGCACTCATTTAGATCTGGGATTAACACATCAATTCAGCATTAGTTTTCGATTAACAAAAAATTCGACCCACTAATCCGAAATCAACAACGCACCCATGAAAAAAATATGTCAAATAATCGCTCTCCTTTTTTTGAATGCAATACTGACAACCGTTTTTGCTCAGGAAGCTGAGATCGAAAAACTGATCGAGATTGAGACAGAAATTTCAGAAGGTCATCCTCTGTTTGAGATGCTGGCAGAACTTGAGGCAAATCCGTTGGATATAAACAAAGCCAGCGCCGTTCAACTGGCGCAGCTTCCCTGGATATCTGACGTATTGGCAAGGGAAATTATCCGATTCCGGCGACAGTACGCTAAATTTAATACTGTAGACCAGTTGCTGCTGTTGCCCAGCTTTGAACCAGATTTGCTTCCGCTGTTGAAAAAATATCTCACCGCAACCAGTGCGCCCTGGTTGCGAAGCAGTGCACTTGAGTTGAAACTAAGGGCGAACAGAAAATTGCAGACTGGTAAAGGTTATCAAACAGAATACTACCATCCTTCTCCCACAAAAATTTACAATCGCCTCAATTGGGTTTTGAACGAGCGAATTCGATTGGGACTGTTAACAGAAAAAGATGCCGGAGAAAAAGAGCTGACCGATTTTCTCGCCTGGTATATCGAATACGACCATCAAAACAGCGGCAGCTCGGTCATCATCGGTCACTATCTTCTCGAATTCGGGCAGGGGTTGATTTTATGGAATCCATACCCACAATTCAAAGGTAGCAATCCTGTGTATACCGCAAAAAGCCGCGCCCGAGGTGCAACCGGCTACCGCATGCTGGACGAAAACTTTTCACTTTACGGTCTTTCGACCCAAATTTGCGCAAATTTTTACCAAATCAATTTATTCTATTCCACCAAGCGCATTGACGCCAGCATTGACCCTGGTTCCGGACAGATCACTCATTTTTATCGCACCGGCTACCATCGCAGCCAAAGTGAACGGGAAAAGAAAGATCAGCTTCAGGAAGAAATTATCGGCGCCAGGATCGCGCTGCTTCCGCAAAATAAATTCACCTTTTCCGCAACCGGATATCTCTGCGATTACGATCGCGAAATTTCAACCAAACAAGATGATCGCTACCGATTCGATTTCAACGGAAACTCAAATTCGGTAGTCGGAGTGGATTTCAATTATAGCATGGGCGAACTTAATCTGTTCGGAGAAATGGGTAGATCAAAAAACAATGGCGTTGGCTATATTTTCGGATTGATCTATGATTCCAAACAGTTAGATTTTTCAACGCTATATCGGAATTATGACAAACATTTTCACAGTCTTCGCGGCATGAGCTTTAGCGAAAACAGTGGTCCTCCCCAGAATGAGCAGGGTGTATTCCTGGGTATTCGCTTTAAACCAACGCCTCGATTTAGATTTTCAATTTATCTGGATCAATTCAAATTTCCCTGGCGCAGCTATTCCCTACCGCTGCCGGTTTCAGGCAAGGAATTGCTTTGCTCAATGGAAGTCAAACCAGCAAAAAAAATCTGGCTCTACGCGCACATCAAAGCATCCCAAAAAGCGAAATCGCTGATGGCTATCGACGAACGCGGCAATCTGGCACAATTGGTCCTTCCCGGCGATCAAATCAATGTTCGACTGCAACTCGATCTTTCACCGCTGAGCTCAATCAAAGTCCGGCAACGGCTCGAAAAAAAATGGGTTATCCATCGAAAAATCAATAATCTGAACTATATCAATCCCGGCCGTTACAGCGGAACTTTGCTCTATCAGGAATTGACCTGGCAATCGAAACAAAAGGGCGCCTTGTCCTTTCGGATCACTTTCTTTGACACTGATGATTACCAGAGCAGAATTTATCAATTCGAACGTGACGTGCCCGGTGTTTTTTCCAATCAAATGCTTTACGGAAAAGGATCAAAATGGTATCTTCTGTGGCGAATATCAATGTCCCGAATTTTTAAATTTTACCTGAAGTACAGTTCGTTGCACTATTATTACCGTCAATCGATCGGTAGTGGATATGATCAAATCGATGGAGACCGCGTGGATACGATCAACTTGCAGTTGGAAGCCAGGCTCTGACCCGGTAAAATTTTCGCGCGCGGTAGAACCCGGTTTTTTTGAAAAATGTCAAAGAGGAAATTTTTCATAGTCCAGACCTTAAACCAGATCAAACACTGTTGTTTATTAAAATAAATTAACTGTTGATTTAATCCTGAAATAATTGTATATTTTAACTGATTGAAATATAATCATCCTTTGAATCGAGATAATAAATTATGATAAAACTGACTACATCGTTCCTTAAAATATCTTCCAAATGGCAGGGCAAAAATCGTGTCGTGGATTTTATTGACGCGTTTTCTTCAGCAAAATCCATCCTTTTGTTGATGCCAGACAATCCCGAAGAGTTCGAAATCGCGCACAAATTTTTGAAACATATCGAACGTGATTTTTTTAGAGCACGCATATTATATCTGATCCGCGATAGTTATCTTCAGCAACTCAATGAAAAACAACGACACGGCACAATATTTGTTGCTAAAGACGACATCAATCCTTTTGGACTTCCCAAAAGGAAATTAAAGCATAAGATCATGGCAACCCATTACGACATTGTAATCGATTTAAATCAAAATTTTCATCCGCTGAGCACTTATTTATGTCGTAAAACAGATGCGGCGTTGAAAGTCTGTCTGGAAAATCAAGAACGTGAACCGTTTTACAACTTTTCCGTTCGAACACAGATCGAGACCGCTTTGGCGGAGAAGTACAAAAAACTGCTAAAATATTTAAGGCTTTTTATCAAAAACAATCGCCACTGACCTTTGATCGCTAAGCCAACAAGATACAATCACGAAAAGCCTGGCTTATCAGGGACTGCCTTTGTCTTATGTATATTCAAACCTCCGGGAGACAAGATGATATGGCAGAAAGTTATGACTCGATAAAAAATCAACTGGTAGAGCTTCAGAAAAAATTTCCCGAAATTGAGAAATTAAGCCAGGGATTAAATCATCGTCTTTTGGAGCTTTATTCTCTCTACCAAATCGGGCTGGCACTGAGTACGACGCTGGATCTGGACGAAATATTCAATTTATTCAAAAAAATATTCCAACAGACGCTGCAAGTAGACCGATTCGGAATATTTTTGATCGATAACAACCTTTCCGTTCTCAGCTTGCACACATCTTTCGGCTTGCCAAAAGATCAGGATAAAATTAAAACATCCTTTAAATTTGGCGAGGATGTTTTTGGTGAATCTTTGATGTATGAAAAAGCGATCTACATTCCCGATGTCAGTCAAGAACCCAAATACAATTTTTTTAATGATAAAACCAAGAATGGATCTTTTTTGGTGATACCTCTTTTATTGAGAAAAAATCATCCGGTCGGTGTTTTAAGTTTGTATCGAAAAACAACCGACTCATTTAGCAACAACGAAATTTCTTTGTTCAAAACCATTGCCAATGAAATTGCTAAAGTGATTGATAAAACCCTGTTGTTCAGACAAACCAAGGAGCTTTCTATTACTGACGAGCTCACCGGACTCTATAACCGCCGTCATTTTAATGAACGTTTCGAAAGTGAAGTACAGCGCTCAAGACGCTATAACCGCCCAATGACTGTGCTGATGATCGATATCGATTATTTTAAGAATTTCAACGACATTAACGGGCACTTGATGGGAGACGAAATTTTAAAACGGGTGGCGCATACCATTGAATCCAATATCAGAAAGGCTGACCTGGTCGCCCGATACGGCGGCGAGGAATTTGTGGTGATTCTGCCAGAAATCGATAAACACCGTGCGTTGAGTGTCGCTGAAAAATTGAGACGAACCATCGAAAAAAAACGCTTTCCCAAACAGGAAAATCAACCCCATAAAAACCTGACCGTCTCGCTGGGTCTGGCCTCTTTCCCGGAAGACTCCACTGACGCCAGAGAGCTGATCGATTTCGCAGATCGGGCGCTATTCAAGGCCAAAGCTGAAGGGCGAAATCGGGTGATGGTCTTTGACACATCGTTGGAAAACAACAAATATTACAATCCAACCATGATGAACGTTGAACCCGAAAAAACAGCAGACAACAAATAATCAGCAATTCAATTAAACCATTTTCCGAAAAGCTGCCGGCTGGCTATTAGCGCCGCGCTGTTTTTTTTGAAATCAAGCGCCATTGGTGTAATTTGTTCGCCGAAGGTCATCATCAGAACATCTTTTAAAAAAGAAAAATGGCTCCTGTTCAAAGTTTTTTACAAAGGACATGATGAGGCGCAATTTGGAATTTTTTGCTGATCAGCAGTTCTATTTAGACATGTCTACTGATCAATTTCCCCAACCGATTGTTTATCAAAATTATTTAAATGCTGAAGACATATTGAATCATATCTGCTATCATAGCGAGGCGAAACCGCAAAATTAAACACCGAAAAACACCGAGTACCACTGAAAAAACCATTTTTAAAATAAAAAAATATCTCGGTGGATTTCTGTGTTTTCAGTGTTTATTTGAAAATGTTTTTGCAAAAAAAAATGCAAGATCAGCCGGTAATAGAATAAAGCTGGGCTGGTACTGCACATGCTACGTCACTCAATCGGTTTTGGAGGCTCTAAAAAAAATCAACGTCCTGAGCTGTCTGCTGACATCCAATATCGGCCGAGAATCTCCATAGAAAAAATTGAGCGTTGGTTTCAAAACAAATTGAAAAAACAATTGATTTTTATCAAAGTTATCATTATTTTTTAGTCAATCATTAGCACTGTATTAATCAATATTTCAAGGAGGGAAAGCCATGAAAAAAGCAGGTCGCATGTTTATCTTTGTTGCTATTATCATTTCCATTTTCTCTAATTGTGAACAACCGATCCCATTACAAAAAATTGGAAAAAAACAATTGAAAAAACAGCTCGACAAATTTGTACCAGTGACCATCAGTTATGATCAAACATTACTGTCGGAACAAGATCAGCAAGTAATCGCAAAACTGGTTCAAGCAGCCAACTATATGGACCGCATCTTTTTGCGCCAGGTGTATGTTGATAATGAAAAAATATTAAAGCAGCTACAAGCCTCTCAAATTCCAGACGATTTGATTTGTTTGGATTATTTTAAAATTATGTACGGACCCTGGGATCGACTCAACGATAATCAACCATTTTTGGTGTCATTCGAAAAACCCGAGGGCGCGAATTTTTATCCATCGGGAATGTCCAAAGATGCTTTTTATGAATGGCTGGAAAAACAACCCAACGATAAGGTGGCTTTTGAAAGCAATTTTACGGTTATCCGTTCCAGAGGTAATAAGCTGCTTGCCATCCCCTATTCCAAAGCTTATCAGGATTTGTTAAAACCAGCGGCGAAATTGCTGCGGGAAGCGGCTGAGCTGGCAGACAATAAATCCCTGCAAACTTTTCTGCGCAGTCGGGCCGAAGCATTTCTGAGTAATGATTATTTTCAAAGCGACATGGATTGGATGGATCTGGACAGCAATATTGAAGTTGTTATCGGTCCCTACGAAGTTTACGAAGATCAGTTATTTGGCTATAAAGCTGCGTTTGAGGCGTTCATCACGGTTGTCGATCCGGTGGAAAGTGAAAAATTATCGGTAATCGCTAGCTATCTGGACGCCATGGAGAAAAATCTGCCCTATCCCGATCGTTATAAAAATTTCGAGCGCGGCGGTGAATCACCGATCAAGGTAGTTCAGGAAATTTACACTGCCGGCGATACGCGCGCCGGCGCCCAGACATTAGCATTCAATCTTCCCAACGACGAACGGGTTCGTGAAGCCAAAGGCAGCAAAAAGGTGATGTTAAAAAATGTGATGGAAGCAAAATTCAATAAAATTTTGCTTCCGATTGCTGAAAAAGTAATCGATCCGGCGCAGCTATCGAACATCACTTTTGATGCCTATTTCAACCACATTTTGCTGCACGAAGTCAGCCACGGTTTGGGACCCGGTATTATCACCCTGCCTGATGGAGAAAAAACCACTGTCAATAAAATGCTCAAGGATGCCTACTCTGTAATCGAAGAAGCCAAAGCCGATGTCTGCGGTAATTTCAACGTACAGTTTTTAATCAACAAAAATGTTTTTCCAAAATCGCTGGAAAAAAGTTTGTACACCACCTATTTAGCCGGAATGTTCCCGCTCTGTCCGGTTCGGCGCCCAGTCAGCGCACGGCGTGGCAAACATGATTCAGTTCAATTATCTCACTGAACGCAATGCCTTCAAATTTGACAGCAAGACAAAAACTTTCAGAGTCGACCCAATTCGCATAAAAAATGCCGTGCGGGATCTGGCAAACATGCTGCTGGTGATCCAGGCGAAAGGCGATTATAAAGCCGCAAAAAATTTGATTAACAATTACGGCGTCATGACCGAAACCATGAAAGCTGCCCTTGAGCGACTGAAAACTATTCCGGTGGACATAAAGCCGATCTATGAAGTAGAGGCAGCAGATTAAGACTCGCTCTCTAATTCAGTCTTTTATAAAC